>OLRP01001456.1_pt1 | contig 18719 bp, 16 predicted proteins | sample 1672401 | NCBI WGS metagenome assembly OLRP01 (sample SAMEA3136682, study PRJEB25190) | human gut metagenome | reverse complement strand
TATATTTATATATAAAACTGCCAATAATATTCGTAAAATGTATAAATTAAATTCCTTAATTGGTATAAAAAGAGAAAAATACATTGACAAAGTAAAAATTCATTGTTAGTATAATAATATAAACGAAAAATAATTACATAAAATAAATTAATATTCGTATCCTCGAAACTGAATGGAGGCATGAAATGATAGGGTGTAAAAGTATATTTGTTGAAAAGAAAGAAGGATTTAATGTTGAAGGCAAAAGCCTTTTAGAAGATTTTAAGACAAATCTTAGAGTAGAAAGTTTAGAAAATGTAAGAGTAGTAAATAAATATATTTTAGGAAAGGTCAATGAAGAAGAGTATAAAAAATCATTATATTCAGTTTTTTCAGAGAAAACTGTAGATAATCTTTATGAAGAGAAGATACCTATGGACAATGAAGAAATAGCTTTTGCTGTTGAATATTTACCAGGTCAATACGACCAAAGAGCTGATTCAGCATCAGAATGTTATGCATTATTGACTGCAGGAAAGAGAATAGAAGTGAAAACTGCTAAAGTAATTATTTTAAAGGGAAATTTAAGTGAAGAAGAAGTTCAAAAAATTAAGCATTACTATATTAACCCAGTTGATTCAAGAGAAGTAGATATATATAGTAAAGAGCTTTTAAGTGAGCTTGAAGATCCAAAAGATGTGGAAATAGTAAATGGATTCATACAAAAAAATGACGAAGAAATTGCTTTTTACCATAAAGAATTAGGATTAGCTATGAGTGTTAATGACCTTCTTATGATAAGAGATTATTTCAAGAATGAGGAGAGAAATCCAAGTATCACTGAAATAAAAGTAATTGATACTTATTGGTCAGACCATTGTAGACATACAACATTTTCAACAGCTATAGAAAATGTAGAAATAGAAGAAGGAAAGCTAAACAATCCTCTTATTAAATCTTATAATGCATATTTAAAATCAAGAGATTTTGTTTATGGTAAGGAAACTACTAGAGATGAAAATCTTATGGATATAGCAGTAATTGTTATGAAGGAAATGCGCAAAAAAGGTTTATTAGAAGATTTAGATGTATCAGAAGAAATAAATGCTTGTTCTATAAATGTAAACATAGAAACTGATAAGGGTAATGAAGAGTACCTTGTAATGTTTAAAAATGAAACTCACAATCACCCAACAGAAATTGAACCTTTTGGTGGTGCAGCAACTTGTCTTGGAGGAGCTATTAGAGATCCATTATCAGGTAGAACATATGTATATCAAGCTATGAGAGTAACAGGAGCAGCTGATCCAACAGTAGAAATTGATGAAACTTTAAATGGAAAGCTTCCACAAAGAACTATCGTTTTAGGGGCAGCTCATGGATATAGCTCATATGGTAATCAAATTGGACTTGCAACAGGACAAGTATCAGAAATATATCATCCAAATTATGTAGCTAAAAGAATGGAAGTAGGAGCTGTTATAGCAGCAGCACCAAAAGAAAATGTTGTAAGAGAAGAACCAAAAGCTTCAGATTTAGTAATCCTTTTAGGAGGAAGAACAGGAAGAGATGGTATAGGTGGAGCAACAGGTTCATCAAAAGAACATACTGAAGAGTCAATAAATACATGTGGAGCAGAAGTTCAAAAAGGTAATCCACCAACAGAAAGAAAAATTCAAAGATTATTTAGAAATGAAAAAGTAGCTAAAATGATTAAGAGATGTAATGACTTTGGTGCTGGTGGAGTTTCAGTTGCAATAGGTGAATTAACAAGAGGATTAGATATAAACTTAGATATGGTTCCTAAGAAGTATGAAGGTTTAGATGGAACTGAGATAGCAATATCTGAATCCCAAGAAAGAATGGCAGTAGTAGTAAATAAGGAAGATGCTAAAGAATTTATCAGTCTTTCAGCAGAAGAAAACTTAGAAGCTATTGTTGTGGCAGAAGTAACAGATACTGAACGTCTAAGAATGTTCTGGAGAGGTGAAAAGATAGTAGATTTAAAAAGAGAATTCTTAGATACAAATGGAGCTAGACAAACTACTGATGTAAAAGTAGAACTACCAAAAGAATATCCATTAGCTATAGGTGAAGAAGTTAATGTTAAGGAAAGATGGATGAAAACTCTTACAGAACTTAACGTGGCTTCACAAAAGGGGTTAGTTGAAAGATTTGACTCTACCATTGGATCAGGAACAGTAATGATGCCTTTTGGTGGAAAGTATGCATTAACTCCAGCAGAAGGTATGGCAGCAAAAATACCAGTTTTAAATGGTGAAAGTAAAGATGCTACACTAATGAGTTATGGATTTAATCCTGAACTTGGTATGTGGAGTCCATATCATATGGCTTATTATGCAGTAATAGAATCTGTAACAAAAATAGCTGCTATGGGTGGAGATTATAGAAAAATAAGATTAACATTCCAAGAATACTTTGAGAGATTAGGTAATAATCCATCAAGATGGGGTAAACCATTTGCTGCATTACTAGGTGCATATCAAGCTCAAAGTGATTTAGGACTTCCAGCTATAGGTGGAAAAGATTCAATGTCAGGAAGCTTTGGTGAATTAGATGTACCACCAACACTTGTATCTTTTGCAGTAGCTGTGGAAAAGGCAAGTAAGATAGTTTCTAATGAACTTAAGAAAGTTGGAAGTAAATTAGTATTACTAATGGCTGAGAAAAATGATGATTATACATTAAATGTTGAAACATTTAAAAACAACTTAGAAGCATTATATAAATTAACTTCTAATAAAAAAGTGTTATCAGCTTCAACAGTTAGATTTGGTGGAATAGCAGAAACACTTTCTAAAATATCATTTGGTAATAAGATTGGTATTAAATTCAATGGTTTAAGCAAGGAAGAGTTATTTGGCTTAAATTATGGAAGTGTAATAGTAGAGGTAGCAACTGATGAAGACTTAAATAAAGCCTTTGAGGGATGTAGCTATAAAGTAATTGGTGAAACTATAGAAAAGCCTGTAATTATATCAGAAGAATATGATTTCACTTTCAATATAGATGATTTAATAAATGTATATGAAAAGAAATTATCTACAGTGTTTAAAATTAAAACTGAAAAGTCACAAGAATCAGTTCAAGAAATTAAGGTTGAAGAAAAGAAAATAATATTACCAAGTAGTCCAAGCATCAAGACTGCTAAACCAAGAGTAATTATCCCAGTATTCCCAGGAACAAACTGTGAATATGATTGTAACAGAGCATTTACTAAGGCAGGAGCTGAAACTACAGAGTTAGTGTTTAAGAATTACTCTAAGAGTGCATTACTTGAATCAATTGAAGCATTGGAAAAACAAATAAGGGAAAGTCAAATAATAATGATTCCAGGAGGATTCTCAGCAGGAGATGAACCAGATGGATCAGGAAAGTTTATTGCTACAATCTTTAGAAATGAAAGAATTAAAGATGCAGTAAATGATTTACTAAAAAATAGAGATGGATTAGTATTAGGTATCTGTAACGGATTCCAAGCATTAATTAAATTAGGTTTAGTACCATATGGTGAAATAGTTGATATAGAAGAGAATATGGCAACATTAACTTACAATAATATCAATAGACATATGAGCTCAATAATAAGAACTAAGATTACATCAAATAAATCACCTTGGTTTAATGAAGTAAATGTAGGAGATATTCATAATGTGGCAATATCTCATGGGGAAGGTAGATTTATTGCAAATGAAGAGCTATTAAGACAATTAATTGCTAATGATCAAATAGCTACTCAATATGTGGATTTAGAAGGACATGTATCACTGGACATGCCATTTAATCCAAATGGTTCAGTTTTAGGAGTAGAAGGAATAACAAGTCCTGATGGAAGAGTTTTAGGTAAGATGGGACACTCTGAAAGAATTGGAGAAGACCTATATGTAAATGTTCCTGGAAACTTCCATCAAAAAATCTTTGAATCAGGAGTTAAATACTTTAGATAGGAGCGTTTTTTATGAGAGTTGCAATATTTTTTGGATCAAAATCTGATACGGAAATAATGAAGGGAGCTGCTAACTGTTTAAAGGAATTTGGTATTTCATATAAAGCATATGTTTTATCAGCTCATAGAGTTCCTGAAAAGTTAGAAGAAACTTTAAGAGATATAGAAGCTGAAGGCTGTGAAGTAATAATTGCTGGTGCAGGCCTTGCAGCACACCTTCCAGGTGTAATTGCTTCACAAACAGTAATTCCTGTCATAGGAGTTCCTTGTAAAGGAGCAATAGAAGGTCTTGATGCATTATTTTCAATAGTGCAAATGCCAAAATCAATTCCAGTGGCAACTGTAGGTATCAATAATGCTTACAATGCAGGAATGTTGGCTGTACAAATGTTATCAATTGGTGATAAAGAGCTTAAAGCTAAATTAATTCAATATAGAAAAGATATGAAAGAAAAATTTATTGCTGAAAATGGTGAAGGAGTGGATCTATAATGGAAAAATTAGAAATGATGTACGAAGGTAAAGCAAAGAAAATATATGCTACAGATAAAGCTGATGAAGTAATTGTATATTACAAAGATGATGCAACTGCTTTCAATGGAGAAAAGAAAGGTCAAATAGAAGATAAAGGTGTAATGAATAATGCTATAACAGCTACATTATTTGAAATTTTAGCACAAAATGGAGTACCAACTCACTTTATTGAAAAGTTAAATGATAGAGAACAATTATGTAAAAGGGTAGAAATAGTACCTCTAGAAGTAATAGTTAGAAATGTAGCAGCTGGTTCAATGGCTAAGAGATTAGGATTAGAAGAAGGAACAGAGCTTAAGACTACAGTATTTGAATTATCATATAAAGATGATTCTCTAGGAGATCCATTAATAAATGACTATCATGCAGTAGCCATAGGAGCAACTACTTTTGAAGAGTTAAATAAGATATATGAATTAACAGAAAAAGTTAATGATATTTTAAAGGGATTATTTTTAAAAGCTAACATTAATCTTATAGACTTTAAATTAGAATTTGGAAGATATAATGGTGAAATAGTTTTGGCAGATGAAATTTCACCAGATACTTGCAGATTTTGGGATGCGACAACTGGAGAAAAGCTTGATAAAGATAGATTTAGAAGAGACTTAGGAAATGTTAAAGATGCCTATGTTGAAATATTAAGCAGACTTCAAAAATAATTTATAATGAAAAATTAAAAATTGAGGATGAAATTTTCTCCTTAATTTTTAATTCTACATTTTACATTAAGTTTCGGGGGTATTAAGAATGAGTCTTAAGGTAGACAATATTATAATGGATCCAAGTAATGATAAGTTTAAGGATGAATGCGGTGTATTTGGTGTTTATTCAAATAAGGAAATGGATGTTGCTTCAATGACTTATTATGGATTATATGCACTTCAACATAGAGGGCAGGAAAGTGCTGGTATAGCAGTTGCCAATGGAGCTGAAATAAATATGCATAAAGGAATGGGGCTTATTACAGAAGCCTTTTCACAAGAAAGTCTTGCAATATTAAAAGGGAATATAGCTATTGGGCATGTTAGATATTCCACATCTGGTGATACAAGGATAGAAAATGCGCAGCCACTTTTAAGTCAAAGCAAATTAGGATCTATTGCAATGGCTCATAATGGAACGCTTGTTAATGCAGATGTTATAAGAGAGTTATTGGAAGAGGCTGGACATGTGTTCCATACATCAATAGATTCAGAAGTTATAGCAAACCTTATAGCTAGAGGAGCTAAGAAAGGTGTTGAAAAAGCAATTTTAGATGCTATTCAGGCAGTAAGAGGTTCTTTTGCCATGGTTATCTTAACAGAAAATAAGCTTATAGGTGTTAGAGATCCACATGGAATAAGACCTTTATGTTTAGGAAAGATTGATGAAGGATATATCTTATCATCAGAAAGTTGTGCCCTTGATGCTGTTGGTGCAGAACTAGTTAGAGATATAGAACCAGGTGAGATAATTGTCATAGATGAAAAAGGTATTAATTCATACAGATATTCAGAAAATACGCAATGTCAAACTTGTGCATTTGAATATATATACTTTGCTAGACCAGATTCGATAATTGATGGACTTGATGTACATGAATCAAGAATAAGAGCTGGGGAGCAATTGTTTAAAGAACATAACATTGAAGCAGATGTGGTAGTAGCAGTACCAGATTCAGGAATACCAGCAGCTATAGGATATTCTAAAGCTTCAGGAATACCATATGATACAGGTTTTGTAAAAAATAGATATGTAGGTAGAACTTTTATTACTCCTTCTCAAGAAATAAGAGAAAGAGCTGTAGCAGTAAAATTAAATCCATTAAAAGCTAATGTAAAAAATAGAAGAGTAATTTTAATAGATGATTCAATTGTACGAGGAACAACCTCTAAGCATTTAGTTGAATCTTTAAGAAGAGTAGGAGCAAAAGAAGTACATTTCTTAGTGGCATCGCCTGTGGTTAAATATCCATGTTACTTTGGAATAGATACTCCATACAGAAAAGAGCTTATAGGAGCAAATCATTCATTAGAAGAAATCAGAGAAGCAATTGGTTGTGATTCTATTGGATACTTATCAATGAAGGGTATGTATAATTGTTTTAAGGAAGATCAAGGTTATTGTGTAGGATGTTTCAATGGAGTATATCCTGTGGCAACTCCTATAGAAGAAAAAGGTGCATAAGAAAGGTAGGATTTAATAATGATAACATATAAAGAAGCTGGAGTTAATATAGAAGAAGGTTATAGATCAGTAAAGCTAATAAAAGAATATGCCAGTAGAACAATGAGTGAATATGTGTTAAATGGTCTTGGAAGTTTTGCTGGAATGGTGGAATTACCAGAAGGATATAAAAAACCAGTTTTAGTGTCAGGTACAGATGGAGTTGGTACCAAGTTAGAATTAGCTTTCAAAACAAAGAAATATGACACTGTAGGTATTGACTGTGTGGCTATGTGTGTTAATGATATCTTATGTCATGGTGCAAAACCACTATTTTTCTTAGATTATATAGCTTGTGGAAAACTAGAAGCAGAAGTGGCTGCTGATTTAGTCAAAGGAGTATCAGATGGATGTGTAGAGTCAGGTTGTGCTCTAATTGGTGGAGAAACTGCTGAAATGCCAGGGTTCTATAAAGAAGGAGAATATGATATTGCAGGTTTTGCTGTAGGTATTGTAGATAAGGATAAAATCATCAATGGAAAAGACATTAAGCCAGGTGACAAGCTTATAGGTATAGCTTCATCAGGTGTACATTCTAATGGATTTTCTTTAGTAAGAAAACTATATACTGATTTAAATGAAGAGTTTAATGGTGAAGAGGTATGGAAGACGCTTATTACACCAACTAAATTATATGTAAAGCCAGTATTAAGCTTAATTGAAAAGTTTAATATTAAAGGGATGAGCCATATAACAGGTGGTGGATTTATAGAAAATGTTCCAAGAATGTTTAATGGAGCAGAGCTTACAGCTGAAATAAGAAAAGACAGCTATCTATTGCCAGCAATCTTTGAAGATATGATTAGCAGAGGCGTTGCTAGAGATCATATGTATAATACATTTAACATGGGTATAGGATTTGTTTTATGTGTAAATGAAGCTGATGTACAAGTTATTTTAAATGAATTAGAAGCTATGGGCGAAAAGGCATACGAAATTGGCGTTGTTACAGCTGGAGGTGAAGGAGTTTGCTTAAAATAGCAGTACTTGTATCTGGTGGAGGTTCTAACCTCCAGTCAATTTTAGATTATGAAAACAAAAACTATCAAGTGGAAATGGTTATTGGCAGTAAGGAAGGTATTTATGGCTTGGAAAGAGCAAAAAATGCAGGTGTTGAAACTTTTGTTGTATCTAAAAAAGAATATGGCAGTGAAGTTTCAAATAAAATACTAGAGCTGACTAAAGGTAAAGTAGACTTAATAGTTTTAGCAGGATATCTTTCAATTTTGGATGGGGAAATACTGAGAGAATTTAAAAATAGAATAATCAACATCCATCCATCATTAATTCCAAGCTTTTGCGGTGATAAGATGTATGGAATGCATGTTCATAATGCAGTAAAGAAATCAGGGGTAAGATACACAGGATGTACAGTGCATTTTGTTAATGAAGAAGTAGATGGTGGAGCAATCATCTTACAAGAAACAGTACCGGTGTATTTTGAAGATACTGCAGAAGATATACAAAAAAGAGTATTAGTACAAGAGCATAAATTGTTACCAAAGGCAATAGAGCTTATTGGTGATAAGAAAATTCAAATAATAGACGGAATAGTAAAGATAGATAAATAGGAGGCTTTTTATATGATTAAGAGAGCGTTAATTAGTGTGTTCAATAAGGAAGGTATATTAGATTTTTCTAAATTCTTATCAGAAAATGGTGTTGAAATAATTTCAACAGGAGGAACTTACAAGCACTTAAAGGATAATGGGTTAAAGGTTACTGAAGTTAATGAAGTAACAAATTTCCCAGAAATGTTAGATGGAAGAGTTAAAACATTACATCCTATTATTCATGCTGGTATTCTTGCAATAAGAGATAATGAAGAGCATATGGAAACTATCAAGGAAAGAAATATAGATACTATTGATATGGTAATAGTTAATTTATATCCATTCTTTGAAAAGGTTAGAGAAAACTTATCTTTTGAAGAAAAAGTTGAATTCATTGATATTGGTGGACCAACAATGCTAAGAGCAGCAGCTAAAAACTTCCAAGATGTTGTAGTTATTTCAGATGTAGCTGACTATGAAGCTGTTATGAATGAAATAAAGGAAACTGGTGATGTAAGTTATGCTTTAAGAAAGAAATTAGCAGGAAAAGTATTTAACCTTATGAGTGCATATGATGCAGCTATTTCTAACTTCCTATTAGGAGATGAAGAATATCCAGAATACCTTTCAGTATCATATAAGAAGAAACAATCTTTAAGATATGGAGAAAATCCACATCAAAGCGCAGCATATTACACATCAACTGAATTTGATGGAGCTATGGAAGACTTTGAAGTTTTAAATGGTAAAGAGTTATCTTATAACAATATTAAAGATTTAGATATTGCTTGGAAAGTAGCTAATGAATTTGAAGAAATAGCTTGTTGTGCATTAAAACATAATACTCCTTGTGGTGTAGCTATTGGAGAGTCTGTTTTAGAAGTTTATAAAAAAGCTCATGATGTAGATCCAGATTCAATCTTTGGAGGAATTGTAGCAATTAATAGAACTATTGATAAGGCAACTGCAGAAGAGATGTCTAAGATATTCTTAGAAGTTATTGCTGCTCCAGGGTATGATGAAGAGGCTTTAGAAGTATTAAGAGCTAAAAAGAATTTAAGAGTAATTAAATGTAATACTAAACCATGTGCTAAAAAATATATGGTAACAGTTGATGGTGGTATTTTAGTACAAGAAGAAGACACTAAGCTTTTAGATGAAGTGAAAGTTGTAACTGAAAAAGCTCCAACTGATGAAGAAATGAGAGATATGATCTTTGGTATGAAGGTTGTTAAATATGTTAAATCTAATGCCATAGTAACAGTGAAGGACGGAGTTGCTGTTGGTATTGGCGGTGGACAAGTTAATAGAATTTGGCCAACACAAGATGCACTTAGAAGAGGTGAAGGGGCAACTATATTAGCTTCAGATGCATTCTTCCCATTTAATGATATTGTTGATGAATGTGCTAAGTATGGTATAAAGGCAATAATTCAACCAGGTGGATCAATAAGAGATCAATTATCAATAGATGCCTGCAATAAACATGGAATTGCTATGGTATTTACAGGAGTAAGACACTTTAAACACTAAAAAAATTAAAAATGAAAAATTAAAAGTTAATCCATCATATTGATATAATGTAAGTTAATTTTTCATTTTTAATTCTACATTCAATTATTTATAATGTTCGAATGATGGAGGATTTATAATGAAAGTTTTATTAGTTGGTTCTGGTGGTAGAGAGCATGCATTGGCTTGGAAGATGGCTAAAAGCAATAAGGTTTCTAAGATATTTGTAGCTCCTGGTAATGGTGGAACTGCCATAGAAAATAAATGTGAAAATATAAATATAACAGATATAGATGAATTAGTTGTTTTTGCTAAGAACAATGATATAGCATTAACTGTTGTTGGACCAGAAGACCCATTAACTAAAGGGATTACAGATAAATTTAAGGAAGCTGGCCTAAAATGTTTTGGGCCAGATAAAAATGGTGCACAGCTGGAAGGTAGCAAAAGCTTTTCTAAAGACTTTATGAAAAAGTATGGAGTTAAAACTGCCGAGTATGGTACTTTTACTGACTGTAATGAAGCAAAAGCATATTTAGAAAGCTGTGAATACCCAATAGTTATCAAAGCTGATGGTTTAGCAGCTGGTAAAGGTGTTGTTATAGCAGAAACTAAGGAGATGGCTTTAAATACCATCGATGATTTTATGGTATCTGATATATTTAAAGGTGCTGGACAAAAGGTTGTTATAGAAGAGTTCTTGAAAGGTGTAGAAGCATCAATACTTTCAATTTGTGATGGTAAAACTATAATACCTTTTATTTCAGCTAAAGACCATAAGCAAATTTTTGATGGTAACAATGGTCCAAACACTGGAGGTATGGGAGTTGTGGCTCCAAACCCATACGTTACAGAAGAGGTAATGAAGGATTTTGAAGAAAATATCATGACAAAGACTTTAAATGGTATTAAGGAAGAAGGCTTTGATTTTAAAGGAATAATTTTCTTTGGTCTAATGATTACTAAAAAGGGAACTTACCTTTTAGAGTATAATGTAAGAATGGGAGATCCTGAAACTCAATCAGTTTTATCTTTAATGGAAAGTGATTTGGTGGAGATTATTGAAGCTGCACTAGAACAAAGGTTAAATGAAGTGGAAGTTAAATGGATGGATGGAGCTTGTGTTAATGTGGTTTTAGCATCAGGTGGATATCCAGGAAGTTTTGAAAAAAGCTTTGAAATTACCATTGATGAATCTATAAAAGATAAAGTGTTTTTAGCAGGAGCACAGCTACAAGATGAAATTTTAAGAACTAGCGGTGGTAGGGTATTATCTGTTGTTGGTTTAGGAACTACAGTAGAAGAAGCAAGAAAAGATGCATATGAAAAAGTGGAGTTAGTTAACTTCCAAGGGAAATACTATAGAAAAGATATTGGCATAGCAAAATAAAAGTATTTTTTACCCTATAATAGTAATTTTATAAATATGGTCAATAATGAGAAAAAGCGGATTAGTAATAATCCGCTTTTTAATATGGGGATTTAATGAATGAAAATTTATCTTTATGAATAGTATATATTGCAAATAAAAAAGCAATTAGGAGCGTTATGAAGAAGAAAATTGTTAGTGTGATAGTGGCAATTGTTTCGGTAGCTTGTTTTATTGGATGTAGTAGGCCAGCTGATAAAGAAGAGGTAGACATAGAATCAATAAAAGAGCAAGTACGGGCAGAGCTTGAAGAGGAAAATGAGAAAGCTAAGGAAGAAGAAGAGGAAAAACGTCAAGAGGAAGAACGGATAAAAGAACAAGTTAAGGAAGAGGTGAAACGACAAAACGCTAAAAATGATAATAAGGATGTAAATATTAATATAACTGAGGATTCTAAACCAGATCCAGTGGTGATTGTACAAGAAAAGCCACAACCTGTATATTATAGTAGTGATTTTATTTTTCCACAAAGTAGCACCGAATATTTATCTCAAAGTCAAGTAAGTAGTCTTTCTGATTATCAACTTGGCATAGCAAGAAATGAAATTTATGCAAGACACGGATATATATTTAAGTTAGATAGATTTAAAAGTTACTTTGAATCACAAAGCTGGTATGTACCAAGATATTCAGATGCCAGCAGCATAAGTTTAAATGAAATTGAAACTTATAATGTTGCCCTTATTAAGGCTGAGGAAGATAGCAGAGGAGTACAGTGGTAAAAAATTTTATATTATCAATATAAAAGGCTTTGTTTTAATAAACTGTTGAAATTTGATTAACCTCTATAAATATGGTTATAATATATAATATAACTACTATTTAGGAGGTTTTTTATGCCAAGAGTTAATAATGTTATTCAGCAAGTTTCACAATTAAATACATATGAGCAAGAGAAGGTATTTGATTTTTTAAAGACTGTATTGATGTCAAATGGAATAACTAACTCTATAGATGAAGAAATCGCTGAAAATAGATTTAACAAGGGGAAGTGCTGTCCTTTTTGCAATCATGATAAAATATCTAAGTATGGAAAATATCATTGTAAGAATGGCGTTAAACAAAGGTATAAATGCCAAAATCCAGAGTGCAAAAAAACTTTCAATGATTTTTCTAAATCCCCAGTTTCAAGTAGTAAAAAGGGATTAGATAAATGGCTACTATATGCTCAATGTATGATAAATGGTAACACTATTAGGCAATGTGCCGAAATTGTTGAGATTAATATTGCAACAGCTTTCTTTTGGAGATATAAAATTATAGACGCTATTAGAAAATTTATTGGCTACGGCTCTCTTGAGGGTGTTATTGAACTCGATGAGACATACTTTGCCCTTAGCTATAAAGGGAATCATAGCAAAAGTTCTAATTTTACTATGCCAAGGGAATCAAGAAAGCGTGGTAAAGAAATAAATACAAGAGGTATATCAAAGGAATTTGCCTGTGTATTATGTGGTGTAGATAGATTAGGAAATATATATATTGGTTTAATATGTGATGGCAGACCTAACTATACTGATATAAATAGGGCTTTATCAGAGGTTGTTGAAGAAAATTCTATTTTATGTACTGATAAACATAGGAGTTATATCCCATTTGCGGCTCAACATAATTTTGAATTACATCAAATTAGGGGCGGGAGAAAAACTGTGGATATTTATAATATTCAAAGAGTCAATGCTTTTCATAGTAGCTTAAAAAGATGGATAAGAAAGTTTAATGGTGTTTCAACCAAGTTCCTAACAAACTACCTATTTTGGTATAAATGGACCCAATTATTTAAAACAGAAATGGAAAGGAATAAACCTAAAAAGTTCTTTATTCATGCTAATTCAACACATTCTATATCTTTAATAAAGGATTTTAAGATTAAAGGGCTAATTTATGCATAAGAGGTAAAATTTGTTTTAACTTTGCTGTTTCTAGTGTACAATAAATATAATGATTTATGAACAATTGTAATTTTATACGAATTAGTTGATTATTAAAATTCTTATTGTATAAATCAATTATAGTATATTGGAGGAGGTAATGTGAAAAAAAGAAAGATAGGAATAGGTACAACTTCTTTAGTGTTATTTATTATAGGTTCTTTATTTGCCTTTACATTTAATAAGGTTTGTATAGGAGATAATATTTTAAATTATATTGGGTTAAAATCATGGTCTAATGGAAATCAAGGAACACATTATACAATATTCTACTCTCTATTATTTTATATTCCATCATTAATTATTGGTTATAAGTTTAATGATAATTTTGGTTCTAAAGTTGGTAATATACTATCAACTATTATGGTAACAATTATAATAGTAACTTCGTTACTTTTTACAGCCATTATCTAAATTTAAATTTTGATATTAGTAAAACAATCTGAATATATTGCGATTTAAAATAAAAGTAGACAAGATTACTATTTGTCCACAAATTTAAGAAGAGTAATTATTGGAACATTAAGAATTCAAAATTGCTTTATATAATATATTGAACTAATAATCTTATAATTTATGAGGAGATTTAAATGAATAAAAGGATATTTTTTAAATTAGGATTAGTCTTATTATCTCTGTCACTTGTGGCATGTGGACAGAAGAATAATTCAGAAGGAAAAGAAGATTCTTCTAAATCAAATGCAAGTAATTCTATTAGCATTACTCAAAATTCTGAAGGAGACAGTATAAACACTACATCTTCCACTGTTGAAAATTCAGAAGATAATAACCATGAAGATATGCACCAAGATATTCAATCAAATATAGAACAATATACTCAAGAGGAATCAACTGAAGATGAATACTATACAATAATAAAAGATGCTTGGCAGAAACAAAAGGATTATATTAAATCTATTGAGGACTCTAAAGTAAAACAATCAGTACAAACCTCAAGGTCTGCTGCTATTATGGAAGCAAATAGATTGCTTATAGAACATCCAGAAGATTCAGATGCAATAAATTCAAGTTTAAAGAGGGTTCTTAATGATGAATAATTTTAACATATTACGAACTAGAGACCAGTGAGTTAGAAATCACTGGTTTTTTAAATTCTGTATATATTATCAACATTATTTTAAAACAGAGCCTTATATTAATAAGATTTGTTTTGATAAACTGTTGATATTTCATTAATTATACTAAGTGGTTATAATATACAATATAACTATTATTTAGATGGTAGGTAATTTGAGAGTTTATTAAAAATGTTACTGGATTTTTAAGAGTAATAATTTATGTTTGTGAGAGGTTAGAGGATGAATTTTAGAATGGCTAAGATGGATGATTTACCACAGCTTAAAGTGATATATGAAAAGATAATTGAAGAAATGAATTGTAATAATATTGAGATTTGGAATGAAATAATTGATGATAGTCTTACATTACACGAATATGGCTTTGAAAGACAAGTATTAATTTAAAGCATGTTTTAGGGGTTGAGGAAAAGTGTTAGATGATTATAAGTGTCAGTATGTTAGTAGAATACATAAGGTTCAAGATTATATTGAAAATAACTATTGGAGGAATATGTCTACCAAAGAGTTGTCTGATGTAGCTGGTTTTTCAAAATATCATTTTAACCGTATTTTTAAAAGTGTATTACATGAGTCTTTATCTCATTATGTAAATAGAATTCGTATGGAGTATGCTTTGTTTATGCTGGCCCATAGAAAAGATAGAAATATTACTGATATTGCATATGATTTAGGATTTTCTGATTCCTCTATTTTTTCAAGAGCTTTTAAAAATCATTATGGAATAAGTCCCTTTGAGTATAGAAAAAAATATAGCACGAAATGCAAAGAAAATATTTTTATATCCATGTACAATAAACCTGAGAAAAAGAAAGAATGGGTAACAAATCCATTTTCTATAACTGGACAAATTCAACTTAAAAAAGTGGAAGAATTTCAAGTGGTATATATTAGACACACTGGTAACTACACTTCGTTAGCTAAGGAATATGCAAGATTAATGGAAAATCTTTTTAGAGCTGCAGCAAAACAGAAACTTTTGAAAGCTGATGAAAATCAAGTTCTTGCCATGTATCATGATAATCCTGAATTCGGAAAGGAAGAACAGTTTCGAACTAGTTTATGTATAACTGTTCCTAAGTCTTGTACAGCAAAGGAAGACGGAATGCTTGGCGTAATGACTATAGAAGGTGGATTATATGCAGTGGGACATTTTGAAATCACCCAGGAGCAATTTGAAGATGCATGGGATTATATGTATCAACAATGGCTTATGACAAGTGGATATGTTCCAAGAAATGCTTGTCCTTTTGAGGTGTACTTAAATAATCCTCAGCAAGAAAAAGATCATATAATTAAGGTTGACATCTATTTGCCAATTGAACCCATTTGAAGAAATGGAGGAATTTTAAATGGATACAATAAAATTAGAACAAATCATTAGAGAAAAGTATGGGAATACTGGTGCTATTATAGTGCAAAAGAATGGAGTATCTGTGTATGAGTATTATGAAAATGAATGTACAAAAAACAGTCCCTTTCATGTGTTTTCAGTTACCAAAAGTATTCTTTCGATTTTAATTGGTATAGCAATAGATAAGGGGTATATAAAGAGTATTCATCAACCAATTTTAGATTTTTTTCCTGATTATATTGTAAAGAAACGTGAAAAAACAATTCAGAGCATTACACTTTATCATATGATGACCATGACTGCTCCATATAAATACAAATATGCACCGTATACAAAGTACTTTACAAGTGAAGATTGGGTGAAATCTTCTTTAGATTTACTTGGGGGAAAAGGAAAGATAGGAGAATTTAGATATGCACCTGTTATAGAACCAGATATTTTTTCTGGCATTATAGAAAATACAACAGCAATGACTGTACTGAATTTTGCTAAGAAATATTTATTTGAACCACTTGAAATTGAGGTGCCAGGTGATATTATTTTTCACAATAAAGAAGAGCATTCATTTGCTGCTTTAGGGGATGGTGGCAATGTTATATACATTAATCCTAAGGAGAATATGGTAATTATTATTGCTTCATATTTTAAACCAAGGGTTAAGGACAGAATGAAATTGATAAAGGAATATATAGAGCATATGTGGAAGGAATAGAAGGATTCATATTAATAATGGAAAATAGATAAGCTTATGCCATGTTCAGCATAAAAATGAGAGCACCTTTTCTTTGGTGCTCTTATTTTTATAAGTATATTTTTAATTAGATTCATAAAGGTTCTCAGAACATAGAGTTATTTATATTTTTTTACAAATTACAGAAATATGATATTATATTATTAATAGGAAATATTTTGTATTTATATGAATAGAATATTATAAATGGTAAAAAGGAAGGGAAGCTAAATGTATAAGTCGTGTGAAAATGATGAACAAACGGCTAAGTTATATATGATAAACATGGAAATTATAATATAGGACATAGTCTGCATTTTTATTTAAAATGGAGGTTATGTCTTTTTGCATTTATATTTTTTGAAAGGATTAATGAACAAATTTAAATAAATGGTATTCATATAGAAAATGAAGAGTTAAATTAAAGATAAGGGGAAATATGTATGGAAGATAGTATATCGAGTATCTTAATTTTAGTTTTATTAATTATAATGTCTGCTTATTTTTCAGCAACAGAGACTGCGTATTCGTCGTTAAATAAGATTAAGCTAAAAAGTATAGCTAATAAGGGAAATAAAAAAGCAAAGCTTGCTTTAGAGCTTTCTGAAAAGTATGACTCAGTGATATCAACAATTTTAATTGGTAATAATATTGTTAATATTGCCACAGCATCTTTAGCAACAGTTTTATTCACTAAGTTATTGGGCAGTTCAGGTGTTACAGTTTCAACTATTGTTATGACTATTCTAATACTTATTTTTGGTGAAATTTCACCAAAGAGTATAGCAAAAGATATTCCAGAAAGTTTTGCCATAGTTTCAGCACCATTGCTTAATGCTTTTTGCATTATTTTAAAACCTGTAAATAACTTATTTTGTCTATGGAAAAAGGTCATAAGCAAGGTATTTAAAATACAAAAGCATTCAGGTATTACTGAAGATGAAATATTAACAATAGCTGAAGAAGCAGAAAATGAAGGTGGAATAAATCCACAGCAATTAGAAATAATTAAAAGTGCCATAGAGCTTAATGAACAAGAGGTTATAGAAGCTTTCACACCACGTGTTGATATGATTGCCGTAAAAGATAGTTGTAGCAAGGAAGAACTGCTGAACCTATTTATTGAAAGTGGATTTTCAAGGATTCCAGTTTATCATGATAATATAGATAATGTCATTGGTATAATCAATGAAAAGGATCTTATTAATATTGTAGTAAATAATAACAATGAAGAAATAAGTAGCATAATTAAACCGCTTAATGTTATACAACCTCATATGAAGTTATCGCACTTACTAAAAGTTTTACAAAATAATAAATCTCATATGGCTCTTATAGCAGATGAGTATGGTGGAACCATGGGGATTATAACTTTAGAGGATATTTTAGAGGAATTGGTAGGAGAAATTTGGGATGAACATGATAAGGTAGTAAATGATATTGAAAAGATAGGTGAAGATGAATATATTGTTAGAGGTAACGCTAATATAGAAAAGGTATTAGAAGAGGTTGATTTGGAAGATGAATTTGAAGTGAATTCAGTTAATGGCTGGGTTATTCAACAGTTTGGAAAGATACCAAAGGTAGGAGAAAGTTTTGAATATAAAAATCTTAAGATAGTAATCCAAAAGGCCACTAAGCGATGTGTTCTAGAAATAAGAATCACAGTAGATGAGCCAATGGAAATATCAAGTTAATTTAGAAGTAAAAAAGTAATAGGATGCAAAAATACATCCTATTACTTTTTAGATTATATATTTTTGATTAATAATTATAAATTTAATAAAAGTTGATGTTTATTTTACAATGGTAGATACTTCACTTAGGGGTTGACGTTTCTTAGGAGTGGCAGGCTTAGCACGGTAACCAAAAGCACAACCAAGGGTTACTTGGAACTTTTTAGTGTCTAGCAAACCTTCCTCCACAAGAATTTTAGTAACAGCTTTCTTATCCATTCCTCCAATAGGGCAAGAATCAATTTCTAGCATAGCAGCAGTAAGCATCATGCTTGATAAAGCAATATATGTTTGTTCAGTTGCATAGGCTTGGAAGGCTTTATCATTATCAAACATATTATCTACATTTTTTAAAAAGCCTTTCATCATATTATAATGTTCATCAGTAAGGTTTTGCACATCTTTTAGTAAATATTCGATGTAATGAGAATCAGATTTGATTTCATCAGCAGTTCTAGTTAATAATACAATAAAGTCACTGCAAGTTTGAATTTGTTTTGCTCCACCAAAGCATACTTCACTTAATTTATCTTTTAGATTTTTATTTTCTACAACAATAAAGTGCCAAGGTTCAATACCTACAGAGCTAGGAGCTAAGCGACCTCCTTCTAGGATAACATCTAAATCTTCTTTACTTATACTTTTTTGGTTATTAAATTCTTTACAGGCATGTCTAAAGTTTAATATAT
>OLRP01001450.1_pt1 | contig 18816 bp, 17 predicted proteins | sample 1672401 | NCBI WGS metagenome assembly OLRP01 (sample SAMEA3136682, study PRJEB25190) | human gut metagenome | reverse complement strand
CTGAGTCCGGAACAATATGCGGCGAATGTCAAAACCAAGAAGAATGCAACGGAATTTGTGGAATTCGCCATTAAACTTCCGGGAAAGGAAAATAGTAATGATACTGTATATTTACCTGTGGATGCCAAATTTCCCAAAGATGTATATGAACAATATCAGGATGCATACGAAGCCGGAGATGCCGCATTGATTGAAACTTCATCCCGCCAACTGGAAATCACAATCAAAAAAATGGCAAAGGACATTCACGATAAATATGTAGACCCACCTTTTACAACAGATTTTGCCATTATGTTTCTGCCATTCGAAAATATCTATGCAGAAGTGATCCGCCGGACCGCATTGGTGGAAATGTTGCAAAAAGACTGGAAGATAGTGGTTACAGGTCCTACCACCCTGGGAGCTATCCTGAATAGTTTGCAAATGGGATTCCGTACACTGGCCATTCAAAAACGAACAAGCGAAGTATGGAATGTGTTAGGGGCAGTAAAGACCGAATTCGGAAAGTTTGGAGGATTGCTGGAAAAGGTACAGAAAAATCTACAGAATGCAGGAGACCAGTTAGAGGAAGTTATGGGAAAACGTACTCGTGCCATAGAGCGTAAACTACGCCAGGTAGAAGCCCTTCCGGCAGAAGACAGCCAACGAATGTTGAGTTTGCCCGAACTGACAGATGATGAGGACGATGAATAAACAAGGAGGACTTAAAGATGAGCATGACGTGGGATTTTATTTTAAGATTGTTTGTGGCAGGCGCTTTGGGTACTGTTATTGGTCTGGATAGGGAATATCGTGCCAAAGAAGCCGGTTACCGTACCCATTTTCTAGTATCACTGGGAAGTGCTCTCATTATGATTGTGTCACAATATGGTTTTATGGAAGTAGTGAGATGGAGGGAATAGACCTGGACCCGAGTCGTGTGGCCGCACAGGTTGTCAGCGGTATCGGTTTTATTGGAGCGGGTACTATTATTTTTCAGAAACAAATCGTGCGCGGGCTTACTACCGCTGCCGGAATTTGGGCTACTTCGGGTCGTTACGATTCTTCTAGTCAGGCTGTTTGATGTCTACTATGTATATGCTACCTTGGCGGGGGCTATCTATGGAGGAATCGTTAATTGCGTTATCAACTATAAATGGACTTTTAAATCGAAAGGAAAGAAAACACACGTTGCCGTAAAATTTGTCCTTGTATGGATTTGCAGCGTTTGGTTAAACACGTGGGGCACGTATGCACTGACGGAATCATTAGCGAAGATTCCCTGGGTACGCGACACGCTTAGCCTGTATTTCGGAGATTTTTTCATTATTCCTAAAGTGGTAGTGGCAGTCATCGTGGCACTGTTCTGGAACTATAATATGCAACGCTTTTTTGTTTACCGGAATATAGATATAAGAAGTTTGTTCGGAAAAAGAAACTGAAAAACGGATTGAAAAGACTGATGAGAAAACGAAAGAATTAGATATATACAGATTGAGAAAACAGAAGATTTAGATAAAAATAGCTATAAACAGATTTAAACAGATGAATTACAGAGATTATTTACAACAGTTGATTTATAAGATTATCAATCCCCTGATACGCGGAATGATTAAAATAGGAATCACTCCTAACTTTATCACCACTACCGGATTTATCCTGAATGTAGTAGCGGCAGGTATGTTTGTATATGCCGGCATATATGGCGGACAGAACGATTTGGCCATTATCGGCTGGGCAGGAGGTGTGATTTTGTTTGCCGGACTGTTCGATATGATGGACGGACGTGTAGCTCGCCTAGGCAACATGAGTTCCAAGTTCGGTGCGCTTTACGATTCAGTACTCGACCGTTACAGTGAATTGATGACTTTCTTTGGTATCTGTTACTATTTATCAATGAAAGATTATTTCCTTTATGCACTCATTGCATTTGTGGCACTAATCGGCTCACTGATGGTAAGCTACGTGCGTGCCCGTGCCGAAGGCTTAGGAATTGAATGTAAAGTCGGATTCATGCAACGTCCGGAACGCGTAGTGCTGACCAGTCTCGGAGCTTTGTTCTGTGGCGTTTTCAAAGATATCACCGTTTTCGAACCAATCCTGATTATGATTGTTCCTCTGGCTTTTGTTGCCCTGTTTGCCAATATCACGGCATTTGCTCGTGTGAGACATTGTTACAAAGCGATGAAAGAATGAATTAATTTACTGTTGGACGATTTACTATTTACATCGTACATCCTAAATAGTACATCGTAAATAGTCTAATAGTAAATAGTCTAGTTGTCTAATCAAAACATTATAATGATAAAGAATATTCAAATGCCGTCGAAGAGAGAAGCCCTGACTGTGACAGTCATTATGGCTCTTTTCCTTTTGCTGACAAGTATCTTCATCGGGCTTCGTTCCGAGCACCTGTTAATGGCGGTACTCTATTTAGTTTTATTTTTTGCCGGATTACCTACTCGTAAGTTGGCTGTGGCCCTGTTACCTTTCGCCATTTTTGGAATCTCGTATGACTGGATGCGTATTTGCCCCAACTACGAAGTGAACCCGATTGATGTGGCCGGACTGTATAATCTCGAAAAGTCTCTTTTCGGAGTAATGGATAATGGTCTTCTGGTTACTCCTTGCGAATACTTCGCTGCACACAACTGGCCGATAGCGGACGTTTTTGCCGGAATCTTCTACCTTTGTTGGGTTCCCGTTCCCATCCTGTTCGGTCTTTGCCTGTATTTCAAGAAGGAAAGAAAAACCTACCTTCGCTTTGCGTTAGTATTCTTGTTTGTCAATTTGATTGGTTTTGCCGGTTATTATATTCATCCGGCCGCTCCGCCTTGGTATGCCATCAACTACGGTTTCGAACCGATATTAAACACACCGGGTAATGTTGCAGGATTGGGACGCTTTGATGCATTCTTCGGAGTAACCATCTTTGATTCTATCTACGGGCGTAATGCTAATGTTTTTGCGGCAGTGCCTTCACTGCACGCGGCCTATATGGTAGTTGCATTGGTGTATGCCATTATTGGTAAATGCAGGTGGTATGTGGTTACTCTTTTCTCTATTATCATGGTCGGCATTTGGGGAACAGCTATTTATTCATGCCATCATTATATCATTGATGTATTACTTGGCATCTCTTGCGCGTTAATCGGTTGGCTGGTATTCGAATACATATTGATGAGAATCCCGGCGTTCAAAAGATTCTTCGAAAGATATTATACGTATATAAAGTAAGATTATATGTGAATAAAGTGAGATATATACTCATACAAAAAGCAAGTATATACTCATATAAAAGCAGATATATACCCATATAAAAAATAGATATAAGTCTCACAAATAGTGAAGAACAAGTACCGTAATATATTTCTCGCTTTTGGTATCATTACCGTTCTGATAATGATATTCACTTTTGATATGGATTATCAGGAGCTTTGGCTGAATTTGAAGCGTGCAGGGGTATATTTACCTTTGGTTTTGTTGCTATGGCTGTTTGTCTACCTTATTAATACAGTATCGTGGTACATCATCATCCGTAGTGGTGGTAAGACGGGGTTTTCATTTGTCCGGCTCTACAAATTCACAGTAACAGGTTTTGCGCTTAATTACGTGACTCCTGTTGGGCTGATGGGAGGCGAACCATATCGCATTATGGAGCTGAAACCCTATATAGGAATAGAACGCGCCACCTCTTCCGTGATTCTTTATGTGATGATGCATATCTTTTCCCACTTTTGCTTTTGGTTAAGTTCAGTGTTGCTTTACGTTTGTCTCTATCCGGTGGGGTGGATGATGGGGATAATCTTAGGAGCTATTACTGTCTTTTGCTTGCTGATTGTTATTCTTTTTATGAAAGGCTATCGGCAGGGGATGGCTGTGGCTTTTGTCCGTATGGGTGGTCGTATTCCTTTTCTGAAAAAGAAAGTATTTCATTTTGCAAACGCGCATAAAGAGAAGTTGGAGAATATAGACAAACAAATTGCCCTTCTCCACCAACAAAAGAAACAAACCTTTTATAGCGCCCTCTTACTGGAATATACCGCCCGTGTAGTCAGTTGTCTTGAAATATGGCTGATACTGAACGTGCTGACCACCCATGTCAGCTTTGCCGACTGCTGCCTGATTGCGGCTTTCTCTTCTTTACTTGCTAATCTGCTGTTTTTCCTGCCTATGCAATTGGGAGGTCGTGAAGGTGGCTTTGCCCTCGCCGTAGGCGGCCTTTCCCTTTCCGGAGCTTACGGAGTCTATGCCGCTTTGATTACCCGTGTACGCGAAATGGTCTGGATTGTAATCGGACTTGTACTAATGAAAGTAGGAAATTTTAAACAATCAAAAGAAAGATATTCTGCTTAAATTTATAACTTTGTCTGATCTATAAAGACTCTTATGAAGGGCTCTATAAAAGAACTTATAGAAAAACTTGTCAAAGGAGTTCTATTTGGATCTATAGAAAAGACTGACGAAAAGACCTATAAAGAAAACGACAATGAATAATTTTATCTTTTACAGCCCTACTGAATTCGTGTTCGGTCGGGATACGGAAGCGCAGACCGGAGTGTTAGTACAGAAATACGGTGCACGCAAAATAATGATTGTTTATGGTGGCGGTTCCGTGATACGTAGCGGCTTGTTGGCCCGTGTTGAGAAATCATTGCAGGAAGTAGGTATTCCCTATTGCATGCTGGGTGGTGTACAGCCTAACCCGATAGACACGAAAGTGTATGAAGGAATCGACCTCTGCCGGAAAGAAAACGTAGACATGATGCTCGCCGTTGGTGGTGGCTCTGTGATTGATACGGCGAAAGCCATTGCAGCCGGAGTTCCTTACAACGGAGATTTCTGGGATTTCTACATCGGAAAAGCCATTGTGACGAAAGCATTGAAAGTAGCCGTTGTGTTAACGATTCCTGCTGCCGGAAGCGAAGGTTCCGGTAACACCGTCATCACGAAAGTCGATGGCTTACAGAAATTAAGCCTCCGTGCTCCCGGTGTACTACGTCCTGTTTTTGCCGTGATGAACCCCGAGCTGACCTACACACTTCCTCCTTTCCAAACCGCCTGCGGCATTGCCGATATGATGGCACACATCATGGAACGCTATTTCACCAACACGAAAGATGTAGAAATAGGCGATCGCCTGTGTGAAGGTACACTGCTTGCCATCATCAAAGAAGCAACCACCGTCATGAAAGAACCTGAAAACTACGGAGCCCGTGCCAATCTGATGTGGTGCGGAACGATCGCCCACAATGGAACCTGTGGTGTAGGTTGTGAAGAGGACTGGGCTTCCCACTTCCTCGAACATGAAATCAGCGCCATCTATAACGTGATTCATGGTGCCGGACTCTCCGTAATCTTCCCTGCCTGGATGACATGGATGACAGAACACAATGTGGATAAGATAGCCCAATACGCCATCCGAGTGTGGGGAGTGGCAGAATCAGACGATAAAAAGGCGGTAGCCCTTGAAGGAATTTCCCGTCTGAAATCCTTCTTTACTTCCATCGGCCTGCCTGTGACCTTCAAAGAACTTGGCATTGAGAATCCCGACATCGACCGCCTTGCAGATAGTCTGCACCGGAATAAAGGTGAATTGGTAGGCAACTATGTCAAATTAGCGAAACAGGACAGCAAAGAGATATACCGTCTGGCATTATAAAAAAACAGATATAACCGACAGCTGCATCATTTGCCTTTTGATAGAGGATAAATGATGCAGTTATTCTTTTTGCTATTGATTAATACCTAAACAGAAGCAAAAAGATTTTGCTTTAATTATATTTTGGTATAATAGTTGTGTAAAATACCTAAAATTCGTGATTGCTCCGTCTATTATATAAGAATACTTTTGCGGGTGTAATAACTATATATATCCGTTATGCAAAAGCTAAATTCCGGGGCTTTGAATAGAATCTTATTGTTTGTATACATTTTATCACTATCTACTAATGCAATAGCCCAAAACAAAAATAATTCAAAAGAGACATATCTTCTTCCTCCACACGGAAATTATGTTTATGGCCGGGTGATTGAGAAACTCTCTAAAGAACCGATGGTAGGAGTGACGATTCGTTTGGATGGTCATTCTACTGGTGTAATTACCGATATAAACGGTTGCTATGTATTGACCCTGCCCGAAAAAGGCGGTCTGGTTATCTATTCCTACATCGGTTTCGAAACCCGTAAAATCAAAGTCACTTCCCGGCAGAAAGTCAATGTGCAGATGGTAGAAGCTACCGAAAGTATTCAGGAAGTGATTGTAACCGGCTATAACTCCATACAGAAAGAAAGTTTCACAGGAAATACCACAAAGATAGAGAAAGAAGACCTGCTAAAAGTCAACCCGAACAACCTGATTTCGGCCATTCAGACTTTCGATCCCTCTTTCCGAATACAAGAGAATCTGGCAGCAGGTTCCGATCCCAATAGCCTGCCCCAATTCGTCTTGCGTGGTCAGACCGGTATTGGAGAAACGACACTCGGGCAGACCTCCACCTCCTCCATTTCGCGGGAAGTGCTAAGCGGTAATTCCAACCTGCCTATCTTTATCCTGGACGGCTTTGAAGTCGATGTAGAAAAGATATACGACCTCGATATGAATAGCATCCACAGCATCAATATCCTGAAAGATGCTGCCGCCACTGCCATGTACGGTTCACGTGCGGCCAACGGAGTAATTGTCATTGAACGGCGTGCGCCTGAAGCCGGAAAGTTCCGTGTACAGTATTCCGGAGTACTTTCTGCCGAACTGCCGGATTTATCCTCCTACAATCTGATGAACGCCCGTGAGAAGCTGGAAACCGAACGCCTGGCAGGACTATATGACAGCAACACCCCGGAAATAGACCCCTATACCAACGGTTACTACCAACGACTCAATAATGTACTGACAGGTGTCGATACCTATTGGCTTTCTCAAGGACTACGCACGGCTCTGAACCATAAGCACTCCATTTTCATAGACGGTGGAGAAAACGACGTGCGCTGGGGAGTGGAACTGGGATTCAGAGGAACGGAAGGAGTGATGAAACACTCTTCCCGTAAGAATGCCAATGCCGCTTTTTATGTAGACTACCGCATTGGCGGACTACAAATAAAGAACAAAGTGACCTACACTTATAACAAAAGTACAGATGTCCCCTTCAATTCATTCAGCGATTACTCCCATTTACTTCCTTATATGCGTCTGTATGATGAAAATGGCGATTATGTGCGCCGTCTCGAAAAGTTCGACGGGGCTAGCGGCACACAAGTAAATCCACTGTACGAAATCAACTTCTACAACAGCTTCGACCATTCCGGTTATGATGAAGTAACCGATGATCTTAGTCTGAATTGGCGTATCACCGACGGTCTGCGCCTGCGCGGTCAGTTCTCCGTCCTGATGAGAAATTCTACCGGTGATCTGTACAAAGATCCCGCATCGGCCAGTTATTCAGCCAGTACAGGCAACATCAATGGTGAAAAAACAGAATCCACACAAAAGAGAACAGTGATAGACGGAAGCCTGTCACTCATGTACAACAATACCTTCAAGGGACACAATCTCAATATCTGCTTGTCCTCCAACATGAGACAAACGCAGAGCACTGCTTCCGAAACACGTTACCGGGGATTTCCGGGTGGCGACCTTGTCTCTTCAAACTATGCGGCAGAAGTATACGGAAAGCCCAGCAGCTCCGATAATACCACCCGCTTGGTAGGAGCCTTGCTCACTTCCAACTACACCTATAACAATATCTATCTCGCCGACCTTACAGGACGTATCGACGGTTCTTCCGAATTCGGTTCCGATAAAAGATGGTCCATGTTCTGGTCAACAGGAGCAGGAATCAACATTCATAATTATGATTTTATGAAGTCGAATGAACTCTTTTCCATGTTGAAGTTCCGTGCCTCCTACGGACTGACCGGAAAGACCAACTTCTCCCTCTATTCGGCCAAAGATATGTATCAGCTGCAAACAGACAGCTGGTATCCCACAGGCTACGGTGTATTCCTCTATCAGATGGGAAATCCGAACCTGAAATGGGAACGTAAATACACCCTCGACTATGGAGTTGAAATCGGACTGTGGCACGATAAAATCTATCTGAAAGCCTCTGCCTACGACGAGCGTACCATCGACCTGATAACCGATTATACCATCCCTTCCTCTACCGGATTCACCTCCTACAAAGAAAACATGGGAAAGGTGAAAAACACCGGCGTCGAACTGGAACTGCGGGCACGACTTTACAGTGACAGAAACTGGCTCTTCCAGCTCTACGGCAGCTTTGCAAGAAACAAAAACACGATTATTGAAATCTCCCAGGCAATGCGCGACTATAATAAAAAAGTGGAAGAACTGTTCAGCGGATATAACCCCGAAAGCAGCTCCGATTCAAAATATGCTAAAACATACCTGGAATATTACGAAGGAGCCTCTCTGACCTCTATTTACGGGATGAAGTCATTGGGAATCAGCCCCACAAACGGCAAAGAAATCTACCTTCGCCGGAATGGTGACGTTACCGATGTATGGTCTGCCGACGAATGGACCATCATTGGCGATACAGCTCCCAAGGGACAAGGCTCATTCGGTTATACCCTGTCCTATAAACAGTTATCCATGTTTGCTTCTTTCCTCTATACTTTTGGTGGAGATGCTTACAACAATACCCTCGTCTCCTATGTAGAGAATGCCGACATTAAAAATGACAATGTAGATAAGCGGGTATTGCTCGACCGTTGGCAGAAACCGGGAGACATAACCACCATGAAAGATATTCGTGACCGTAATGTCACCACCGGCGCATCCTCGCGTTTTGTACAGAAAAACAATACCCTGCAATGGAGTTCATTGACAATGAGCTACAATTTCCGTCCCGAACAATTAAAGAAACTCCATCTGTCCGGCCTGCGTCTTTCGTTCACGATGAACGACCTGTTCTATTGGTCTACCATCCGTCAGGAGCGGGGACTCGATTATCCTTATTCGCGTTCATTCAATCTGACTACTAACATCATATTCTAACCATACAAATGAAGAAACTAATCAGTCATATACTAATAACCCTGACAGGAATGTTAGTCGTTTCCTGCAATGCCTGGCTGGACGTAACACCAGAAAATGCGATAGCCGACGACGATCTGTTTTCCACCGGTTTCGGCTACCGGAATGCCCTGAATGGTATCTACACCAATCTGGCGTCCGACGAACTTTACGGTAAGCAACTAAGCTGGGGATTCCTTAGTGCCATCTCCCAGCAATACAATCAAAAGGCCGGAACCATCTCTCCGATGTATGCCGACGCTTCCGAACTTATCTATAACACGGTCGACACCGAACCCGTCGTGACAGCTATCTGGGAAAAAGGCTATAAAGTGATAGCCAACCTGAACAAGCTCATCGAGAACATCCGGCCCACGGATATCTCTTTGTTCGAATACGGAGAAGAAGAGAAAAACCTCATTTACGCCGAAGCCTTGTCATTAAGAGCCATGATGCATTTTGACCTGCTTCGCTTGTTTGCTCCTGCAACAGCAACCAATCCTTCGGGCTCCTATCTTCCTTACCGCGATAAATACGAAGCCGCAGTGGTAGAAAAATGTACCGTTACCGATTTTATCGAGAAAGTCCTGAAAGACCTGCTCGAAGCGGAAGACATTCTGCGTAAGTTTGACACCGAATACCATCCCGAAGCGATGTACGCTTCACAAATGTACGAACCTACTCCCGAATGGAATGCCCGCTACCGCTTCAACTCCGGTTCCTATATAGACGATATGGGAGCATTCTTCTGGTATCGTGGCATCCGCTTCAACTATCTGGCATTGCTGGGGTTGAAAGCCCGTGTCTGCATCTATGCCGGTCCTGCCTATTACAAGAATGCCGAGACAGCCGCCAAAGAACTTTACAACACCTATTATCAGCAGAAACGGTGGATAGGCTTTACAGAAGGAGAGAACATTACCTGCAATCTCAATTCCCGATATACAAAAGTCTCCCACGACATATTGTTCGGCTTGTACAAGAAACAGCTGGCTACGGATTATGAACAGGCCGTATGGGGCTCTTCCTCTTCTTCGTCAACCACCCGTTTGCCGTTGGCAAATATCCCTTCCCTGTTTGCTTCGGACAACACGGGTGTATATACCGACTATCGGCTCACCTACCTGATCGGGACTACTAATGAAACCCAGTCGAAGTATTACACACTGAAGTATAACCCTTCCGTAGAATCAGTAGTAGAAGCAATGGAGAATCCGATGATACCAGTGATCCGGTTCAGTGAAATCTGTCATATCCTGGCGGAGATCAGTAGCTATAATGGCAAGATAACCGAAGGAATCAACTACCTCGAAACAGTTCGAAAAGCCCGTGGAGCTGAACGTACCCTTAGTCTGACAGTCAGCACCCGTGAACAACTGGATGCCGAAATACTGCTCGATATACGGAAAGAAATGATAGGCGAAGGTGGAACCTTCTACACCTACAAACGAATGAACCTCTCCACCGTGCCCGATTCCGACGAGGAAGGAGAAATCAACATGACAGGTTCCTATGTACTTCCATTGCCTACCAGTGAAACAACCAACTAATGCCCGGATAAGATGAAACGAATATTGACATATACCACCTTCTGCCTGCTGCTCGTTTTCGCCTCCTGCAGCGAAGAGCAACTGGAAGTTTATCATGGAGACAACTACGTCTATTTCACTTACATGAACGATAAGTCTCCCCAGAAAATAACATTCAATTTTGCCACGGATGCACCCTTGCTTCGGGAAGGAACCGTGAAAGTGAAAATGACACTTCTTGGCTACCTGCTCGAAGAAAATGCCACCTGTGATATTTCCGCAGTGGGAGAGAAGAGCACCGCCCGTTCCGGCATCGATTATGCCCCTTTGACTTCCGGCATCTTCCATAGCGGACTGGCAGAAGATACCTACGAAGTTACCGTCTATCGTAATGAAGCACTGCTCAACACAGAATATACACTTACCCTTTCGCTGGATGCAGTGGAAAACTGTCTGGTAGGCCCGGCAGAATATCAATACGTCACGATTCAAGTGACCGACCGGATTTCCTGCCCTGTGTGGTGGAGCCAGAGTTCAGCGGCCAATCTGGGAGTATACTCGGATATGAAATACCGTGTTTTTATCATTTTCATGGATGGCGAGATACTCGAATCATTGGATAAATACACCGGCATTGAGTTTGTCAATCTGATAGCCGACTTCAAGGCTTGGTGGAAAGACCAGTGGCAGCAAGGCAATTACCAATATTATGATACAGATGGAGTGACACCGCTGTATGAAACCATTCTCGATAACTGACAATAAACTATGAAGCGAAAAACAATACTATTCATTTCAATCCTGCAGCTTCTCGTGATAACCGGCTGTTATGACGATTTGGGAAACTATGCCTATACAAACTCTACCAAAGTCTCTTTTGTGAACTCCGCTTCGTCGGACTACACATTTATGGTAGGCGACCTTTTCGAGATGGATGCTCCCGTCAACTTCTCAACCGACATCGGAAACGTAGACGAACTTTTCACCGTCCAATGGTACTTGAACCGTGAACTGATCTACACTGGCTATCATCTGAAATACCAGTTCGAGAAAGGCGGGACATACGAACTGATACTGAAAGTAATCAATAAGGAAACGAACGAAACGTATATCAGCAATAAATACACCCTGACGGGAAAGAATAGTTTCGACTGGGGCTGGATGATTCTCTCCGATAAGGGAGACGGAAAATCTGCCTTGTCTTTCATCAATCCGGCTTTTCGGGTGACGCACAATGTGGAGAGCACCATCGAAGGTGGTTTAGGTACAGATCCGCAGGGAATCTACTACTATTATGTATTAGGCTCTATCTCCGGTTCCTACGTTTCGGGCTTACCGAAAGTCCTGATAAATCAGGGCAGTGGAAGTGTCACGCTGGACGGTAATTCGTTGCAAAAGGATATGTGGCTTGCCGACGAATTCGAGAACCGTAAAGAACCGGATGACTTGAAGATAATGGACTTCGCTTTCAAAGAAGAATATTACGTGATTTGTTCCGAACAGGGAGAAGTATATATCCGTACCGTAGGCAGTGACAATAAAGCGATTCCTTATTACGGGAAGTACGGTGCCATGCCGTATGAGTTTGAGGGAGGCAGCCGCATCACTTGCTTCGCACCGTTCCACAATGTCACTTATTGGTGTGCCGATGAAGAACGTTGCATCTTGTATGATGAGCAGAATGCCCGTTTCATCGGTATTGCACATTATTCACAATGGGGAGCAGTTTATACTCCCGCCATTGTCTACTTCAAAACATACGATCAGGATTTGGAAGTCCCCTCCGGAGTGTTGCGGGTGAACGATATGGGAGCGGGAACCCGCTGCCTTGCCATAGGTGCTTACGAAAAAATAGATGTTGCCTCCAATGGCGGATTGACTTTCTGGGCAAACTATGTGTCATTGATCGACGTACAGGGAACCGGGAATTATAATCTGCATGAGTTTGCTGTGAAAGGAATGGATAATAACTCCCACCTTATCACCGGTACAGACCAATACGGATTCAGTGGCGGCTCTTTATTGACTCCGCAAAGCATTATCAAGATGTCCTCCAACTTTGAGAAGAATCCCTATTTCTACTTTACCGATGGAGATAAGAACCTCTATGTGTACAGTATGCAGATGCGCAATCACGTATTGGCTTACACAGCGGACAGCCGTATCACCGGCATCAGCGGAAGCCCCATCGTTTGCGAGTTCTATGGCTACGGAGGGAATAGCACTGATCCTAACTTCCGGCTGGCGCTTTCGCAGGAAAATGGAAATATCACCGTCATTGACGTAAACAAGAGCCAGATGGTACGCCTTTTCGAAGGTTTTTCACCCGATCTGAAGTTACAGACTTTCACCGGTTTTGGCAATGTGAAAGGGATGGTGTGGTGCACGAACTATGAAGGAGAATATTAGAAAAAGAAAATAACCTATCAGTAAATAATTAATCATTTAAAACGAGAAAAGTATGAAAAATAGACTGTTTTATTTTGCCACTTGTGTGGCTTTGGCGTTGTCTTCAGTAAGTTGCAGCAGCGATGATGATGGTGAAGAAGATATAGACATTCCTGTAGTAGGAAAAATAGCTGTTTCCGGTGCCTATAATGTGTACTCTCATGGAAGCCAGGGATGGATTGAAGCGGACAAGATAGGAATATATGTGTTGTCCGATGGCAAACCGCAGGAAAACTTGCCGTATGCTCCGTCGGAAGTAGCTAAAGCTACTATGATGGAATATGAGGGCAAGACCTACATCACCTATGACAAAGAGGATTATGTGACTGATGAGGTGACTTTGAATCCTTCTTCCGAACTGTCTGCAGGATTTAAAAGTGGCGATCACACGATTTATGCATATACCCCTTATAGTGCAGCTTCACAAGATTACAAAACGGTAGCCTTGCCAAACATTTCAGTGCAGGAATACTATGCATCCGAATTTATGCCTAATCGTAAATATAGCTTTGCATACGCTTCGGCCACCACTTCCAGTTATTCGGCAGCTACGGTTACTTTGGGAGAATTCAAATCTCTGTTTTCACAGCTCACCTTGCCCGCACTGGAATGTCCCGATGCTTTAGCTGGAAAAACCTGCACTAAAATTGTGGTAACCTGCGACGAACATCCCCTGTCTTATGCAGACGGAGCTACCGTTAATCTGGCCACCGGTGAAATCAGTGGTACTCCTTTGAACAGCGTCACTTATAACATTCCCGACGGCCTGGTGGTAAATGCCGGATTTCCGGCTTTCGGGCTTCCGGCCTCACTGGAAACTGCTTACATGATGGTTGCCGTTCCCTTTGAAGAGGGGATGAATTATACCTATAAATTTACGCTGACAATCGGCGGACAGGAATATACGACTTCAGGCAAACCTAAAACAGGTTTCTGGTCGACGGATAATAACCTGAATATGAAAGATATTGCCGGTATCGAATAATTATTATCTTTGTATCTGTATATAAATATTAAAAAAGAAAGCATGAAGAAATTAGTTTCAATTCTGATGATTCTGGCAATGATCGTTCCATTGGCCGGAGCACAATCGACGGACATCTTCAAGAAAAAGAAGAAAAAGAAAAGCAAGACGGAAGCAGTGGATAAGGCTAAAGCTGACTCCATTGCCAAGAGCAAGAAAGATGCTCTGCAACCTTACGCAAAAGTAATCACCGGCAAAGCCAAAACAATGGATGGCTTTTTCAAAGTGCATTATGTAGATGGTAAATATTTTTTCGAAATAGCCGACTCTCTTTTCGGACGTGATATTTTGATTGTGAACAGAGTGGTGAAAGCACCGGTAGACGCGCAGAAGCGGAAAGTCGGCTATCCGGGAGATTACATCAGCGACGAAGTGATCCGTTTCGAGAAAGGACGTGGCGACAAACTGTTCGTGCGTGAAATCTCTTATCTCGAACATTCTGCTGACACGTTGGGTATGTATCAGGCTGTGTTGAACTCCAATGTTCAACCCATTGTGGCCACCTTCCCGCTGAAAACTGTCCGCAAAGAAGGAGAAACTACCAACTATGTGATCGACATGACCGACTATATCCGTAAGGACAACGAAATGTTTTCATTCACCAGCCGGGTGAAAGACAACATCGGAGCGAGCAGCATGGTAGACGACGCCAGTTATATCGACACACTGAAAGCCTTCCCGCAAAACATCGAAATACGTACCGTGCGTACCTTCCAGCGGAAGAAAGGAGGAGGCAGTGGACTTGAGAAACTGCTGGCAGCTTTCTTTGCCACCTCTACCACTCCGTTGACTTACGAACTGAACAGCTCTATGCTATTACTTCCCAAGGAACCGATGAAACCGAGATTGCACGATGACCGGGTAGGTTACTTTGCTGTGAGCTATAAGGACTTTGACGAGAATCCGCAAGGAGTGAAGTATAAAGCGAATATCACCCGCTGGCGTCTCGAACCCAAAGACGAAGACCGCGAGAAATACCTGCGTGGCGAATTGGTGGAACCAAAGAAACCGATTATCATCTACATTGACCCTGCCACTCCGAAGAAATGGGTTCCGTACCTTATTCAGGGAGTGAACGACTGGCAAGCCGCTTTTGAGAAAGCAGGATTCAAAAATGCAATCTTCGGTAAGGAAGCACCGACGGACGATCCTACCTGGAGCTTGGAAGACGCCCGCCATTCGGCTATCGTGTATAAGCCTTCCGATATTCCGAACGCAAGCGGACCTCACGTGCACGACCCTCGCAGCGGTGAAATTCTTGAAACGCATATCAACTGGTATCACAATGTGATGAGCCTGCTTTACAACTGGTACATCGTGCAGGCAGGAGCCATTGATCCGGGAGCACGCAAACCGATGTTCGACGATGAACTGATGGGTGAACTGGTGCGCTTTGTATCTTCCCATGAGGTGGGACATACATTAGGATTACGTCATAACTTCGGTTCTTCCAATACCGTCCCGGTAGAGAAACTTAGAGACAAAGCATGGGTGGAAGCCAACGGTCATACACCGTCTATCATGGACTATGCACGCTTCAACTATGTGGCACAGCCGGAAGACAACGTTTCACGTTCGGGAATATTCCCCCGTATCGGTATGTATGATAAATGGGCGATTGAATGGGGCTATCGTTGGATGCCTGAATATGAAACGGCGGAAGCCGAAATACCTCACTTGAATAAGTGGATCATTGAGAAGCTGCGGGAGGACAAACGCTATACGTTCGGAACGGAACTCGACAGAAACGATCCCCGCAACCAGAGTGAAGATTTGGGAGATGATGCCATGCTGGCAAGTTCGTATGGTATCAAAAACCTGAAACGCGTGATGCCTGAAATCATGAACTGGACTTATGAACCGAACGAAGGTTATATGAAAGCTGTCCGTTTGTATCAGAATGTGGTGGGACAATTCGACTTGTACATGGGCCATGTGGCTACCAATGTGGCCGGTATCTACCACAATCCGATTTCTGTGGAACAGACAGACATGAAAGCGGTGGAATATGTTCCGAAGGATATTCAGAAGAAAGCGGTCGACTTCCTGAACAAGGAACTGTTTACCACACCGACCTGGCTGATGGATGATAAACTGTCCGAAAGAACTGGTATCAATACTTTCAATTCGATCTACCGTGTACAGAGCAGTACATTGAAACAACTGCTTAGCAGCCGCACACTCGATAAGATGACGGACAACGAACTGGTCAACGGAGCGAAGGCATACACAGCCAACGATTTGTTCCGTGATTTGAAGAAGAGTATCTGGAGCGATATGCAAGGAGGAAAGAAACCGGATGCTTCCCAACGTAGTTTGCAAAAGACTTATGTCAATGCGTTGATTGGAATGCTTGATAAACCGAAGAACAGTTCCGGTTCGCTCGGAAGTCTGGGTGGTTATTCGCTCGTAGCTTTCGATTTCCCTTCTGAAGCACCGACTATTGCACGCGGACAGTTGACTGATCTTAGAAGAGACCTGACCAATGCGGCAAATGCTTCCAGTGGAATATACAGAAGTCATTATCTGAACTTGAAAGCGTTGATTGATGCTGCATTCGACGTGAAGTAGAAAAATAATTTACGATTAAGTTCATTTACGATTAGACGATTTACGATGTACGATTGGAGTTAGTACATGGTAAGTCGTCTAATTTGTAGATTAGCTGATTGTAAATACGTTCTTTTTGCCCCATATTTACGACAGTATTAGGCGGCTTTGCCCCATCTTTGAAACAAAATCAATGGTGTTTTGCCCCATCTTTGGAAATTCTTTATAACTTTGTTGCTGGAATTAGTTTATCCGACTACGGCAACGGAAGTTCCGGCCACTCCTGAAATAAAGCGTATGCCCAAACTGGTCTGGTTAGATACAGGATTGGTGAATTATGCGGCACAGGTACAGAAAGAGGTTTTGGGAGCAAAAGATATAATGGATGCTTGGCGTGGTATGATAGCGGAGCAGATTGTAGCGCAAGAACTGTTGACACTGACAGATAAAGTCAGTCAGAAACGTTGTTTCTGGGTGCGTAATAAAAGTGGTTCTAATGCAGAAGTCGATTATGTGTGGGTGCAGGATTCTATGGTTTATCCCATTGAAGTCAAATCAGGGCATAACGCCCACTTGCGTTCCTTACATTCTTTTATGAATCACTCTAATCAGACTGTTGCAGTCAGAATATGGTCGCAGCCTTATGCTGTGGATGAGGTAAAGACGGCAGACGGAAAAGAATTCAAATTGATAAATCTACCTTTTTACCTCGTTGGAAAATTAGACAGCATATTACGTCGGTTCTAAACGGCCTTTGATAACGCGTAGTCTAGCAAAATCATAAGTTAAAGATTAGGCACGGATTACACAGATTGCACGGTTAGTGCTATGCTTGTACAAAGCAACCGTGAAATCCGTGTTATCCGTGCCTAAATTATAATAAAGCTAATTTTTTTAGACTTTATCCCAATCCTTTTCAGCATTAAAGCAAGGACAGGCTTTGATCCATTCTTCCGGTTCAATCTCGCCGTTTCCGTTCAGGTCGGGGCTAAGATCCCGGTGTCCACATATCCGGCAATTCGGATAATCTTTCAATAAAGCGAGAATCAATACCCGGAGCGAATGTTTCTGCCATTCGGTACGGGTATCTTTCGGTTGTCCTTTGCAATCGAGTCCGCCCTCATAGCAGATACCTATACTTTCTTTGTTGAAACCGCGGCTGTGCGCACCAATTCGTTCTATCGGACGGGTAGATTTTATATCCCCGTTCTTGCGGATATAGAAATGATAACCCGTTCCGTTGAATCCTCGTCTGCGATGACAGACGTCCAGGTCATATTCTGTGAAACTCTTGTCTTCGCGCGTAGCGGAGCAATGGATTACTATCAGGTTTATAGTTCTCATGAATGGATTAAATAGATTGAATAGGTTCTGTAAATTGCACAGGTTCCATAATTTGCATTAATTGAATCGTTATCATGCCTCTGCTGCACTACGTTGTGCACACTCCTTATTAATACATTGTAAGGCAGCAGCCTGTGCCAGCTGACCTCTTAATGAGAATATCTCTGTATGCATCTCTTTCACTTTCGAGCTAAGGTCGAAATAATCCTTCAACACTTTTTCCAACTGCTGCATCAGAAAAGTATATTGGTCTTTCACCAGTTCGCTGAACTCTTTTACTTCTTGCGCCATTACTTTGCGCTTTTTGCGGTTACTGCCCAGAAAGGGCAGGATCGTCATAATGATCTCTATGATTTTATCGAGCATTTTAATAAATTGAGGATTGAAAATTGAGAATTAAAAAATCCTGCTCCCTGGATATTACGGGTGCCAAAGCGTTATATTTAGACTGCGTTTCTGTTGGAAATACCCATTGAATATACGAATGGTCGTTCTCTAACTGTAAATCATTATATCGGATGATCTGGTTGTAAGTTCGTCCATGTCTATCAGTTCCGGTCCCGATCAAAAATGACTCCAGGTTTGCAGTCTCATTTTTGTTTTCTATATTTGGTTTTGTCTTTGGTTTCCTGAAGAATGAAAACATATGAATTCTCCTCTCTTTTCTCAAACATTTTTATATTTCTTAAATATGGATGACGAGAGATCAAAGAAAAACAGCCCTGTTTCCAGAGCTGTCGTGTTTCCTATTTTATTCATTTGTTTCGGAAGCTTCATCTATCGTTTCCGGCTCTACTGCTTCTCCCATCAACTCAGAATAATGCATGAAAAGCATTACGATCGGACAACAAACAATCACGGATATGCTGCGCACGATCCCGTTTCCGTGCGAGCCGATCTATCAG
>OLRP01001439.1_pt1 | contig 18877 bp, 17 predicted proteins | sample 1672401 | NCBI WGS metagenome assembly OLRP01 (sample SAMEA3136682, study PRJEB25190) | human gut metagenome | reverse complement strand
CCACCACCGCCATAGGGATCTGGGCGTACTGCTCCTGCCCGAACACGGCATCCAGGCACCGCCGCAAACAGCCCCGGAACAGGCAGCCCAGACAGCTCCTGCACCGGAAGAGACTCCGCTCTCTTCTACTCCGGGGATCGACATAGACCTCACTGCCCTGAGCCGCACCATGGTCTACTCTGAGGTCTACAACATGATGATGACCCCCGAAAATTATATTGGAAAAGTCGTTCGGATGAACGGGCTTTGCAGTACCTTCGAGTCCGTGGCCGTGGACGGACAGGAGGCCAGAGTCTACTATACCTGCATCATTTTTGACGCCACCGCCTGCTGTTCCCAGGGCATCGAGTTCGTCCTGGCCGGAGACACCGGGGCGGAAGCCTATCCTCCGGTGGACACAGAGATCACCGTCACCGGGACCTTCCAGACCTACGACGAAAACGGCATTTTGTACTGCCATCTGGTGGACGCGACCCTGGAATAAGACCATTTCGGCAAAAAACATGGCTTTTCCAAAAAATCCGTCGGAACGCCTTGACTTTCCACCTTTTTGGTGTTAAAGTTTGAAAGCACTAAAGTTATCCCGAACGGAGGTATCCCTGTGAAAATCGCGCTTCTTGTGATCTACTTCGCAGTCATGGTGGGCATCGGCATTTACTGCCGCAAGCACACCACAGACGTGAACGGCTTTGTGTTGGGTGGCCGGTCGGTCGGCCCGTGGCTGACGGCCTTTGCCTACGGCACCTCGTACTTCTCCGCCGTGGTCTTTGTGGGCTATGCGGGCCAGTTTGGCTGGAAGTACGGCGTGGCCGCCACTTGGGCGGGCATCGGCAACGCCATTCTTGGCTCCCTGGTGGCCTGGGTCGTGCTGGGTCGGCGGACCCGCATCATGACCCAGCATTTTAACTCCGCCACCATGCCCCAGTTCTTCGGCCAGCGGTTCCAGAGCAAGTCCCTGAAGATCGGTGCGTCCATCATCGTCTTCGTCTTCCTCATCCCCTACACGGCCTCCCTGTTTAACGGCCTCTCCCGTCTCTTCGGCATGGCGTTTCACATCGACTACACCGTTTGTATCATCTTAATGGGCATTTTGACCGGCATCTACGTCATCGCCGGCGGCTACATGGCCACAGCCATCAACGACTTCGTCCAGGGCTGCGTCATGCTGGTGGGCATCGTCGCCGTCATCGCCGCTGTGCTTCACAGCCAGGGCGGCTTCACCGCGGCCCTGCACAGCATGGCCGCCGTCTCCGATCCTGAGGCGCTCAACGGCACCGTCCCCGGTATCTACGCCTCCTTCTTCGGCCCGGACCCCATCAACCTCCTGGGCGTGGTGGTCCTGACCAGTTTGGGCACCTGGGGCCTGCCCCAGATGGTCCAGAAGTTCTACGCCATCAAGTCGGAGGAAGCCATCCACAAGGGGACCATCATCTCCACTCTCTTCGCCCTGGTCATCTCCGGCGGCTGCTACTTCCTGGGCGGCTTCGGCCGGCTGTTCTCCGACAAGCTGGACATCGCCGCCGACGGCTACGACGCCATCATCCCCACCATGCTCTCCGGCCTGCCGGATATCCTCATCGCCGTGGTGGTGGTCCTGGTCCTGTCCGCCTCCATGTCCACCCTGTCCTCCCTGGTCATCGCGTCCTCCTCGACCCTGACCATCGATCTGCTGCGGGGCAACATCATCAAGAAGATGGATGACAGAGAGGCCGTGTTCATCATGCGCTGCTTCATCGTGGTCTTCGTGGTGATCTCCATGATCATCGCCATCGTCCAGTATAAGCACTCCATCAGCTTCATTGCCCAGCTCATGGGTGTGTCCTGGGGCGCTCTGGCCGGTGCCTTCCTGGCCCCCTTCCTGTACGGCCTGTACTGGAAAAAGACGACCAAGGTCGCCTGCTGGGTGTCCTTCCTGTTCGGCACCATTCTCATGTGCCTGAACCTGGTCTCCAACTCCACCGGGGCCTTTGCCTTCCCCACGCTGCTCCAGTCCCCTACGGTTTCGGTCTTAGTGGCGGTATTATATGTGATATTCTGTGGTATACAGATCATATATCTGTTTGGCGGTGGCGGGGAGCTGCCGGCAGGAGTGACCTATGCCGAATATGCAAGGCAGGGATTTTTCCAGCTCCTTGTGGTGTGTATTTTAAATCTGGGGGCGGTTCTTACAATGGAGCATTTCTTTCAGAGGAACAGGGCGGTCGATGCCGTTCTGACGGTGATCTCTGTATGTACGATCATTATGACAGCATCGAGCGGGTGGAGAATGATCCTGTATATCCGGGCATACCAGCTCACATTTTTGCGTGTTGTGGTACTTGTGGCACTGGCAGTGATCACGCTTCTGATGGCAGGGACGATCTGTTATATCTGGAACCGCAGGTTCCCGTTGTTTCAGTATGGAATGGCGGTTGTGTGCGTCAGTTATGTCCTGTTTGCCTTTGCACATGTAGATGCGGGGATTGCCGCCTATGATCTGGCGCAGATCGAAAATGGAAATACTGCGGGAGATTACAGTTATCTCTCCTGTTTATCAACGGATGCGGCACCAGTGATCGCTGAGTACTTAAAAGAACATCCGGACAAGAGTTATTACGGGGATGGAATATATAACTGGAAGTGGGAATATATGCAGGAAAATGACAGGATGAACCAGCCTGTGACGCTCCGGACATTTAATCTGTCTTATCTGCGTGCAAAAAGAATATTTTCAGAAAAATAGGTCATAAGTATCAGATTATTGTCATAAAAATAATATTTATTTACAAATGTTCTCCGGTTTTGTATAATGAAACAAAGATGTTGTGAGAATTTATGATGAGGAGAACAAAAGATGAAAGGAAAAACAGCTGGAAAGATAATTGCACTGTTTGCCGTGGCGGGAATGCTCGCCGGGTGTGGTGGGAAAACAGGTACTACGCCGGATGATTATGCGACAAACGATGGCTATATTACAACGGAAACCGCCGGGAACAGTACAGGCGGTGCACAGTCGGATACCACATCGGGCACGGCAGGGATTTCGAAAGAAAATATAAAAGTCGGCGTGCTTTATATTTCAGATCCGGATGAGGGAAGCGGATATTCTTACACGCATGATCTGGGAATTGTGGGAATGCAGGAAAATCTGGGTTTAAGCGATGATCAGATTGAGAGAAAGATCGTGGATGACTCTGACGCAAAGGCGACGGAGGAAGCAATCGAAGCATGTATTTCGGATGGGTGCAATATTATTTTTACAACCAGCTGGGGGTATATGGAAACAACAGCAGAGATGGCTGAAAAATATCCGGATATTTACTTTTCCCATGGAACCGGTTATATGTCAAATGGAAAGAACTTCAACAATTATTTTGGTCGTATTTACCAGGTAAGGTATTTAAGCGGTATCGTGGCTGGCATGAATACAAAGTCGGATAAGGTCGGCTATGTTGCAGCGCAGGATTCTTCCAATCCGGAGGTGACAGGTGGAATTGATGCATTTGCGATCGGCGTTGCAGCTGTTAACCCGGAGGCAAAGATCTATGTGGCAGTCACAAACAGCTGGGATGATCCGGATAAGGAAAAAGCAGCATCGGAACAGCTGTTGGATATGGGCTGTGATGTGATGGCACAGCATTGTGATACGCCGTATCCGCAGACACTCGCACAGGAACGTGGTGTATATGGTATCGGCTATAACTCAGATATGAGCAAGGAAACACCGGATGCCTGTCTGACGAGTGTTATCTGGAACTGGAGTGCATACTATACTTCGGCAGTTAAGAGTATTATCAATGGAACCTGGGATGGATCAAACTATTATGGAGGTATGGCAGAGGGACTGGTACAGCTGACGAATCTGGCATCTTTTGCGGCAGAGGGTACGCAGGAGAAGGTGGATGAAGCGACTGCAGAAATTTTAAGTGGCAGCAATAATGTTTTTGACGGAGTGATGGAGACAAATACAGGGGAGACGGTTGGAACAGAGAATGGAACCTTAGATGATGCAATGATTACCGGCGGCATTGACTGGTATTATAAAAACGTTGTGATTGTGGACTAGGGGGAGAATGAGATGATGAAATTGACGATTCGAAAAAAAGTTTTATTCTGTTCTTTGATACCGCTGCTTCTGTTAGGAGGAATTATCCTTCTGATCGCGTCCACGATCGTAAAGGGTGCAATTATCGATCAGGTGGAAAATTCATTAAAAGGAACTGCAATCGCGACGCAGGCAGCTTATGACCAGAATGCAGGTACCTATTTGCAGACGGAAAATGGTGATATCTGGAAAGGAAGTTATAACATTTCACAGTCAGAGAATCTGGTGGATACCATCAAACAGGAGTCTGGGATGGATGTAACATTTTTCTATGGATCACAGAGAATCATGACTTCTGCAGTCGACAAAAATGGTGACAGGATTCTGGGAAGTCCGGCGGGTGACAAGGTTGTTGAAAAGGTATTAAATGGTGGTGAGGAATATTTCAGTGATAATGTATCCATGGATGGCACCATATACTATGGCTATTATGTTCCGGTATATCAGAAAGGCGACAGCGGTACTCCGATCGGTATGGTGTTTGCAGGGGCGGAGAAACAGGAAATCTCCCACAGCGTGATACAGATCATTAATACGATCGTAGCCATCGTGCTTGTGGTACTTGTTATCTGTATCATTATCGTGGAGATCAGTGCAACCTCGATCACACGTGCATTAAAGAAAGGAATTGCAAATGTGCAGGAAGTGTCTGCCGGTCATCTTGACGTAGAGTTTGACAAGAAGATCTTAGGGCGGAAAGATGAAGTCGGAGATCTGACCAAAGCGATACAGCATTTACAGAAAGAACTGCAAAAGATCATTAAGGGAATCAAGGAAAGTACCGATATGCTGATGGAAGCATCCAATACTTTAGAGGATACATCCCATCAGACTTACGATGGAATGCGTGAGGTGGAGGCAACGGTAGATTCTATTACAACCGGGGCAAATTTACAGGCAGAGGATGCAAAAAAAGCTTCTGACAATGTAAAATATATGGGAAATCTGATCATTGAGACCGGCAGAGCAGCAGATGAGCTGAATGAAAGTGCAGATCAGATGAAACAGTCCAGTGATGCGGCTGTTGTTACGATCGATGAACTAAAACGAATCAGCGAAGAAGTAAAGGCAGCTGTTGCAACGATCGCGGAACAGACGAAACAGACAAATATTTCAGCACAGAGTATTCAGAAGGCATCGCAGTTTATTTCTGAAATTGCATCCCAGACGAATCTCCTCTCTTTAAATGCCAGCATTGAAGCTGCGCGTGCAGACGAGGCTGGAAAAGGGTTTGCGGTTGTGGCATCTGAGATACAGAAGCTTGCAGAACAGTCTGATACGGCGAGTGGCAATATCGGCGAAATCGTAAATACACTGATCGGAAACTCCCAGCGTGTGGTTGAGACAATGGGCAAGACACAGGAGATCATTGAAAAACAGAATATGCATATCGAGAGTACGGAGCAGATGGTAAATGGTGTTATGGGTGAGATCGACGCATCTATTGAACGAATTCGCCAGATTGAAACACGTACAAAGAAATTAGAGAGTGCAAGAACAGAGATCATAGATGTCATTGATTCTTTGTCAGAGATTGCACAGCAGAATGTGGAAGGAACCACGCAGACAAGTTCATCCATCACAGAGATTACGGACAGTTTTCAGAATATCAAGGATTCTACCGAAAATCTGCGTAATATGGCGGATATGCTTGCACACAATATCAGACATTTTGATATATGATAAAAATATGCCTTAAGCTGCAGAATATGGAGACAAAACAGATGGAAGTGCTTGCTGTTTTTGACGAGAAGAATTATGACGACACAACAAAAGTATATGAAAAATATAATGTGCGTGGTGTAATTTTCCGGGATGGAAAGATTGCCATGCAGTGTAGTACGGATGGCGAATATAAGATGCCCGGCGGCGGGATGGAAAAGGGCGAGAGTTTTTTAGAAACCCTTGTGCGTGAGATCCGTGAAGAGACAGGGCTTACCGTTTTAAAAGAGTCTGTGTGTGAACTAGGGGAGATCCTTGAGATGCGCCGCGATATATTTGATCCGTCCTGTAAATATATCTGTCATTCTTACTTTTATTACTGTAAGGTAGGGGAAAAACAGGAGAAACTTCATCTGACACCCAGTGAAGTGGCAAAGGGGTATTATCTTAAGTGGGAGCAGCCGGAGACTGTATACAATACCAATATACGCATAGAAAAGGATCCGTGGATCATTCGTGACACTGCATTTGTGAAGATGATTCTGGATGGAAAAGTAAAATTGCCGGAATAAAAAGGCAAAGAAGAAATCCGGTACATAAAATAATAGAATGTCCGCGGAGCGCGCATTCTATTATTTTTTTGTGGAAGAACGACAAAAAATATGTTATACTTAACAATATGTATTGCAGAAAAACTGATCTGATATGCAATAGATAAAGGCACAGATAAATGACGGAGGATGGCGCATATGAATGAAAATTATGTAACACTTACCATTGGAAAACAGAAAAATATTGCACTGATCGCGCATGATAATAAAAAAGCAGAGCTGATCGCATGGTGCGAAACAAATAAAGAGATCCTGAAAAATCATTTCCTTTGTGGAACAGGGACCACGGCACGTATGATTACAGACCAGACCGGACTTCCGGTTCGTGGATATAACAGCGGCCCTCTTGGTGGAGACCAGCAGATCGGTGCAAAGATCGTTGAGGGAAAAGTAGACTTTGTCATTTTCTTTTCTGATCCATTGACTGCACAGCCTCATGATCCTGATGTAAAGGCACTACTTCGTATTGCACAGGTATATGATATCCCGATCGCAAACAATAAGGCATCGGCAGACTTTATGATCAGATCTGAATATATGAATGAAGAGTATGAGCATGAGGTGATCAACTTCAAAGAAAACATCAAAAAACGCTCAGAGACATTATAAGGGGGAACATTTTTCATGAGCAAAGTAGCAATCGTATCAGACAGCAACAGCGGAATCACGCAGAGTATGGCAAAGGAACTTGGAGTTACCGTGATGCCGATGCCTTTTTTTGTGGGAGACAAGACACTGTATGAAGATATCGATCTGTCACAGGAAGAGTTTTACCAGATGCTTTCCGAGAAGACAGACATCCATACATCCATGCCGCTTGTAGGAAATGTGACAGATACCTGGGATGAATTGTTAAAAGAGTACGATGAGATCGTACATATCCCAATGTCGTCCGGACTTAGTGGTTCCTGTGAGACAGCCATGATGCTTTCCCAGGATTATGATGGAAAGGTGCAGGTGGTGAACAATCAGAGAATTTCTGTTACACAGCGCCAGTCTGTTTTAGATGCACTTGCGCTTGCAAAACAGGGAAGAACTGCATCTGAGATCAAGACAATTTTAGAGCGTGATAAATTTGAATCATCGATTTACATTATGGTGGACACGCTGTATTATCTGAAAAAAGGCGGCAGGATCACACCAGCTGCTGCCGCGCTTGGAACACTGTTAAAGTTAAAACCGGTGCTTCAGATTCAGGGTGAAAAATTAGATGCATTTGCCAAGGCAAGAACGGTAAAACAGGCAAAGAGTATCATGATTGAGGCAATGAAGAATGATTTTGCCAACCGGTTTAACGATCCGAACGGAGAGCATATGTATCTTGAGATGGCATATACGCATGATTTAGAAGCGGCAGAAAACTTCAAGAAAGAAGTGCAGGAGGCATTTCCGGGGATGGAGATCCGTATGGATCCGCTTTCACTTAGCATTTCCTGCCATATCGGACCGGGAGCGTTAGCAGTGGCATGTTCAAGAAAGATTCCAGAGCTGGAAGCGTAATAGAAAAATAAAAGAGAACAGAGAGAAAAGCCAGATAAAGCAATCGCCTGAAATCTGAATTACAAGAGATAATTCGGATCTCAGGCGATTTTTACCTATAGAAATTAAAAGTCCTTTGCAGACAGAAAAATTTCACGCTGTTTAGGCTGGAGAACTGCTGTGCTGCCGTATCTTTTTGCTTTTCCAAATGATATAAGTGATCATCAGAGGAATACCGGCGCCCACCCAGGCAGCAGGATCAGCAAGGCAGATCCCCTGATAACCGAGTGGTTTCTGCAGGAGTGCGATCGCAACAAAGCGGCATACCAGCTCGATCACACCACTCAACATTGGAACAAGTCCTTCGCCTAATCCCTGTAAGGCATTGCGGTATAAAAAGATCATGGCAAGCGGGAGGAAAAACCAGCTTACAGTTTTTAAGTACATCATTGCATAGGAGAAAATTTCATCGGAAGGATTACTTACAAACCAGCTCACGATAAATTCTCCACCGAAAATACAGATGGCAGCACCGATGGCTGCAGCAGCGATACAGATGAAAAATCCTTTGCGCATACCGTCGAAAATACGGTCGTATTTTCCTGCACCGAGATTCTGACCACAGTAGGTTGCCATGGCGGTGCCGAGCGTCGGCATGGTCTGAGTTGCGATATTGTTGACTTTAGAAGCGGCTGTAAAGGAAGCAACCACACTGGAACCAAACACGTTGACAGCACTCTGTAAGATCATGGTTCCAATGGCGGTGATGGAGTAATTTAATGCCATTGGGATACCGATCGAGAGCATGTTAATGACACCCGGGCGATCCAGATAATAGTCCGCTTTTGTTGTGCGAAGGATCTCAAACTGCCGGAACATATGGATAAAACATAAAATTGCGGAGATTCCCTGCGCAATGATGGTGGCATAGGCGGCACCGGCGGTTCCTGCTTTCAGTACGACAATAAATAAAAGATCCAGTACCACATTTAATATAGAAGAAATGATCAAAAAGTAGAGCGGTGTTTTGCTGTCTCCAATACCTCTTAAGATACCGGCGGATACATTGTAGAGCATTGTTAAGATGATACCTGCAAAAATGACCTTGATGTAAGCATCTGCCATGGATAAGATATTATCCGGTGTATGCATCCAGACTAAAAACAGGCGGGAAGCGGCAACGGTCGGAATCGTAAGAATTGCAGATACGATCACGGTTAAGATCAGGGAGAGTGCAACGTAGTGTTTTAACAAGCGAAAATCTTTTGCACCGAAGGCATGCGAAATCATGACACCAAATCCCTGTGCGATTCCGGTGGCAAAGCCGAGCACTAAAAACATGATACATCCGGTGGAACCGACGGCAGCAAGTGCATCTTCGCCGAGGTATCTTCCCACGATGATCGTGTCTACCATATTATAAAATTGCTGGAACAGATTTCCTAATAAAACCGGAATGGAAAAAAGCAGTATGATTTTTAATGAACTGCCGGTGGTCATATCTTTTGTCATGCTACTGGAAACTCCTTTCAAACTTTGGTATGATGTAATTATTCAGTGCACATATATGCAGTATAATGTAATAAACATGTAAGGCTTAGTATACGTCACAAAAATCAGAAATACAAGCGGAAAATAAGACTTTTTTTCTAATTTTTTTAAGGGAGAATCAGATGGACATTAATTTGGAATACTATAAGATATTTTATTATACGGCAAAGCAGAAAAGTGTTACGTTAGCGGCAGAAAAACTGTCAATCTCACAGCCGGCAGTCAGCCAGGCGATCAAGCATTTAGAGAAGGATCTTGGCTGTGCATTGTTTGTAAGAACGGCAAAGGGAGTACGTCTGACCAAGGAGGGTGAGATGCTTTTTTCCTATGTGGAACGCGGCTATGAGGCGATTCTTTCCGGAGAAAAAAGACTTCTTGAGATGCTAAACCTTGAAAAGGGAGAAATCTGCATCGGTGCAAGTGATATGACATTAAAATATTATCTGCTTCCATATTTAGAGCGGTTTCATGAAAAATATCCCAATATCCGCGTGACCGTGACCAATGCGCCGACACCGGAAACTTTACAGCATCTTGCGGATGGCAGGATCGATTTTGGAATCGTGAGCTCTCCGGTGGAGCCGCAGGGATGGCTTAAGATCATCCCGGTCAAAGAGATCCGCGACGTTTTTGTGGCAGGGAAAAAATACAAAGAGCTCTGTGGGAGAAAGATGCAATACAAAGAACTTTCGGAATATCCGCTGATGTGTTTAGAGGGAAGCACCTCGACGAGACATTATGTGGAGGCATTTTTAGAAGAAGAAGGTGTGACGGTGTCCCCGGAATTTGAACTTGCCACCAGTGATATGCTGATTCAGTTTGCGCTCCGCAATCTTGGGATCGCAAGTGTGATGGAAGAGTTTGCAAAAGAGTATGAGGAGGATGGCAGGCTTTTTAAGCTGCAGTTTGAAAAAGAAATTCCGGCACGAAAATTCTGTATCGTATTAAATGAGAGGATCCCGATGTCTGCGGCTGCGGCAAAGCTTTTAAAAGGACTTTTATAAATTCACATAATGAATGATTATATCAGATATAAAGAATATTAATTTTACTTATAGAGAAACATCATGTATAATCAGTAAGTAAACAGGAATAGCATAGAGAAACTAGGAGGATATTCAAATGGTAAAAGCAGTCGTTGGAGCCAACTGGGGCGATGAAGGAAAAGGAAAGATCACAGATATGCTTGCGAAGGAAGCAGATATTATCGTACGTTTCCAGGGTGGTGCAAATGCAGGTCATACGATCGTAAATGATTACGGAAAGTTTGCACTTCACACATTACCGTCAGGTGTATTTTACGGACACACCACAAGCGTGATCGGCAATGGTGTCGCTTTAAATATTCCGGTACTTATGAAAGAGATCCAGTCTATCGTGGAGCGAGGCGTTCCGAAGCCAAAGATTTTAGTTTCAGACCGTGCACAGATGGTTATGCCTTACCACATTCTGTTTGACCAGTATGAGGAGGAGCGTTTAGGCGGAAAATCTTTCGGTTCCACAAAGTCAGGTATCGCACCATTTTACTCTGATAAATACGCAAAGATCGGTTTCCAGGTCAGCGAGTTATTTGACGAGGAGCTGTTAAAAGAAAAAGTTGTCCGTATTGCAGAGACAAAGAATGTACTCTTAGAGCATTTATATCATAAACCACTGATCAACCCGGATGAATTATTAGAGACATTACATGAGTACCGCGATACCATCGCACCTTATGTATGTGATGTTTCTTCTTATCTGGATCAGGCAATCAAAGAAGGAAAGACTATTTTATTAGAGGGACAGCTTGGAACTTTAAAAGATCCGGATCACGGAATCTATCCGATGGTTACATCTTCCTCTACACTGGCAGCGTATGGTGCAATCGGTGCAGGTATCCCGCCATATGAGATCAAACAGATCGTGACTGTATGTAAAGCATACTCTTCCGCAGTCGGAGCAGGTGCATTTGTCAGCGAGATCTTCGGTGATGAGGCAGATGAACTCAGAAGACGCGGTGGTGACGGCGGTGAGTTCGGTGCAACCACAGGACGCCCGAGACGTATGGGATGGTTCGACTGTGTAGCAAGTAAATATGGCTGCCGTCTGCAGGGAACCACAGATGTTGCATTTACCGTACTCGATGTACTTGGCTACTTAGATGAGATCCCGGTATGTGTTGGATATGAGATCGACGGTGAAGTGACAACAGATTTCCCGACCACAGCAAAATTAGAGAAAGCAAAACCGGTATTAAAGAACCTTCCGGGATGGAAATGTGATATCCGTGGAATCAAGAAATATGAGGATCTTCCGGAAAACTGCAGAAAATATGTAGAGTTCATCGAGGAACAGATCGGCTACCCGATCACAATGGTTTCAAACGGACCGGGAAGAGACGATATCATTTACCGTACCAAATAGGAAAAAGGACTATCCGATATGATAAAAAATATTATTTTTGACGTAGGAATGGTGTTAGTCAACTGGGATCCGCATGCGGCGTTTCAGGAGTTAGGTTTTGATGAAAAGACAGAGGAGGCGGTTGGAAATGCGACCGTTTACTCTGATGCCTGGAATGAATCAGACCGCAGTGTTCTGGATGCAGAGGAGCAGCTTGCTGTATTTGTCCAAAATGCACCGGAATATGAAAAAGAGATCCGCCTGTTCTGGGAAAATGTTGCACGGGCAATTTATCAGTACGATTATTCGCGCGCATGGATCCGGGAGCTGAAACAGAAAGGTTACCATGTGTATATCCTTTCCAATTACGGAAAATGGACTTATGAACATACAGCGGAAGCTCTTTCATTTCTTTCGGATGTGGACGGACAGGTATTTTCCTTTGAAGTTCATCAGATCAAGCCGGAACCGGAGATCTATCGGACACTGTTAGACAAATTTAACCTTGTGGCAGATGAATGTGTATTTTTAGATGACCGCAGGGAAAATATCGAAGCAGCGGAAACACAGGGTATTCATACCGTGTTGTTTACGACGTATCAGGATGCTTTGGAAAAATTAAAAACATATGGTGTTATGTAGGAAATGGTACATGACTGCATAAAATCGTATCACAGGAAGAGATACAGGATAAGAGCAGCTTTCACGGATGTGGAGGCTGCTTTTATTTATGATAATAGAATGCTCGCAGAGTGTGCATTCTATTATTCATGACAATAGAATGCTCGCAGGGTGTGCATTCTATTGTATATGTTCACACTTTTATCACAGATTCATCCTCCTTTAAACACAATTACACGTTACTCTTATAAAGTAATAATTTGGTTACTGGTCACACGATAAGTGCGGATAGTGGCATATATTGAGAATGAAATAAGGAGGAGAGAAACGTGATTGAGATCAATCATCTGGTAAAAAAATATGGCAGTCATGTTGCTGTTGATGATCTGTCGCTCACGGTAGAGCCGGGTAAAATCTATGGTTTTCTGGGCCCGAACGGAGCCGGAAAATCAACAACGATGAACATTATTACTGGCTACCTTGCAGCGACATCTGGTGAGGTAAAGATCAACGGATTTGATGTGTTAAAACAGCCGGAGGAAGCAAAAAAGTGTGTGGGGTATCTGCCGGAACTGCCGCCTCTTTATATGGATATGACGGTAAAAGAATATCTGGATTTTGTGGCTGAATTAAAGAAGTTAGAGAAAAGCCTGCGGGCAGGATATGTGAAGGAAGCCATGAAAATTACAAAAACAGAGGAAGTATCGGGAAGACTGATCCGTAACCTGTCAAAAGGTTACCGCCAGAGAGTCGGTTTTGCGCAGGCAGTACTTGGATATCCGGAAATACTGATCTTAGATGAGCCGACCGTAGGATTGGACCCGAAACAGATCATAGAGATCAGGGATCTCATCAAGGAACTTGGAAAGAAACATACGATCATACTAAGTTCCCATATTTTGTCTGAAATCTCTGCTGTCTGTGATCATGTATTTATTATTTCGCACGGAAAACTCGTTGCCAGTGATTCCACGGAGAATCTGTTAGAGCGGATGACCGGTGCACAGGAGATCGAGCTGCTAGTGAAAGCAGAGGAAGATACTGCGGAAACAGCGATCCGTGAGATCGCACAGGTGGAGCGGTGTGAAAAAACAGAGTCGAAAGAGGATGGCGCGGTACAGCTTCTTGTGACGGCAAAAAAAGATGCGGATGTACGCGAGGCGATTTATCACACCTGCGTGGAACACCATATGCCGATCTTAGAGATGAAGGCAGCATCGAAGTCCTTAGAGGATGTATTCCTTGAACTCACATCACAGGAAGGAGGAACAAAATAATGTTTGCAATTTTTAAACGTGAGATCAGATCCTATTTCCAGACTGTGGTGGGATGGCTTTTTATTGCAGCAGTACTCGCTTTATATGGATTGTATTTTTATGCTTATAACTTAAGGTCCGGTTCGCCTTATGTTTCGTATTCGCTTTCCGCAGTTTCATTTATTGTGATGATTGCGGTACCGGTACTTACCATGCGGAGCTTTGCGGAGGAACGGCATACAAAGACAGATCAGCTGATGTTAACTTCCCCGGTTCCGCTTGGAAAGATCGTGTTTGGCAAATATCTTGCTATGGTCGGAGTTTTCTCCATTGCAATGATCGTTGTTGCGCTGACACCGTTATTTTTATCCATTTATGGTTCTGTGCCGCTTGGAGAAAGCTATGTGGCGGTTTTGGGATTCTGGCTGTATGGCTGCGCATGTATTGCGATCGGTATGCTGATGTCAGTGGTAACGGAAAGTCAGGTTATCGCAGCAGTGCTTGGATTTGCAGCACTGTTTCTTGGTTACATGATGTCGAGTATTACCAGCATGATCTCACAGAGCGGTAATCTTCTGACAAAAATATTAAACGCATATGATTTGTACACACCGTTGGATAAATTTATGAATGGCTGCTTAGACCTCACAGGCGTGATCTATTTTCTGTCGGTGATCGGAATCTGCCTGTTTTTGAGCTGCCAGCTGATCCAGAAACGCAGATATTCGGTTAGCACCAAAAAGATCGCTCCGGGGGCATTTTCCATCGGAATGATCGTTGTCGCCTTTGCCATTGCGGTTGTTGTGAACCTGGTGGCAAATGAGTTGCCGTCCACGGTCACAGCAATCGATGCGACATCCACAAAGTTGTACTCCATCACGGATACGACAAAAGATTACTTAAAGACACTGGATCAAGATGTCAATATTTATGTGCTTGCAGCAGAGAAAAATGCGGACAGTACGCTTTCAGAGACATTACAGCGATATGAGGATCTGTCCGGTCATGTAAAAGTAAGCTATGTTAATCCGTCGACCAATCCGACATTTTTCCAGAAGTATACGACGGATGCACCTACTTCGAACAGTCTGATTGTTGCGAGTGATGCACGCTCCAGAGTGATCGATTATAACGATATTTATGAGTACTCCTATGATTATTCTTCTTATTCAAGAAGCCTTGATGGATATGATGCCGAGGGACAGGTCACAAGTGCACTCCAGTATGTGACCAAAGATTCGAGCGAGCTGCCGGTTGTCTATGAGATCACAGGACACGGGGAAACTTCGCTTTCCGGCGGATTTTCGGAAGCAATCGAGAAGGCGAATATGACACTCACGGAGCTGACATTGTTAAAAGAGGAGGCTGTGCCGGATGATGCATCAGCAATCATTATCAACGCACCGACTTCGGATTTCTCCGCAGATGATGCAAAGAAAGTGACCGATTATCTGGGAAAAGGCGGAAAAGCGCTGATTACGACCAATTTCCAGTACAAGGATCTGACGAACTTTGAAAGTATTTTAAAAGCATACGGCATTGAGCGTGTGGATGGTATTGTCATGGAGAATGACAGTTCCTACTATTACAATAACATTCCATACTATCTGCTTCCGGAAGTAGAGAGCAGCGATTACACCTCTTCTGTCAGCGGAAAATATATTTTTGCACCGTACAGCGAAGCGTTCAGTTATGACGGATCTTCCGATGATGTGACATATACCGCATTGCTGCAGACAACCGATAAGGCGGTATCAAAGATTGATGCAGATAATGCAACAACATCTGAAAAAGAAGACGGAGATATTGAAGGACCATTTACGATCGCACTTGCGGCGGCAAAGACAGAAAATGATACATCATCCCAGGTCGTTGTGGCAGGTTCTATGGAGTTATTTACGGATTCCACAGACCAGATCGTATCGGGAAGCAACGTATCGATGTTTACTGATATCATGACGAATCTGACCAGCGGGGAGGATGATAATACCAGCGTTATTCCGGTAAAAGACTATAAGATGAGCACGATCACGATCACTTCAATTTCTACAATTATTGGTGGACTGGCAGCAAGTATTTTTATACCGGTTGTACTGATTATTATCGGAGTTGTGATCTGGGCAGTAAGGAGGAAAAAATAATGCAGAAACAGAAAAAACAGATGATCGTTCTGGTCATTTTGCTGATCCTGCTGATCCTTGCGTATATAGGCGTCCATTTTTACAGTAAAAAACAGGAAGAAAAGGAAAATGCCAAAGAAGAGGCGGAAAAGATCCAGGTGACGGATCTTGAGGTCTCTGATATCACACAGTTTTCTTATGTGCTGGATGGAACAACACTTTCCTTTACAAAAAATGGAACAGAGTGGACCTATGACGGGGATCAGTCGGTTGATATTGATGAGAGCGCTTTGGAGACACTTTTAAATAAGGCATCAGCGATCACGGCATCAGACGAGGTTACAGAGTATGATGACCTGGCGGACTTTGGGCTGGATGATCCTGCTAATACGGTTACGTTAAAAACGGATTCCGGGCTAACGACGATCTACATTGGCAGCCAGAATGAGATCACGAATGAGTATTATCTGAAAACGGGCGACAGTGATACCATATATGTTGTGGACAGCGCGCCAGCGACCGGATTTGATAAGAGCGTCGAAGATCTGACCGCAAAAGCAGATGATACGGAAACTGAGGCAGAAGAGCCATCGGAGGCCGTGGATGAAACGGAGACAGCGACCGTGGTGCCGAATGAAACAGAGGCCGTTGTAACAGAGGAAACGAAGTAAGAGAGTGAAATGACAAATCTGAATCACAGAGATGAAAATACCGGATTGTATATGTGCAGTCCGGTATTTTAAGTTCATAAATTTTTAATTTGACACTTTTGGAAAAAAGAGGTAACATGAATGTAAGAAAGTTCATTAACGAACTAATTCGAACCGCAAAGCAGGAAATAAAAAGTTATTTACCGGAAGAAAAAAGAATGTGGAGCAGGGATGATGTACAGTGAGTATGAAATATTTGGAACCAACCAGCAGATGAGAAAAGTGATCGAGCAGGCATGTGAACGGCTGATGGAGACCTATGGACTGCGCCATGTGGAGCTGGATATCCTTTATCTGATTTCCCATGAGAAACAGAAGGATACCGCAAAGGATCTGATCGAGATACAGCATTTGTCCAAGGCCCATATTTCAAAATCGGTGGACAATTTAAAACAGCATGGATATATTGAGCTGGTTGCTGATGAGGCGGATCACAGGAAAATACACATTCGTATGACTGGTAAGGCAAAACCTGTGCTGGAAGAGTTTGAACAGATCCGGGCAGATATTTTAGAGCGTCTGTTTGCGGGCGTGACAGAAGAAGAACGAAGCTGCTTAAAGCGGGTAATGGGCAAGATCATGAAGAATATTCAGGCAGAACAGGAGGATGGGACATGAACCAATATGGAGATTTTGGAAAAGAAACGGAAGAACTGATGACAATATGTGAACGTAATGACAGAATCCCGCCGGAGCTGTTTAAGGAGTTCGGTGTAAAACGTGGTTTGAGAGATGTGGATGGAACCGGTGTGCTTGCGGGGATCAGCAATATTTCAAGGATCGATGCGTTTAAAACGGAGGATGGGAAAAAGGTTCCGTGTGACGGACAGCTTTGGTACCGCGGTTACAATGTGATCGACCTGATCCATGGATTTGAGGGAAAACGTTTTGGATTCGAGGAAGTGGCATACCTGCTCTTGTTTGGCGAACTGCCGGATGCTGCAAAATTAGGGGCATTTAAGAGCATGTTAGAAGAGTGCAGACAGCTTCCGACAAACTTTACCAGAGATGTCATTATGAAAGCACCGAGCAAGGATATCATGAATTCGCTGACGAGAAGCGTGCTGACACTTGCTTCCTATGATGAGACGATCGCTGACCAGGAGCTGCATACGCAGTTAGAACAGTGCATCAAGCTGATCAGTGTATTCCCGATGCTTGCGGTGTACGGTTACCATGCATACAACCATTATATCTGTGATGACAGCCTTTATATCCACCGTCCGCAGGAGGGATTGTCCGCAGCAGAGAATCTGCTCCTTATGCTTCGCCCGGATAAAGCGTACACGGAACTGGAAGCGCGCGTGCTTGACATTGCGCTGGTACTTCATATGGAACACGGTGGTGGAAATAACTCTACGTTTACAACAAGGGTTGTGACCTCATCCGGATCCGATACATACTCTGTCATGGCAGCGGCACTTTCTTCCTTAAAAGGACCAAAACACGGCGGCGCCAATATCAAAGTAGTGGAAATGATGGATGATATGAGAAATCATGTGAAGGACTGGGGAGACAGAGACGAAGTTAAAAACTATTTGGAACAGCTTGTCGACAAACAGGCATTTGACCGCAAAGGCCTGATCTATGGTATGGGTCATGCCGTTTATTCTCTTTCCGATCCGAGAGCGCGCGTATTCAAAAGCTTTGTGGAAAGGCTCGCGGTGGCGAAGGGAAGAGAAAAAGATTTTGCATTATACAGTATGGTAGAAAATCTTGCACCGGAAGTGATCGCGGAAAAACGCCATATCTATAAGGGGGTTTCAGCCAATGTGGACTTTTACAGTGGATTTGTATACAGTATGTTAGACATCCCGTTAGAGCTTTATACCCCGATCTTTGCGATCGCCCGTATTGTCGGATGGAGCGCACACCGCATGGAAGAGCTGGTAAATATGGATAAAATCATTCGTCCTGCATACCGGAGCATCATGCCGGAGAAAGCATATGTGCCGTTAGAAGAGCGATAAAAAAATGAGCAGAGGAAAATTAATCTTCCTTCTGCTCATGATTTTTCTTGACCATCTTATATACAAAAGAATATGCCCAGATCAGCACCGGGATGATCACGGTTGCATAAACAGAGGCCATCAGCATATCCATATAGTTCTCATTGGAAGAGAGTGCACAGACGATGGTGGAAATATAAAGACCGGCTAAGATAATTGCGCCAAGAATGGCAAGAATACGTTTTATTTTTTTCAAATCCAACCCTCCAGTTTTTAGTGTACTTATCGGCATATTGTTCGCAAAATGCCGGAAATATATTAAGATTATCCTAGCCGAAAGTGACGGAAGAGTCAAGATGCAAACATCGTGAACAGAGATTTCACTTTAAAAAATAAAAGCCCCTGAAAGCATGTCGAAAAGACTGAAAAACTGTATCAGTGGAAGGATTCCA
>OLRP01001428.1_pt1 | contig 19015 bp, 15 predicted proteins | sample 1672401 | NCBI WGS metagenome assembly OLRP01 (sample SAMEA3136682, study PRJEB25190) | human gut metagenome | reverse complement strand
CTGAAAGCTGTGGATACCGACTTTGGTGCTGCATACACCATCAGGTGATACTGCCTGATCTCATTTTCTTCCTCGTTCTTCTTTGTCTCGATATCTATGATCGTATAAGAAAGTACATAATTTGATACATCAACCGGGAAATAATCGGTTGCGTTTGCCTCGATCAGGCTCTGGATCTGTCTCTTTTTGACAAAAGGAATTCTGACCTCACGGCTGGCAATTCTGGAAGAACCTGTTACGAAAAATACTTTTTTACTATGTATATTGTGCCGGGCAATTTCGTTCTTAAGAAGCTGTCCAAGTCCTTTTGTATCGCGGACCAGACCATCATCCACTGCGCCTGCCGGTACCGAACATGTAAAACAATTGAGGATTCGTTCTCCCCTGCCATGCGGTTCGACTTCCGCCAAACGCATCTGTGAAGCTCCGATCTCTATGTTCAAATAACGTGCCATTTCTTTCCTCCGTAGTTATAAATACTCAGTCACTAAAATATGAATTTCGATGTCATGTATAACGAGTTTCGAAACTCATAGTTAAGTGGCTGATCATGCACAGTATCAGATGCCCAGAAGGCCCAGATACCAGCTGATCCATGCATTTCCCCATAGTGCCGCAATAAAAATCCCTGCCGACAGATATGGTCCCATTGCAAGCATACGTCCGGCACCACTGACTTTGATGCGGATCACATGTACCACAGAACCGATGATGCATCCCAGTACAAAAGCCAGAATGATCAGCTTCCATCCAAGGATCAGCCCGCAGGCTGCCATCAGTTTTACATCGCCTCCACCGATCGCGCTGCCGCCGCTTACCAGAAAAAGGATTTCCAGAAATGCGCTGACACATACTGCACCGATCAGATGTGATGCAAGGTTTCCTCTGTCGAGAATTGTTGCTGCTATTCCAAGGAAAAGCAGAAAGACATTGATTCCAAACGGAATCTCATAAGTACGCCAGTCAATGATACTCAGCACCAGAAGGGCTGATGCCATGAAGCAATAGATCACACTGCTCCATTCCAGGCCATTCACTGCACATATCATCACATAGAGGATGCCATTGACACCCTCTATGATCGGATACTGAACTGAAATCTCAGATTTACAGTTACGACACTTACCCCCTAACACCAACCAGCTAAACACCGGCACCATATCATACCACCGCAGCTTCCGCCCACAGGTCATACAATGGGAAGGGGCCGTCACAATCGACTCCCCGAGAGGGATTCGATAAATGCAGACATTCAGGAAACTACCGATGATGATTCCGAATATGAAGATTGTTATGTAGGGGATTGTGTCTAAGAAAAGAAGCATAGGGTTATTCCTTTCAATTAATAAATAACAGTTCAATTTTTATTTAAGAACTGTAAAATATGAATAATTCACCAATATAATTATTTAGCTTTAGCACTAGCTAAATCTTTAACCCATGTAGGTGTATATGTTACATCAATAGAGCCATCATTTTTTACTATTAATTTAGCAGAAATTTCTGTAGCTTTATCGCCTGTTCCATCGCTGTTTTCAGTCCATTTAGCAGATTTTAATTTTGTCTCTGTCCATTTATCGCCAGCATATTCAGCTATTAAATCTCCAACCGTTGTCTTTGACTCTTCTGTATCAGCCTTCTCTGATATGCTACTCTTATCTGTAGCAATTGTAATTGTATACTCACCTACCGGAACATTATCTGTTCCATCAGATGCTGCAGTTTTAAATGCTGTTACTAAATTTTCAAGATTACTTACATCCGCAGATTTTCTTGATTTCTCAACATATTTTGTATACTGCGGTGCAAGAATACCAACTAAGATTGCAAGAATAGCAACTACAATTACAAGTTCTATTAATGTAAAACCTTTGTTATCTTTTTTCTTTCTGTTAAATAATTTTAACATATTACTATCTCTCCTTAACTTTCGTTACATCGAGATAGTAACATCGTCCATGCATAGCAAAGAATTGTTATGCATTCATCGAAAAATTAAATTATATTAGCTTTCTGTATTCTCAGTAGTTCCTGTGTTTCCTGAACCTCCTCCATTAGCTGGTGTTTCTGTTTTAGCAGAACCAGCTGATGCCATATATTTTTTAAATGCAGCTGTTTTCGTATATTCTACAGAAATACCACCATCTGGATTTACTGTTACCTTCGCTTCAATTGATCCTGCCTTACCACCATCTTCCCATTTCTGAGACTTAGTTACAGTATTTTCCCATTTCGGAATAGCTGCATCCATTTCTTTTTTAAGCTCATCAGTAATACCAGTAATTTTTGTTCCTTCATTTGTTTTTTTATCTGACATAGTAATAACATAGTCACCTGCCGGAAGATCATTTGCAGGATCTGCTGCAAATACCTTAATAACTTTTACCATTTCATCCATGTTGCTAGCATCAGCAGATTTTCTTGTTTTCTCAACATATTTTGTATACTGCGGTGCAAGTAATCCAACCAGAATCGCCAGGATAGCAACTACGATAACCAACTCAACAAGAGTAAATCCCTTGTTATCTTTCTTTTTTCTGTCTTTCAAAAATTTAAACATAACTCATTCTCCTTCAAAATTAATTTAATTCATTTCAATCCGGATAGAATCATATCGTGTCGAAAGATACAAGAGCAGCACATCATACATGCCAGACAATATATTCAACTTTTCGATGAATACATAACTCTCCTGTTGCTGTCATCACGAATGTCACTATCCGGTGATTGATTCAACGAGCGAGAACCCAATAGGGCTCTCCACCCCCCCCTGAAAAATTCGACCATCCGGAACATCCAGAGGGGAGGGAGTTATGTTTATAAACTCGTTATTCAGTTTTCATGTTACATTGATCTGGAACATTTCATTTCCAGAAGTTAATTTAATCCTGAACCAGTCCAATCTGAAATCGCAATTGCCAATACCAGCTCCGGAATATAGATGTATTTGTCTATATCTGCAGGAGTCTTAGTTATACTTGGCATTTGGAAATCTGCGTTATTCTCCGAAAAACCCACTGTCTGAGCGAAGCGAGTTTGGGGTTTTCGGGGAATGCTTTTAGCAGATTTACAAATGCCTAGCATAACTGGCTCCGAAGCCGTAGACAAATACATCTATATTCCGGAGCGTCCACCCGACAACCAGATTCTAATTCAATTTGTTTTTCTCGTCTGATTCAGATAAAATCATTAAAATCCCGCTTTTTCCACGCGCCCCCTTTAATCTGAAGAAAAACCTGATTAACATGATTCTAAAATATATGATGAACACAGCCCCTATGCCACTGTGTACCATCCCATCTTACCAGAAACTTTTACCGCGGTTCCCAATCGCCAACATAGTTTATCGGATATACACCAGAAGCCACCAACGCACAGCTCCTGTCTGCAAGCCCAACAGTCACATTCCCACAATCCGGGACTTTTATTACAGATTGTCCAATCCACTATACATAGACGCAATCGGCGAAATCACCGCAATCACCAACGTCCCAATAATCAACGCCATAAACAAAATAATAATCGGCTCCATAGCCGCCAACACACTCTGGGTAGTCATCTCCACCTCTTCGTCATAATAATCCGCCATCTTCTCCAGCATCTCCTCCACATTACCGGTCTCCTCACCGATCCCGGTCATATGATACACCATAGGAGGAAAAATCCCGGAAGCCTCCAGAGGCTCTGACAAAGGAACACCCTTCATAACCTCCTCACGGGCCTTCAGCATAGCATTAGTATAATGTATATTATTGACAATCTTCGAAGTAGTCTCCAAAGCATCAATAGTAGAAATACCCGACATAAGCAGCGTACTCATAGTTCTGGCAAACTGAGAACAGGCAGTCTTCACCGTAAGCTTCCCAAACAAAGGCATCTTCATCTTGATCCTGTCAATGGTCAGCCGCCCCTGTGTGGTTTTGTAGATCAGCTTATAAGCAGCCACAACCCCAACAATAATCGCCAGCACCACATACCAGTGTGAAGTCATCCACTTACTGCTGTTCATAACAAACATAGTAAGAGCCGGCATCTCAATATCCAGATCCGCAAACATATCAATAAAGATAGGGATTACAAACAACAGCATAACTGCAATTACCCCAATGGCCGCGATCACCAGAATAATAGGATAAATAGTAGCCTTCTTAATGGTAGCCTTCAGCTTTGCCTCTTTTTCAAAATGCACTGCCATCCTGGAGAAAGCCATCTCCAGACTACCGGACTGCTCACCTGCCTCCACCATATTTACCAGCATAGGCGGAAAAATATCCGGCTGGCTTCTCATGGAATCCGCCAGGGTATTACCCTTTTCCACATTCAAAAGCACCTCAGAGATGGCACGCTTCAGCCACTTATTCTCTGTCTGCTCGCTTAACATCTGCAGGGCTTCCTTCATAGGAACACCTGCCTGGGTAATACTGACAAACTGCCGGCAGAAAACACTCAGATCCCTGGGCTTAACCTTTTTCCCAATGGAAAAGTCAATCTCTTTGTTCAAAGCCCCCTGTTCCCTGACGGAAACAGGAATCAGACCCTCTGCCTTTAGCTGCTCCAACGCTCTCTCTCTGGTTTCAGCCTCCAGGCTTCCCCTTTTCTCTTTGCCTCTTTTATCTACTGCCACGTAGGAAAAACCGGGCATGCTCTCACCTCTTTTATCTATAGTCACACAGATCCGGGGATCTGCATCCTTGTTACATTTTTACAGGCTAAAACCTCTGTCCGTCAAAACCGGCATGAAAGCCTCCGTCAAAGCCTGTATCAAATCCTGAGCCAGCATCCAGATTTACTTTCTTATTCATGCTTACAGGATCCTGAGCGTAGGTCACTGCTGTATCTCCATCGATCACCTTCCGCATAAACAGATCATACAGAGCATCATCCATGGTCTGCATTCCGCCTCTCTTGTTGGTCTGCATCACAGATGGAATCTGGTAGGTCTTACTCTCCCTGATCAGGTTTCTCACCGCATTATTGGCAAAAAGCACTTCCAGGGCTGCCACACGACCGCTACCATCTGCCTTTTTCAACAGTTGCTGGGATACAATACACTCTAATACAGAAGCCAGCTGGATCCGTACCTGCTGCTGTTGGTTTGGCGGAAATACATCGATGATTCGGTCAATAGTTTTGTCCGCACCAATGGTATGGAGGGTAGAAAATACCAGATGACCGGTTTCTGCCGCTGTAATAGCAGTGGAAATGGTTTCCAGGTCTCGCATCTCTCCTACCAGGATCACATCCGGGTCCTCACGGAGAGCGGCTCTCAGTGCCTGAGCATAGTCTGTGGAATCGCTGCCGATCTCCCTCTGGTTTACCACGGATTTGTCATGTCTGTGGAGGTATTCAATAGGATCCTCCAAAGTGATGATGTGGTAAGGATAGGTCCTGTTGATCACATGGATCAGGGAGGCCAGTGTGGTGGATTTACCGCTGCCGGTAGGTCCTGTAACCAGTACCAGACCACGTTTTCTGCTGGTCATCTCCACAACCTCTCTGGGGATTCCCAGATCCTCAGGCTCCGGAATATTGAAAGGCAGGCTTCGCATAACTGCTGCCAGCGTACCTCTCTGCTTAAAAACGTTCACGCGAAAACGACCTACCCCGGAAATGGCGTAGGCAAAGTCTGTCTGTCCGGTTTCCTCTAATTCCTCCCGGTGTCTTTTGTCTATAAGGGGCAGAAGGATGTCCTCCAGCATCTGTGGAGTCAGTCTCTCCCCCATAATAGGTGCCAGCACACCGTCCACACGGTAGCTGGGCGCCCGTCCCGAGGTGAAATGGATATCAGAAGCTCTCTCCTTTACAGACTGTATCAAAATTTCATTTAAGTCATACATGTTTTTTTGTCCTTATATTCAGGTTCCTGCCTGTGAGACAGGCATTCCCTTATTCGTAAGATGCCTTTAGCATCTCCTCAATGGAAGTAGTTCCATCCAGTACATAGCGGATACCATTTTGCCGGAGTGTGCGCATGCCGCTTCGTTTGGCTGCTTCCTCCAGTTCCTCTGTGGTACCGTTCTCGGCAATCAGGTTACGGATTTCTTCATTGACCTCCATAATCTCAAATACACCGATTCGTCCGAAAAAGCCTGTATTATTGCACAGCTTACAGCCTGCAGGCTCATAAATATTAACTTCCTGGTCTGTATTCTGTCTGAGAATACGCTTCTCCTCCTCGCTGGCCGGTCTCATTTTCCGGCAGTGGGGACAAAGCTTACGCACCAGTCGCTGGGCGATTACTCCTACTACAGAATCTGCGATCAGGTATCTCTCCACTCCCATGTCTGCCATACGGTTAAGAGTACCCACTGCATTATTGGTATGTAAGGTGGATACTACCAGATGTCCGGTAATGGATGCCTGTACTGCAATTCCTGCTGTCTCCTGGTCACGGATCTCACCGATCATAATAATATCCGGGTCCTGACGGAGAATGGAACGAAGGGCTGAGGCAAAGGTCAGATTTACCTTATTGTTGACCTGGATCTGATTGATTCCCTCAATATCTGCTTCTACAGGGTCCTCTACTGTAACAATATTGACTTCCTCCCTGTTCAGCTCACTGAGGGCTGTGTACAGGGTGGTGGACTTACCGCTTCCGGTAGGCCCTGTAACAAAAATAATTCCAAAGGGGCTTGCCATCATATGGTCAAAACGTGCCATCTCATCCGGAGCAAGTCCCAGTTCCTTCTTATTTCTGGTAAGGTTCAGCTTGGAGGAGATTCGCATAACGATTTTCTCTCCGTGTACAGTAGGGATGGAGGAAATTCGGATATCATACTCCTGTCTGTCTACCACAATAGACATACGACCATCCTGAGGTTTCCTCTTCTCTGAAATATCCATGCCTCCCATAATCTTAATACGGGTGGAAATAGCAGGCAGAAGGCTGTTGTCGTAAACCATCCTCTCAAAAAGTGCACCGTCAATACGGTAGCGGACACGTACCTTGGACTCCAATGCTTCAATATGGATATCACTGGCTCTCTGTCGTACTGCCTGTTCGATCAGGGAACGGACCAGCTGTACAATCGGTGCATCGCTGACATCCGCATCTGTTTCATTTTCCTCAATATTGCCTCGCAGCTGTGCCCTCTCCTGGGTGAAACGTCTGGCAGCATCCATAGTCTCTGACGCACCGTAATGGCGGTCAATGGCAGCCAGAATATCTCTGGTGGTGGCAATATAAGGCTCCACCTGAAGGTTGGTCACAATGGAAATATCATCAATAGCAGCCATATCCATAGGATCTGCCATAGCCAGATGGAGGATGTTGGCATTGTAGGGATCCAGTTCAAAAGGAATACAGGTGTATTTCTTCATCAGATCCACACTGACCAGGTTCCGGACCTCCTTGGGGATGGTCACACCTGTAAGCTGGACTACCTTCAGTCCCAGCTGCATCTGAAGGGCACGGGCAATCATTTCCTCAGTGATAAATCCATTTTCTACCAGAATCTCACCGATTTTTTTATCGCTTCCCTTCTGAAGCTGCAGGGCTTTTTTTAATTGTTCCTCTGTCAGGACGTTCTGCTTTATGAGCAGATCGCCCAGACGCATTCTTTCACGTCTAAGTGCCATATTTTTCAGTCTCTTTTCCGGTATTTTTCCACATTAGCTGCCTGGCAGCTGACTTTCATTTATGGGTAATATCTGTACTGCAGATATCTGTAATTATAAGTATAACAAGTTTATACCTAAGGTTAACAAAAATAGTACAATTTGTCAATATTTTTACCACAATTAGCACAGTTATATATGGCAAACACGTTACTGTGAACGAAGCGAACAGTAACGTAAACACAAAAAGACACTTAGGGAATCCAGATCTCTTTTTTGCCGAATTCCTGATAAGTGTCTTTTATATTTTAGATTATACTCTGCCGAACATTATTTTGCCTTAAATACTGTCACATCACTCTTGGAGAGGTCAATAGTCTTTGGCAGGATGGAGGTCTTTTTCTCCTCTGTGCCGGATGTCAGTGTAGCAGTTCCGTCAGAGATCGTGTTGGAGTTAATGGCATCCTGCAGGGTGTTGCTTACCTTTACATCTGCAGTAAAGATATCACTGCCTGAGCTGATGGCTGTGCTGCTGTTCTGCATTTCCTGAATCTGTGCCTCTGTAGGATAGAAAGACGGCTGACGAATGTAACGGAAGCTTGCGCTGTAGGCCTCGCCTACTGTAACTCCGTTCTTGCTGGAGGAGCAGTGTACTGCGATCCAGTCTCCTGCATCTGTTTTACCACAAAGAATACCTACGTGGTTATCGCTGCCTGCCTCAGGTCCCTTCTGGAATACCAGGTCTCCGGGCTGTGCATCTGTCTCAGTAACCACATTTGCCTTCTCCCACTGGTCAGAGGTTCCGTCTCCTACTGCTGCCTGCATTGTCTGATCCTGGTAGCCATTGATCACTGCCCAAGTTACAAAGCCGCTGCAGTCCAGGCCGTATGCACGGATGGTACCTGTACTCTTGCTGCCTTCTGCAGATACCTTCTCAGCTGTACCCCAGCTTGGGTCAGTGCCGATCTTTGTGGATTTACCGCCCCAGAAATATCCTACCTTACCTACCAGAGAGTAGGCTGCGGAGATTACATTTACACGTTCCTCGGACACATCATCCCCAACACTCTCACGCACAAAGCCATTGGCTGCTGTAACTACTGCACAGAGAAGCTTACAGTCTGTCTCCACATATTTTTTCAGAACCTTACGGTCCTTCTTGGAAATTTTATTCTTCTTAATATAGTAATTGATCTTACGGTTGCCGTATGTAACATGGGTAATGTTCTGCTTGTCCCTGACAACCGGGTTCATCTCTGCAAAAATCTTCGCCAGATCATTCTTACAGGAACCATCCAGGGTAAATTCTGTTTTGCCTGCCTTGCTCTGCTGATAGATGTAGACTGCCAGGATATCCTGCCAGTTTCTCACCAGAAGGCTGTCTGCAGATGTGCTGATTCCGGATCCGGACAGATCACTGGCATCTGAAAGCTTATTTTTCTCCTTGTATTCCTTCTCAATGGAGTCCATAACTGCTGAGAAATCATCGGAGAAAGTGAGATTATAATTTTTCTTCAAGCTGTCCAGATAGAAATCCTTACCAGCATGGATATTGGATGCATAATATACAGGTGTGCCGGTAATACCTGTAGCTGTGGTGCTTTTATTATCGGAAAAATCGTTTTTCTCGCTGGCTTTATTTTCTTCTTCCTTTTTCTTCTCTGTTTCCAGAGTCTGAATGCGGGCTTCCATCTCCACCAGAAGGTTATAGTTGGATACTTCCTTCTTCTCATCTTCAGTCAGAGTTTCATAAGCAGTACGTACGCTCTGCACCAGAGATTTCTTCTCCAGGGTGATTGTCTGAAGATGAAGCTCATTGATACGGTCGATCACTGCCTTGGCATTATCTGTGATCAGCGGTGCCGGTGTAGGTGTATTCGGAAGCGGCGTCACAGATGGCGCCGGTGTAGGCGTATCCGGAAGTGGTGTGACGGATGGTGCCGGTGTAGGTGTGTCCGGTGTCACTGTGGGCGCCGGAGTAGGTGTATCCGGCGTTACCGTAGGCTCTGGTGTAGGTGTGTCCGGTGTTACTGTAGGCTCCGGGGTTACAGGATCGGGCTGGGGTTCCGGTGTCGGAGTCTCCGGTGAACCGATATCCACTCCATCATCACCGGATGAAAAATCATCGGAATAAGCGGTCACTGTCTCCTCTGCTGCCATAACTGAGACCGGTCCTGACAAAGTCATACCGGATGCCAGAGTCAGGCACAGGAACTTCATTAGGTATTTATTCTTCATATATTTAAAAGGCTCCCTTCTTTTCGCGAACATGTCTGTTATTTCCCCCATTATCTTCGGCATGTGTAAAACGGACCAAAGATCCGCTTTCGCTACTTCTTCATGAGCGCAATCACGTCCGATCACGTTCAATTAACTCGGATTTATTCTAGCATATTCATTTTTGTAAATCAACCTTTGACGAAAAGATATCTTTTGGTTTTTTTTAAATTTTTTTTTTTTTTCACATTTCCTTCAGATTTTTTCCGGAACAAAAACAGACAGCCCGGGCATTCTCTGCCCTGAAAGCTGTCTGTTTTTTATGCTGCAAGATATTGCCGTCCTGTACCGAGCTGCACCAGGCCCTGAATCACCTGGAAGCACATGTTCAGAATAAAACGGATATCCTCCTCCACACAGCGGAGCTTGTTCAGATACCGTTCATGGGCTGCCTCGATATAATCGATCAGTGTGGCAAAGGTATCGAAGTGAATTGCCGGCTGCAGGTATCTGCAGGCCTCTCCTCCCTGTATGCAGGACTTGAGTTCATTTTTCAGCACCTTCTCATAATGATTGTGCTGGGCAAGACTGCCTGTATATGTTTTGTTATGAGGAAAAGTAAAATAATCCGCCATATAGTGAATCACTTCTCCGAAACGCCGCCAGTATACTCTCTCATTGCTCTGCTCCGGTGTGGTAACAGCCAGCCGGCGCATGCTCTCCTTCACCTGGTCAAAGGTTGTAAAATACTCATGCCGTTTCGTTATAAAGGATGGTCTGATATCCGGAAGGATACTTCCCAGACAGAATGCTTTTCTGTGGGACTGCAGGCTGGAAGCTGCTGACATCTGGTCTGCGAGATATCTTGCAAGTAAAATATGTGATTTTTTACGCAATGTTTTCCTCTTTTCTTTCTGTAAAGGATCTGCCCTGTCATGTATACTGACAATGACAATCATCTATAACCAACAGAATACACTATAGCAGATATCCATTGTTTATTCAATCCGTTTTCCAAAATTATTTCTAAAATATTTCTAAAATATTCTAAAATTATTTCTGGGTCAGATCCATAAACTGGCCCAGCAGTTCCAGATCACTGGCCTTTACTTTCAGATTTGTCTCCAGTCTCTCACCCTCCGGAGTAACAAAGGCGATCTCCAGCACACTATCCTCTCTGATTCCTCTTTGAGATACTGCCCTGCAGAATGCCGGAAACTTGGGATGGTTTCTCTTAAAAGTATTCCAGGCACCGGCAGCCTTCATCATATTACCTATATCCATAATTATTTTTTGTCCTTTCCTGCTGTCAGGCAGTTTCTCTTTGAATACTGTTTATAGTCAGCATCCGGCCATACAGCACAGCTGGGCAAATCTCTCATCTCTGGTGCGCATACATGCTATGTAATCATCGATCACCCTGCGCACCTGATAGGGAATATCCAGCTTTTCATATCTTTGTTCCAGTTCCAGAAGATCTCTGTTATCCTGACAGATATATTCATCCTCTGTCTCCAGTTTTTTTGCCAGTTCCATGATTTTTTCAGCTTTTTCATCCATAATGTTCTCCTTGCGTTGGTTTACAACCTGTGTGTTCATTTCAGTCTCCTTAGTTTCATAGAAAATTGGTAACTGCGCTTGTCCGGAAAAGAATTCCCGGCAGTGAATAAGCGCAGTTATATTGTGTGTATGTGTGTTAGCATCTATTATTTTATAAAGAGATACTCAGATTGTCAACGAAAACCGTACGACATAATGGTTGATAAATCGACATAGTTCGACTTTTTTCGCTCAAAAAATTCTGTTTTACATTCTCAGATGTCTTATTCCTTACCATTAAAGCAATATGTACATACATTGCAGGGTTCAATTCCAATGGCTTCCAGAAGATCATCCAGTCTGTGATAGCGAAGAGTTGTAAAATTCTGCATTTTACAGATATCCTGTACCATCTGCTCATATCTTTCTGTACGCGGGTCTGCATACTCATCTAGGATCTCCTGGGGACAGTTTGGACCTTCTCTTTTCTCAATCACCTGGCGGGCAATCAGTTCCATTTCGGATTTGGAGCGGGAGAAATTCAGGTATTTGCAGCCATACATAATTGGAGGGCAGGCAGGGCGGACATGTACTTCCTTTGCACCGCTTCTATAGAGAAATTCTGTTGTCTCACGAAGCTGAGTTCCACGTACAATGGAATCATCAATAAGAAGAAGTTTTTTATCCTTGATCAATTTGCGCACAGGGATCAGTTTCATCCTGGCGATCAGGTTTCGCTGGTTCTGGTTGGTCGGCATAAAGGATCTTGGCCAGGTAGGTGTATATTTAATAAACGGTCTTGCATAAGGAATGCCGGATTCATTTGCATAGCCGATGGCATGTGCAATACCGGAGTCCGGAACACCTGCTATAATGTCCGGATGAACGGAATCGCCATCTCTTTTTGCAAGCATGCTTCCGCAGCGATAACGCATATCTTCTACGTTCACGCCCTCGTAAGATGCTGTTGGGTATCCATAATAAACCCAGAGGAAAGAACAGATTTTCATTTTCTTTCCCGGTTCTACCAGAGTTTTCACACCGTCTGCTGTAACAAAAACGATCTCTCCGGGTCCCAGTTCCTTATAATCTTCATATCCCAGATTAATATAAGCATGGCTCTCAAAGGACAGACAATAAGAACCTTCTTTGTGACCAATCTCAATAGGAGTTCTGCCCATTTTGTCACGGGCTGCATAGATTCCGTCTTTTGTCATAAGAAGCAGTGACATGGAACCATCAATCCGCTCCTGTACATACTGGATTCCTTCTACAAAATTATCTTTTTCGCAGATCATGGCTGCGATCAGCTCTGTTACATTGACAGTTCCGTTGGTCATTTCCTGGAAATGTACCTTGGTGTTATCATACATCCACTGCAAAAGTTCATCATAATTGTTAATCTTTCCCACAAAAGTAAGGGCAAAGCTTCCAATCCTGGAATTAAACAGAAGTGGCTGGGGTTCATAATCGGAAATACATCCAATTCCCATGTTTCCCTTCATAGTTCCCACTTCTCCGTCAAATTTCGTACGGAACGGTGTATTCTCAATGTTATGGATGGCACGGTCAAAGCCCTGCTCTCCATACACAGCCATACCGCCGCGGCGGGTACCCAGATGGGAATGATAATCCACGCCATAAAAAAGTTCCAGTACGCAATCTTCTTTTGATGCTACTCCAAAAAATCCGCTCATAATGCGCTCCTCTCTGCTTCCATAATCCTTATTAGTATAGCATACTACTTCTGATATTTTCAAGCACTGCAAGAAATCCCATCTAATTTATATCTCACTAAAATCCGGTGTTCCGTACAGGTCGAATGGAGTTGACTGGTAGACGTAATAATTCAGCCAGTTAGTATACAGGTTATTTGCGTGAGCTCGCCACATAAGGAGCGGGCGATTCTCAGGGTTGTTGTCTTTGTAATAGTTTTCCGGTATCTCGATAGGCAGGTTTTTACTCACATCACGTTTGTATTCCCCGTCCAGTGTCACACGGTCATATTCCGGGTGTCCCATCACAAAGATTTTGCGGCCACCGTCTGCCATTGCAAGGAAAAGCCCTGCTTCGTCTGACTCAGCAAGCACAGTCAGCTCTTTGCAGTTATGAATATCCTCGATGGGAACTTCCGTATGTCTGGAATGGGGTGCCAGGAACATATCGTCAAAACCACGTACCAGCGGAATCTTGCGGTTCATCACCTTATGCCAGAAAAGGCCAAACATTTTTTTGTCCAGTTTGCGTTTCTTCAGTCCATAGTGGTAATAGAGCCCTGCCTGGGCAGCCCAGCACAGATAAATAGTGGAGGTAACATGGGTATTTGTCCAGTCCATGATCTCTATCAGTTCATTCCAATAGTCTACCTCTTCAAATTCCATCTGTTCCACTGGCGCACCTGTGATGATCATTCCATCGTATTTATTTCCCTTCAGCTCCGGGAAGGTCTGATAGAATTTATTCAGATGACTCACAGAGGTATTTTTCGCCTCATGGCTCTGTACTGCCATAAAGGTCACATCTACCTGAAGAGGGGTATTGGACAGAGAACGCAGAAGCTGCAACTCTGTCTCCTCCTTCAGAGGCATCAGGTTCAGAATCAGTATCTGGATAGGCCGGATATCCTGATGGGATGCCCTGGACTCATCCATTACAAAAATATTTTCTCTCTCCAGAATTTCTTTTACTGGAAGATCACTCTGTATTTTAATCGGCATTTTATGGTCTCCTTTCCTTTTGGGTCAAATTTAATGCCCTGCAAGCTTCAAAAATTCTTCCTCGGATATTACAGGGATTCCAAGTTCCCTGGCCTTTTTATTCTTGGAAGAATTGGAAGTAGTATCATTGTTAATCAGATAATTGGTCTTTTTAGTTACAGAACCGGTAACCTTGCCTCCAAGGGACTCCACCAGTTCCTTTGCCTGATTCCGGTTGTCAAAATGCTCCAGACTTCCGGTAATAACAAAATTCATGTTCTGGAAAATCTGCTCTCCCTTTTTTTCTTCTTTCTTAATGGCAAGGTGGCTCATAAGATGATCCAGCTTCCGGTTGTTCTCCGGGTCTGCAAAGTATTCTGTCAGACTTCTGGCGATCACCGGACCAATGGTATCAATGGAGCTGACTTCCTCCTCATCTGCGTGGCGGATTTTCTCCAGGTCATCATCAAAGTGTCTGCAGATCACCTTTGCATTGGCCAGTCCGATGTTGGCGATTCCCAGACTGTAGATCACCTTTGCCAGAGTTGTTTCCCTGGCCTTTTCCAGACTTGCCATAAGATTTTCGAAGGATTTCTCACCAAAGCCCTCCATGGTCACGATTTCCTCTCTGTGTCTGCTGATCTCAAAAATATCACCAAAATCATGGATAAAGCCTCTGGCAATAAATTTCTCCAGGGTTGCTTCTGAAAGGCCATCAATATTCATGGCGTCCCTGCTGGCAAAAAGAGCAAAAGCCTTAATCTTTTTGGCAGGGCAATCCGGGTTGGTGCAGTAAAGGGATTCCACCTCATTTACCCTGCGGATCTCTGTGCTCTGTCCACAGGCCGGACAGGTATCCGGAATGGGAAGCTCTCCGCTCTTTGTAAGATTTTCAGCAATCTGGGGGATGATCATATTTGCTTTATACACGGTGATCCTGTCTCCGATTCCCAGCTGCAGTTCCCGCATGATGCTGATGTTATGCACACTGGCTCTGCTCACAGTGGTACCCTCCAGCTCCACAGGATCAAAAACTGCTACCGGATTGATCAGACCAGTGCGGGACGGGCTCCATTCAATCTTCTCCAGCCTTGTCTCCCGGATCTCATCTGCCCATTTAAAAGCAAAGGCATTTCTGGGAAATTTGGCAGTGCGCCCCAGAGAATCTCCGTATTCGATATTGTCATAAAGTGCCACCAGACCATCTGATGGAAAATCATTCTCTGTGATGGCTGCAGAAAAATAATCCATGGACTGATCCAGGGTAGCTGCTGTTACCTTACGGTATTCCACCACCTCAAATCCCTGATTTTTCAGCCATTCAAACTGCTCTGCCCGGGAATTGTGAAAATCCACATTCTCCGCACTCACCAGACCAAAGGCATAGAACCGTACATTTCTCCTGGCTGTGATCTCATTATTCAGCTGACGTACAGAGCCGCTGCACAGATTTCGCGGATTTTTATATCTGGCATCCACATCCTCTATGGATTCATTGATCTGTTCAAAATCAGAATAGGTAATGATCGCCTCCCCACGCAGCACCAGTCTGCCTGCATAAGGGATTTTTAAGGGAATATTCCGGAATACCCTGGCATTGTTGGTAACTACCTCGCCTACCACACCATTTCCTCTGGTGACAGCCTTTGCCAGTTCTCCATTTTCATAGGTAAGAACAATCGTCAGTCCATCCAATTTCCAGGAGAGCAGGGTCTCATGATCCCCTATAAATTCCCGAAGTACTTCCCTGTCCTTGGTCTTGTCCAGAGACAACATGGGAGATTCATGTTCTTCCTTAGGAAGCTGGTCTACCGCCTCATACCCTACCTTTGCGGTGGGGCTGTTTGCCAGTACGGTTCCTGTTTCCTTTTCCAGAGCCTGAAGCTCGTCGTACATCTGATCGTATTCTCTGTTGCTGATGAGCTCTATGTCCTCCTGGTAATAAGCCCTGGCTGCTCTGTCCAGCCTTTTTACCAGCTCTTTCATTCGATTCATTGCGGCTGTTTCCATGATGCCCTCCTGTTTCCATTACTGTTTCACTGGTGGAGGAGGCAAGAAGTCTCTGAAGCTCCTCCCACTCTACCGGTGTGATCTCCCGGTACTGTCCCTCCGGGATTCCCTCCAGAGTCAGGTTCATGATCCGGAGACGTTTGAGTTTCTTTACCTCATAGCCCAGATACTGACACATCCGTCTGATCTGGCGGTTCAGGCCCTGGGTGAGTATGATCCGGAAGCTGCATGCTCCGGTCTGCACCACCTGGCAGGGTCTTGTCACTGTATCCAGGATAGGTACTCCTTCACTCATCCGGCGGATAAAGCTTTCATCTACCGGTTTATTTACTGTCACAAAGTATTCTTTTTCATGGCGGTTTCCGGCGCGCATGATCTTATTTACCAGGTCTCCCTCATTGGTGAGAAGGAGTAAGCCCTGAGATTCCTTGTCCAGTCTGCCCACAGGATAGATCCGCAGGGGATAATCCAGGTATTCTGTCACAGTGGTTTCCTGACGTTGCTTTTTTGTACTGCAGACAATTCCTCTGGGTTTGTTAAATAACAAAAGTACTTTTTTTTCATTTTTCTCTACAGGAATCTGATCGATACAGATTTCATCCTTCCCGGATACCTTCTGACCACTCACAGCTACCTCCCCGTTCACTGTGATCCTGCCTTCCAGGATCATTCTGTCCGCCTCTCTGCGGGAACAGACTCCTGCATCACTTAAAAATTTATTGATTCTGATTTTTTCGTCCATTGTTTTATTATATAGTTATTTGTATATTTTAGCAATTAATTTTTCGCCGTTGTCTTTTTCCCCAAGATACGTTATGATAAGAAAGCAAAAGATAAAATACAAAGGAGGCATTTTATGTCGGGCCATTTTTTCCGGACAAACCGCTGGCTGGTGACAGCTGCTGTCCTTGTGTGCATATTATCCGGAGGGCTTTTTACACACTCTGCCGCAGCACCGTCCCGGGATCATTCCGAGAACAGCACCGGAGTGCTCATAGCAGAAAATACCAAAGACAACAAAAGTACACAAACCACTGAAAAAGTAACAGATCTCAAAGAAACTAAAAGTACAAAAGATACCGGAGACACAGAGAAAAAAGCAACCATAACTCCAACTCCTGCAAAAAGCAGCGCAAAGGAGGATTCCTCTGCTGACAAGGATCAGGAAACAGGAAACAAGGTTTCTCCTGAGGCAAAGAAGGGAGTCTGGACGACTTCCGGCAGTGACTGGATCTTTCTGGTAGACGGCAACGCCTATACAGGCTGGCTTACAGACACAGATGGAAAGCGATACTATTTTGATAAAGCAGGAATCATGCAGACAGGATGGGTTGATGTGGAAAATAAGCGTTATTATATGGATCTGGATGGGATCATGCAGACAGGTGATATTACTGTAGACGGCAAAACCTATCATTTAAATGCAGACGGCTCTCTCCAGGGCTATGAGCCATCCGCTGTCACAGCACAGTCAGATTCTTCTGACAAGAAATCAAAAAAGAAGAAAAAAACAACTCAAAAGACTATTGCCCTTACCTTTGATGATGGCCCAAGTTCTTTTACAGACAGACTTCTGGATTGTCTGGAAGCCAACAATGCAAAGGCCACCTTCTTTATGGTAGGTAAGGAGATCATAAGCTTTCCTGATGAAGTCAAACGGATGAAAGCTCTCGGCTGTGAACTGGGCAACCATACCTATGACCATACAGATCTGGCCACCTTATCTGCCTCTGATATCAGTTCCCAGATTTCCAGGGTAGACCAGGAGCTGGTGAATCTTACAGGACAGGGCGCTACTGTGGTACGGCCTCCCTATGGTTCTGTAAATGACACAGTCAAAGCTACCGTAGGCACACCTATGATCCTGTGGTCCATTGATACGCTGGACTGGAAAACCCAGGATGTCCAAGCTACAGTGGAGGAAGTAATGAATAACGTACAGGATGGTTCTATTATTCTGATGCATGATATCTACAGCACTTCTGTAGATGCTGCAGAGATTCTCATTCCACAGCTGATCGAGGACGGATATCAGTTAGTGACAGTCCATGAACTGGCAGCCGCCCACGGCAAAGAGCTGAATCCAGGTATTACATACGGAGAATTCACAAACTAACCGAATAACCGCGGAGCAGTTATTCGATTATGAGCAAGTAGCGAAGCGGATGATTTTATCCGCTTGACTAAAACCAGCGTAAAAAATAAAAGCTGCATGATTCGCAGCTTTTATTTTTTACCCATTATTTTTTATTATTCCTGTTCTTCCTCACCGGAGCCTGAATCCGGTGAATCATATTCCTCCGAATCTGAATCACCGGAATCCTCTGAAGTATCTGAATCTGAACCAACAGATTCTGATCCGTCTGTGAGGAGATCTCCTCTGATATATCCGGTCTGACCGTCATAATCAATCTGAACCCATTCCCCGTCAGTACCAGTCTTCTCAACCTGCTCACCTTCTGAGATCACGCCAAGAATCTCAGAATCTGTGTTTGCCTCTGCGCGCACATTACATTCCTCTGCCACAGTGAGAAGTGTGCCATTTTGTGCCTGTACAGACACATCAGACTCATCACCCAGACCATTTAAGAATGCTGCCAGTGCCTCATCCTTCTGCTGTGCCTGATCCAGTTCATTCTGTACCTTTGTCACCAGCTCTGCCACATCACTGTCTGAGAGCTGTTTCTCCAGATATGCAGAAATATCCGGGTCCTGCATGGCATCATTATCAATTATCCAGCTGCCATCGCTGTTTTTGTACACATAGAACTGTGTCAGCGCCGGCGCCTTTGTTTCAATATTCTGACAGATGTATGAGAAGCAGGCGTAAACCACATAGGAATCCTCTGTCATACCTTTCTTTGTATATACGTCTCCTACTTCATACCCTTCGATATAATCCTTCAAGTTTGTGACCTTTGACTCATCTGATGGTGTAAAATCATCTTCCAGAGTCTTCAGCGTTGCAATATCTTTTTCCCCCAGAGCCTGAT
>OLRP01001425.1_pt1 | contig 19024 bp, 12 predicted proteins | sample 1672401 | NCBI WGS metagenome assembly OLRP01 (sample SAMEA3136682, study PRJEB25190) | human gut metagenome | reverse complement strand
CAAACTCCTTGTCCTCAAAGGTGTGCTCGGGATACAGGGAATCCACCGCACTGACGATGGCATCCGCTGTGGATTCGCCGCCCAGGCGGATCGCTTTTTCTGCCATATCAGTCATCCCCCTTTGCCAGACGAATGCGCGGATCGATGATGCCGTAGAGCAGGTCAACGACCAGCATGATGCCAATGTACATGGCGCTGTAAATAAAGCTCAGGCCAATGACCACGTTGTAATCGTTGGACTGGATGGCCGTGACCAGCAGGCTGCCCACGCCGGGAATGGCGAAGATCTTTTCCACCACCAGCGAGCCGGTCATCAGATCCACGATCAGGGGTGCCAGCACCGTGATGATGGGGATGAGGGCATTGCGCAGGGCATGGCGGAAGATCAGCGCCGGGCCGGAGATGCCCTTGCTCTCGGCCAGCAGCATGTAATCGGAATCAAGGACTTCGATCATCTCACTGCGGGTAAAGCGGGCAATGGAGGCCATGGTGAACATGGAAAGCGAGATGCTGGGCAGGACGCTGGAACCAAAGACATCCTTGGCGGAGAACAGCATTGGGAACCAGCGGAGCTTGAAGCCAAAGGCATAGCTCAGGGCCAGTGCGAACACATAGGAAGGCACCGACACGCCGATGACCGAGATGATGGTGGCGATGGTATCAAAAATGGTATCCCGCTTGAGTGCGGCAATGATGCCCAGCACCAGGCCCACAGCGGCACCCAGCGTCACGGCCATGCCGCCCACCTGAATGGAGATGGGCAGGCGGCTCTGGATGAGCTGGGAGATGGGTGTATTCTTGGAGATGTTATAGCTCACGCCAAGATCTCCCCGGAGCATATTGCCCACATAGCGGAAGAACTGGATGTAGATGGGCTGATCCAGGCCGTACTTTGCGTACAGGGCAGCCCGCATATCGGGCGTCAGCTTTTCATCATTGAAGGGCGAACCAGGCATCAGCTGCATCAGGATAAACAGCACCAGCAAAATTGCCAGCAGTGTGAACAGCGAGGTCAGGATTCGCTTGAGCGTATATTTTTTCACGTCGGGTGGACCCCCTTTTCCTTCCGGGATCTCGCGGTCAGTCGTTCGTCTGCCGCGGACAGGCACAATGCCAAAAAGGCGCACAGTGGCTCTTTGCGGGCCACTGTGCGGCCTTGTTCAGCGATTCAGTTGTTTACTCGCTCTTGGTGGTGTTCTTGTACACACGGTTCAGAGCGCAGGGGTGATGCTCGACACCCTTGACGGCAGAGGAAATCATCTCAGCGTTGCACTGGCCGTACAGGGGGAAGATGACCGCCTGCTCCAGAACGATCTGCTCGGCCTCGTACAGGGCAGCCCAGCGACCCTCGGGGTCGGTGCACAGATCACCGGTGGTGCACTCGTCAATGATGGCATCGTAGTCGGCATCGCTCCACAGACCGTAGTTGTTGGAGTTGCCGGTCACCCACATACCCAGATAGGTCATGGGGTCGGCGTAGTCGGGGCCCCAGCGGGTCAGGCCCAGCTCAAAGGTGCCGTCCTGCATATCCTGCACACGCTGCTTCTTGGGCTCCACGGTCAGGTTGATGGTCAGGCCCTCCAGCGTGGTCTCCAGCTGCTCCTTGACGACCTGAGCCACCTTCTGGGGTGCATCGTCGGCATCCACCACCATATCAAAGGTGAAGGTATCCTTGCCCAGCTCAGCCTTGGCGGTCTCAAAGAACTCCTTGGCCTTCTCGGGGTCATAAGCGCAGTCATCTGCAAACTTGGTCTGGTCGGCGCTGAAATCGCTGCCGTCGGGGCCGGTTGCAAACTGTGCGGGAACAGCGGTGTATGCGGGGGTGGAGCCATCCTTCAGCACATCGCCGGTAATGGCATCACGATCCAGCGCAAAGGTCATGGCCTTGCGCAGGTTCAGGTTTGCCAGATCGGGCACAGCGTCGATGTTGGGGCTGATGTACCACAGGTAACCGGCACCCACGCTGGTAAACTCGGGATCATCCTTGACCTGATCGACCTGCTCACCGTTCAGCAGGGTGATATCCAGTGTGCCGGTCTGATAGCTCATCAAAGCCTGCTGGCTGTCCTTGATGACCTGATAGGCCAGACCGTCCAGAGCGATCTTATCCGCATCATAGTAATCGGGGTTCTTTTCCATCGCAAAGGCGGTGGCGGCGGGCTGATAATCGGTCAGCACGAACGCGCCGTTGGACAGCACCGTTTCGGGGCTGGTGCCAAAGGTGTCAGCGCAGGTGTTGTAGAAGGCCTCGTTCACCGGGTAGAAGGTGGGGAAGTACATCAGGCTCAGGAAGTAGCTGACAGGAACGTTCAGCTGCACCTCCAGGGTCTTGTCATCCACAGCGGTCACGCCCAGGTCGGTAACGGGCTTTTCACCGGCAATGATCTCAGCGGCGTTGACCACCTGACCAATGTCGGACAGCATGTAGGAATACTCGGAAGCGGTGGCGGGGTCTACGGCACGCTGCCAGCCAAACACAAAGTCAGCGGCGGTCACGGCCTCACCGTTGGACCACTTTGCATCGCGCAGGTGGAAGGTGTAGGTCTTGCCGTCCTCGCTGATGTCATAAGTCTCCGCCATGGCGGGAACTGCTGCACCGTCAGCATCCATCTGCATCAGGCCATCGGTGTAATCCGCGATGACCTCAAAGGAGGTGCCGTCGGTGGCCACCTGGGGGTCCAGAGACTGGACCTCGGTCTCCAGCATGATGTTCAGGGTGCCGCCCTGTGCGGTGCCAGCCGCAGCAGAGGAAGCGCCGCTGGCTGCAGAAGATGCAGCCATGGAGCTGGAAGAGCCGCCGCAGGCTGTCAGAGCCAGCGCGGCAGAGGTGACACCGGCAGCTGCCAGGAAGCTGCGGCGCGAAATACGACGATCGAATTTCATATATGTTTTCCCCTCTCTTTAATGCTCTACACTGATAAAGCATCAATTTCTGAAAATGCACAAGGGGCTCTGCTCCCCCTCTGGAGCTTCTGCACACCCTTGTGCCATGGCCGCATTATACCGCTGTTCCCCGCCGTTGAAAAGGGTTTTTCGGGAATTTGTCCTCCAAAAAGGCCCATTTCTCCCCTTTGTCCAACATCCCGCCGAAAATGGAAACTAATTTTTGTATAGTTTTTCTCCTGTGCTGTATTTTATGCAAGGACAGTTCTTGTATTAAAGTCACAGATTGTATTTCCATGGAGTACATTTAACTTCGTTCACTTCATTTTATTAAGAGTTGAAATCGCTTCAGTCTATAGTAGTCCTCTTTGTCATTGCTTCGCAATGACACCTCTCCCAGCAGGAAAAGCAGGATAGGCGGTCTCATAAACCTGCACCCCTGCCCGGAGATCTGACACGACGCGCCCGAGAGACTCACAGACAAAAAAGGAGCCCGCTGTGCGAACACAACGGGCTCCTCTTGGTTCTGATCTTACTTCGCGTACTCGATGGCGCGGCTCTCGCGGATGACGTTGACCTTGATCTGGCCGGGATAATCGAGGGTATCCTCGATCTTCTTGGCGATCTGGCGGGCCAGCAGGATGACCTGATCATCGCTGATGACATCGGGCTTGACCATGATGCGGACTTCGCGGCCGGCCTGAACGGCAAAGGCCTGCTCCACGCCCTCAAAGCTGGAAGAGATCTCCTCCAGATTTTCCAGACGCTTGACATAGCTCTCCACGTTCTCGCGGCGGGCACCGGGACGTGCGGCACTGATGGCATCGCAGGCCTGAATGATAAAGGCCAGCGGGGTCTTGGGCTCCACATCGCCGTGGTGGGCCTCAATGGCATGGATGATCTGGGTGTTTTCCTTGTACTTGCGGCAGATATCCACACCGATCTGGACATGGCTACCCTCGATCTCATGGTCAAGGGCCTTGCCGATATCATGCAGCAGACCGGCACGGCGGGCCAGCGTGACGTTCACGCCCATCTCGCCTGCCAGCAGACCGGCCAGCCAGGCCACCTCCATGCTGTGGGTCAGCGCGTTCTGGCCAAAGCTGGTGCGGTACTTCAGGCGGCCGATGAGCTTGATGAGGTCGGGGTGCAGGCCGTGGATGCCAAGCTCCATCACGGCGCGCTCGCCCTCCCGCTTCATCTGCAGCTCAAGGTCGTGGCGGCACTTCTCCACCGTCTCCTCAATGCGGGCGGGGTGGATGCGGCCATCACCGATCAGGCGCTCCAGCGTCATGCGGGCAACCTCGCGGCGGGTCTGGTCAAAGGAGGACAGGGTGATGGCCTCCGGGGTATCGTCGATGATAAGATCCACGCCGGTGGCAGTTTCCAGCGCGCGGATGTTGCGGCCCTCACGGCCGATGATACGGCCCTTCATCTCGTCGCTGGGCAGGGGCACCACGCTGACGGTGGTCTCGCTGCAGTGGTCAGCGGCGCAGCGGCTGATGGCCTGACCGATCATGTTGCGGGCGATGTTATCGCAGTTTTCCTTCAGGTCGGTCTCGTAGGCAGCCACACGGACAGCCTTCTCGTGGGTGAGCTCCTCGTCCACCTTGTGCAGCAGCACTTCGCGGGCATCCTCCTGGCTCAGGCCCGCCAGGGTCTCCAGGCGCTCCATCTCCTTGGCACGGATGGCATCCACCTCAGCCAGACGGCTGTCGGCCTCCTCGTGCTTTTTCTTGAGCTCTTCTTCCTTCTTTTCCAGGGCTTCGGTCTTGCGGTCCAGCGCATTTTCCTTCTGGTCAATGCGATTCTCCTGGCGGCTGATCTCAGCACGGCGCTGCTTGATCTCCTTGTCGGCCTCTGCCTTCTGGGCATCGACCTCGGCTTTCAGACGGAAAGCCTCGTCCTTTGCTTCCAGAACCGCTTCCTTGCGCTTCTGGTCGGCGGTCTTGATCGCCTCGTTCACCAGCCGGGTAGCCTCGGCCTCGGCGCTGCCGATCTGGGCTTCGGCAGTCTTTTTACGGTTGTTGTAACCAATAAAATAGCCCGCAGCCACGCCGACAACAGCAACGATCAAGGCCACGATCACTCCGATCGCGGTCATTGCGTTCACTCTCCTTTGTTTCAATTCAATGCAAAATTAAAAGCAGGAGACGCTGCGCAGCAGGACACGGGCAATGATATAGAAAGAGCTTTCAATGCAAAAAGTGACACCAAAACCATACGCACCACCCAAAACCGGCGGCACGGGCAAAAGCATACGGCTTTTCTCTTTACGGTTCCATTTTATATCAAACAGGCACGCTTTGCCTGAAACGGGTACAGGGTCACACTGAAACCTGCGTACAGCGTCTTTGATTCCATACTACTAAATATAGTACGAAACATTTGCCCGCTTGTCAAGAGGAAAACCCTGCCCGCAGAACATTTTGTGCAGAAAAACAAAAATAAGATGGCTGCGGCAGGCACCCCCTCAGTCATCGCTGCGCGATGCCAGCTTCCCCGAGGGGGGAGCTGGCACGCCGTCAGACGTGACTGAGAGGGTTCTCTCCCCAAACCAAAAAGGCTGCCCCGGAGAACGGAGCAGCCCTTCTGGTTTATGATGAAGAGAAGAAAATGAAGGAGAATAGCTTATTATTTGGCGGCTTTTTCGCCCTCCGGGAAAATGATCTTATTCACAAAGAAGAAGATGACCATGGAGATGCCGCCGTTGAGGACGGTGGTGCCGATGTTGTAGATGAAGTCCGGTACCAGCAGGCCTGCCACTGCCACCCAGATGCAGTTGATGGAGTTGACGATGCAGGTGATAACGCAGAAGGCCAGCACATACCAGCCGATCTGTTTTGCCAGATTGCCCTTGCTGCGGAACACAAAATTGCGCTGGATGGGGAAGTTGATGCACTCGCCGATGACCATGGCGATCATGTAAGCGCAGAAGTAGGGCAACCCGCCGTGGGCGGCATCGTAGCCGAGGATGTTCCACTTGAAGGTCTCGCCGAACAGGGTGATGTCGATGCCCGGCCAGCCGAAATCCACCACCGGCAGGCTGGCAAAGGCCTTGGGCAGAAATTGCAGCAGCAGGTACTTGAACACGGTGATGAGGTTGGACACGATGACGAACAGGCCGCCCTCGCGCACCCACTTGGCAGCGGCGGGGTGCTTTGCCGCAAAGTTATTCCAGAAATTCATAGCCTGCTTCCTTTCAGCTGTTTTTCAAGCGCTCTTCCATGCGGCTGTTCAGCACGAGGTTCTTCACGGCCTCCACGATCACCCGCACAAGGCCGATGATCCAGAAGCCCTGCAGCTCCATCACGATGCCGTCCACCATGCCCATGCTGATGGCGCCGTTGGTCATTTTGGCCAGCGCACGCAGAGGCATATTGTACTGGAACAGGATGTTCAGATCGGGCTTGCCCTTTTTGACGCTGCGGCGCAGCAGGGTGCCCAGCACAGCAGCCGCCAGCCAGCCGATGGGGCTGCGTCCGTGCCCCATCTCGCCCAGCGTCATGTTGCGGTCGATGTGCACCTTGTTCTCCGGGATGGGACGGCCCAGCAGCGCTTCAAACTCCGCGTCCGGCACGTTCTGCACCTGCGCGGTGCGGTAATGCGCAAGGTCTTTGCCCGCATAGGGGTCGGGTGCGCCGGTGCCCGCCACCGTGACGGCGGCAGTCAGACGGATATCAGCGCTGGAAGCGCCCACCAGCAGCTGATAGCTGCCGCCCTCCACCTCCCAGCGGTCGGTCTTGACGTTCCAGTAGCGGAACGCCTTATCGTCCAGCGGGATGGTGACGGTCTTGCTCTCTCCGGCTTCCAGCTGCACCTTGGCAAAGCCCTTCAGCTCCTTGACGGGGCGGAAAACTTTTGCATCCGGCTTTGCCACATACAGCTGCACCACCTCGGCACCTGCACAGCTGCCGGTGTTGGTGACAGTCAGGGTCACGCCGGTTTCGTCTGCTTTCAGGTCACTGTACGCAAAGCTGGTGTAGCTCAGGCCGTAGCCGAAGGGGAAGGCGGTGGGCACACCGGCGGTGTCGTAGTAGCGGTAGCCTACATACAGACCCTCGCGGTACTCCACAGTGGGGCCGTCGCCGCCGAAATGCGCTTTTGCGGGGGTGTCGGCGTAGCTGCGCGCCCAAGTCTCAGCCAGCTTACCGCAGGGGTTCTGCGCGCCGGTGAGCACCTCGACCAGTGCGCCCGCACCGGCCTGACCGCCCAGACAGCCGTAGACCAGCGCCTTGCAGTCCTTGACCCAATCGCTTTCCAGCGAGGAGCCTGCACTCAGCAGCACCACCACGTTGGGGTTTGCCGCCGCCACAGCTGCCAGCAGTTCCAGCTGGTTCTCTGCCAGCTTCATGTCGGCGCGGTCGATGCCCTCGCTCTCCTTGATTTCATCCAGACCCATGCATAGCAGCACCACATCGGCGTTCTTTGCCAGCCGCACCGCCTCGGCTTTCAGTGCCTCATCGGGCTTGCCCTGCCGGTCAAAGCCCTTGGCGTAGCCGACGCTGTTCAGGCCGCTCTCGGCAAGGCAGTCCAAGAAGGAATCCACCTTGATGGAGTTGACGGCGCTGGAGCCTGCACCCTGATAGCGGGGCGTCTGGGCAAAGTCGCCGATGACCGCCACCTTCTCCCCCTTTGCAAGGGGCAGCAGGCTGTTTTCGTTCTTCAGCAGCACGATGCTCTGGGCAGCAGCCCGGCGTGCCAGTGCGTGGTGGGCGTCGGCATCGAACTTGCCGGGTGCGGCGTCCACCGCCGCCTTGGTGGTGAACACCAGTTCCAGCAGCTCCTCCAGCCGGGCGTCCACGTCCGCTTCGGTGATCTTGCCGGTCTGCACCGCCTTCATCAGCTCCCGGATGGCGTCCCCGCCGGGGGCGGGCATTTCCAGCGTAGAGCCGTTCTTTACGCCGAGGGCGTGGTCGTTGCTGCCGCCCCAGTCGGTGACCACTGCACCGTCAAAGCCCCAGTCCCTGCGCAGGATCTCCATGAGCAGGTGGGCGTTCTCGTTGGCGTAGGTGCCGTTGACAAGGTTATAGGCGGACATGATGGTCTTGGGCTGCGCCTCTTTGACCACCATCTCGAAGCCGGTCAGGTAAATTTCCCGCAGGGTGCGCTCGTCCACGATGGAATCCGAGGCCATGCGGCGCAGCTCCTGACTGTTCACGGCAAAGTGCTTGGGGCAGGCGGCAATGCCGTTTTTCTGGATGCCGCGGACGTAGGCCGCCGCCATCTTACCGGCAAGGTAGGGGTCCTCCGAGAAATACTCGAAGTTGCGGCCGCACAGGGGGCTGCGCTTGATGTTCAGGCCGGGGCCCAGCAGCACCGAAACGCCCTGTGCTGCGGCTTCTTCGCCCATGGCTGCGCCCACAGCCTCGCCAAGCTCCGGGTCCCAGCTGTTGGCCACGGTGGCCGAGGTGGGGAAGCAGGTGGCGGGCACACTGGGGTTCAGGCCCAGATGGTCGGCTGCGCCTGCCTGCTTACGCACGCCGTTGGGGCCGTCCGACAGGGTAATGGCCGGGATGCCCTTGCCCGGCAGCGCCCGGGTGGTGAACACCGTGCCGCCGCTCAGCAGGGCGCATTTCTGTTCCAGATCCAAGCTGTTGATGATATCTGTGTGTTTCATGGGTCTCTCCTGACAATCAAAAAAGGGGGCGGGCGTGTTGCCCGCCGCCCCCTATGGGTTTATGCTTTTACTTTTTTCTGCTTGCGGGGTTTGTAGTTTTCGGGATGAAGCTTTGCATCTTTGGTGCGGCGAACCATCAAGACGATGAGAGCGACGACCAGAACCCAAATCACAACGATTGCAGCATTAGCGGCGATTTTCCACGGAGAAGTGGACATCCGGAAAGTCGTTCCCGGAGCAGAATCCTGCGTGGCGTTAGAGTTTGCGAGAGCGTAGGAAATGTTGTGGATAGCATTGCGCATTGCCCAACGAGCGGTTGCGCTGTCGTAATCATTCAGATTCCACATTGCTGGCATGGACATGCAGAGATACGCATCAGAACCAGTACGGATGCAGAGGTCGCGGAGATTGTTGTCGCCCCAGATCCAGTAATCGGTGATAACCATGCCACGGAAGCCCCACTCTTTGCGCAGGACGTTGTTCAACAAGTTGTAGTTGCAAGTACCGAGGCAATCACCAACACTGTTCTGTGCGGGCATAATGCCAGTGGTTGCACGCATGACACGGGTAGCGGTAGTACCGTTTTCATCGGCAGTGTATTTGACCGTCATACGAGCTTCTTCAACGGCAATCTCAAAGGCTTTCATGTAGATATCGCGCATGGTCTGCTCGGTAGCCCATGTGGTGCAAAGCTGACTACGATTCGTTTCCGTATCATTCAGTGCAAAATGCTTCAGATAGCAGACCATGCCTTGGTCGCCAGCACCGGAAATGCAGGCGGCGGCAAGTTTGCCGGAAAGAATGGGGTCTTCGCTGTAATACTCAAACACACGGCCAGAGAAGGGAGAACGATGCAGATTGATTGCAGGGCAGTACCAGCCGTTCACGCCGTTTTGCAGGGACTCCTGACCGAATGCCGCGCCGACATTATACAGAAGGTCGACATTCCATGTGGCGGCAATGACAGGTGCGAAGGGGAAGGAAGAAGACTTCGACATATCATAGCCGTTGTCAGAACCCTGAACTTTCAGACCGTTTGCACCGTCTTCCTGAACGGTGGAAGGAATGCCAAGGGAAGAAATTGCACCCAGAGTATAAGCGGCACCAGTGTGATTAAGAAGGATGCTGTCCTTGTCGCCTTCCCAATCGATTTGGTCAAGATAGCTCTCCCATTTGGGGTCGTTGTAATCCAAGCCACGCATCGAAGAAAGGGTCAGACCATTTTTCTGATTGGAAGTAGGCTGATCTTCGTGATAGACCAGACTGCCTTCGACGTTGCCGAAAACGGGGTCGGTCTCAACCTCAAAAGTGGTGTCCTTGCCGAGTTTATCAATGAATTCGGCATTCAGGGACTTTGTGCGGCCTTCTGCCATCTTCGGCTGCGTGCCGGCCCAGTCTGCACGAGAAAGGATAATAGAGTTGCTGTTCATGTAGTCGCTGGAAGTCTGGAACTGGTTCGTTGCGGCGATGAATTCACCTTCCATTGCTTCGCCAGTCGGATTTCCGTCGTTATCGAGAGTAGACTGTGCGTCTTTATCACGATTGCGAATGTGAGCATCATCACTACCATCGTACCAAGTGGTATCGTTCAAAGTGGTAATGCGGGTATCCAAAACGTCATGGCTGTTGTTACGCAGGGTGATTTCGTAATCGCCAGCTTCCAGCATATAGCAGCCAATCGTTCCGTCAGGATTTGCATGAGTGTAGCAGTAAGAAGCCATGTCTTCTTTGGCAAAGCTCAGAGTGAGAGTCTGGGATTCACCGGGTGCAAGTTCTTTTGTTTTATCAAATGCAATGAGGTTTGCAACGGGCTTTTCAACCTTGTTCTCAATGTCAAGGTCGGTGTAAGGTGCGTTGTAATAAAGCTGAACGACATCTTTGCCAGAGTAGACAGAGCCGGTGTTCGTCACGGTAACATCAACAGAAATGGTGTCGCCGCTGTCATGATAGCCGGTAATGCTCTGTTCAAAAGTGGTATAGCTCAGGCCATATCCGAAGGGATAGCAGACAGCACCAGCAGTCACAACACCGCCGTTTTCATCCAGCTCGCCATATACAAAGTCATCGTCCATTACATCAGCAGTTTCATAGTAGCGATAGCCAACGTAAACGCCTTCCTGATAGTCGGTGAAATAGCGGGAACTCTCCTGTGCATTTCCGGAAGAAAAAACCCCTTCAATCATGACAGGAGCGTTATCATAAGAAAAAGAACCGATATTCTGATAGGAAGGGTCTTTCGTGAAATCACTGGGGTAAATGTCGACAGTACGTCCAGAAGGGACGGTGCTGCCGTCCATGATTCCAGCCAGCTCTGCGAAACCGCGTTCGCCGGGATGACCGACCCACAGAATTGCATCGGCTTCATATTCACCACTCTGGATGGGAGTCAGTTCCATCGGTGCGGAAGATACCAGAACAACAATGACACTGCCACATTTTTCTTTTGCGATTTTGATAGCTTCTTTTTCGTTGGAACTTAAAGCGAGATAATGCGGAGTACCGTCGGTGTAAGCATCATATTTCTTGTCGCTGCCTTCCTGTCCTGCACGAGTGATAAAAACGATGCCTGTTGTGCCGGAGACATCATCCATCCCATCATAAATAGAGGGGGCGTACTCGTACAGAAAACTGTTGCCGCCCAGCAGTCCGGACTCGCCTGCGGAGAAAGTGCCCTCGGCTTCGGTCAAAGCTTTCGGATCGGGGGATGCCTTCATCTTATCCACAGCGGCATTGTTCAAGGTGTAGACAGAAGAAAGAGCCTGCTCAGGACTTACGGGGTCAACGACCCACTTTGCAGAACCGCCACTGGTGAGCTGTCCATAAATTGGGTCAAGATAAGCACGGCCAAACGGAGTGACCGTACTGCCATCAGCAAGCGGAAGAATGCCGTTGTTTTTCAGCAGGACAGTGCCTTCCTGCATGACCTGTGCGGCTACTTCATAAGCGGCTTCGGTGGATTCTTTGTTATTTTGATATTTAACGTCGTAATAGGATGTATCCCAAGATTCTGTACCGTTGGGAGATTCTTTTACAAGATGACCTTTTCCGAGGTAGGTGTCAAGCGTAGAAGCAAGCATGTTGCTTGCAATCATCAGCGCGACATTGATGATAATGAGAAGTGCAACGACGAACGATAAAATTCGACAGAATTTTTGATTGTTCATCTTTAATTTTTTTTGCTCCATGATATCTCCTTCTAATATTCTCGTATTAGAACAGTTTGCGCATACTGTCTTTATATACATTCATTTTATCATAGAAGTATCCGTCTGCGTCATTTTCTGCGTAAATTGTCATTTCCAGAACATAATCTGCAAAAATTACAATTTGTTTTCAAATTTTATTGTGCTTGTGCACAAACAAAGCCCCTGCTTCTTTGTGCACCCTGCCAGACAACAAAAAAACGGCAGGGGATACCTGCCGTAAAAATATTATTGCTTTTGGGGCAGCGGAAATAAGATCCGCAGGGTGCACCAGTTGTTTTCCCAGTGCAGCGTCATGCTGCCGCCGTGCTGCCCGACGGTGGTGCGGACACTTTTCAGGTCCGACCCCTGCTTCGGCAGACCGTCCGCATCCAGTGCGGGGGCGGCTTCTGTATAATGCTCGAACCGCAGCATGGCAAAACCGCCCTGACTGTACACCGCCACCTTGATGAGCCGCTTTTCGGGGTCCGGCTCGGCGCGCACGGCGGCAATGGCGTTGTCCAGCGCCACGCCCACGATGGTGCACAGCTCCCGGATGGTGAGAAAGCCCAGCATCCTGCCGTCCGCCACGCTGGTGATGGTGATATTCTCCTGCTGGCATTCCATGGTCTTGGCGGTGAGCAGGGTATCCAGCACCGGGTTGCCGGTCTTGTTCTCGGCCTCGTACTGGCGGATGTTCTGCTCCATGGCGGCAATGGCAGCGTTCTGCTTGGTCTGGTCCTGCTCCTCCCGGATGCGGGCAAGCTGGACTTTCAGCTCATGGTACCGCCGGTTGATGAGGTTGATGCCCTCCTTGCTGCGCTTGTACTGCTCGTACTGGCGGTGCAACACCTCGTCCATGGCGGCAAGCTCGCTGTGCAAAGCGTTCTCCTGCAGCTGCTCGTGCTGCACAGATAAGATCAGCACGCCGGAAAAATCCACCAAGGTGCGGATGGAAAAAATGCTCATATTGATCTCGCTGCCGGGCAGAAAGCCCAGATTGCTCACCGCAAAGGCGGTCAGCGCCAGCATGACCGCCGTCAGGGCGGCGCTGCCGCCGATCTGTAAGTGTCCGGCGGGCTGGGGACGGCGGTGCTGCAGATAGCACATAATGCCGAACAGCGTCCCATACACCAGCGCCAGCAGCAGCAAAGACAGCGGCTCCCATGGGCCGCGGGCGGGCCAGAGGGCGCAGTGCAGCTGCCACTCCACGCTGGCGGCAAGCTCTGCCAGAATAAACGCCCGGGCGCAGTGATACCCGGCTTCCAGCAGGGTGATGCTCCACACACCCCATAAATATAAGTAGGAAAGCCCGATGGCCGTTACCATGCAGGGGATCCAGAGCCCGCCGGGCACATCGCCCGTCAGTCCCAGAAAGGCCGACAGCACCGCCGCCCACAGCAGGGTGATGCCCCCGGTGACCGCTCTGGAAAAACGGGGTGCAAGCGCCGGGGTGAACAGCAGCACCGCCAGACACTCGGCAAGGGCGGTGTACAGCCGGGGGATATCCGGCAGCGCGGTCATGAGCCTTCACCTCCGATGTAGTCGGTCAGTGCGGCAAGAAAAGCCTTACGCTTGGGGCGGCTGACCTGCAGCTCGCAGGGGCCCACCTGTACGGTGCTCTGCCGCAGCTCCCGCACCTGTGCCAGATTGACAAGGTAGCCGCTGTTGCACCGGGCAAAGGGGCAGTCTGCCAGCTTTTCCTCAAAGGCCTTGAGGGCGCCGGGGGCGGAAAAATCGCCCTCATCGGTGTAAAAGTGCACCCGGTGCCCCTCGCTTTCCAAGTAATAGATGCTGGCGGTGTCCAGCCGGCGCAGCCCGCCCTCCACCGGCACAGTCAGGTAGTGCTTTGCCCGCTTTTCCAGCCGGGCAACCGCCTTGAGCAGCTGCTGCGAAAAGGCAAAGTAGGGCACCGGCTTCAGCACATAGTCCAGCGCTCCCACCGAGTAGCCCCGGATGGCGTACTGCGCCATATTGGTGATGAAGATCAGGATGACGTCTGCATCCATCTGCCGGATGCGCTCTGCCGTGGTCATGCCGTCCAGATGCTTCATCTCCACATCCAGAAAAATAATGTCGTAGACCGCGCGGTAATCCTCCAGAATATCCACGCCGTCCGCAAAGACCGTCACTTCAAACTCTGTCCCGTACTGCCGGGTATACCGCCGGACATACTCCTGCAATACCCCCTGCACCTCCGCGTCATCCTCTACGATCGCCACCCGGATCATGACCGCACCTCCCTTACCACACCTTTGTGGAACTGTTACGGCTCTATTATAGCGCAATCCCGTCCGGTTTGCCAAGGGGCACTCCGCAACAAAGGGCAGGGCAGCCCACAGCTGACCACCGTGGACGTCAACCCCTACCAGCTGGGCATGGAGGCCGCCAGCCAGACCATCAACCACATCGAGAACCCGAACCTTCTGGCCACAAAGATCATCGTGCCGCATAAGCTCATCCCCCGGGAGAGCTGCTGCCCGCCGGAGGAGCAGCGCTAGGAAGTGCTTTTTCAGCAAGACAGTGTCCGCTTCCGGGAGCTGCCGCGCAGCGCTTGCTATCCTGCCCCCAGAGTAGACAGCGTAAAAAACGCTGCATCCTCCGGGGGTATTTTTATGCCCCAAAAGGCACAAAAGAATGCCCGCCCACCTGTGGAAAACCACGGTGGGCGGGCATTTTATGGTTTATCGTTTGCGCGCTGTAAAAGCATTCAGAGGGCGGCGGTCTGGGGTACCAGCCGGAAGAGCATTACGGGCAGCGCGCTGTTTGCAAAATCCAGCGTAAAGATGATCGTTCCGCGCTCTGTTTCAAACGGCAGCTCCGTCTGTGTGCCGTCCGGGGCAATGCGCACAAGCGTTTTGCCTTCCAGCAATCCGGCGGGCAGCGCGAGCCTCACCCGACCGGTGGGCTGCGTCAGGCTGCCTGCGGTTTCAAAGGCCACGCTCAGGTATTCCCCATTCGTCCGTGCGGTCACATCCTCCGCAGAAAGACTGCCGCTGTTAGCCCACGCCGTTGCGGCTTCGATCTTTTCCAGCTGCGCGGCGTTTTCTGCCTGCCCGCACACGGGGCAGAAGGTCAGAGCTTCGCCTTCCGCAGTGCGGAAAGTAAACTTCCGGCAATCCGTGCTGCCAGTGTGCGCGCAGCCATCTCGCAGACAACTGGCGCTCTGAGCGCCGGTTCCGTTCGGGGACCATGCACCGAACTGGTGTCCCAGCTGATCGGTCGGGTCTGCGGTGTAGCTATCCTTGCAGCGGGAGCAGGTAAAAACAGTATAGCCGTCTGTTTCACAGGTAGGCTCTACGGTAACAGCCTGATAATCATGGTTCAGTGCGGGCAGCTCTGTGCGGGTGGTATAGTCACAACGGGAGCAGGTATCGTAAGCCCAGCCCTTTTCTGTGCAGGTGGGGGCTTGCGCTACGTGACGCACCAAATCATGGTTCAGTGCGGGCAGCTCTTTGCGGGTGGTATAGCCGCAGCGGACGCAGAGGTCGTAAGCGTCCCAGCCGATTTCCGTACAGGTGGGGGCTTTTGCATGGGGATGCACCAGAGCATGGTTATTGAGGTCTTTTTCGCCGTATTCCCCACCACACGCCTCACAGACCGCTTTGGCGGTGCAGGTTGCTGTGCCACCGGTACAGCTTGCAGTATCAACTTTGTAGCAGTTCTTGCAGTTGCGGATGTGTGTGCCGTTGCCGGCGGATGACCACTCGCCCCAGTCGTGACCGCCGTAGTAACTCCCTCCGCAAGTGGCGCACACTCCCGGACTGGTGCAGGTCGCGCGGCTGTCGCCGCCGCAGGGTACGTTCTCTTCTTTTGCGTCGCAGTTGGGGTTCGTGCATCTGCGGGTGTGCGTGCCGTCGCCGTTAGGCTTCCACTCGCCCCATGCGTGACCGGGGATGTCGTATTCCGCGCCGCATTTTTTACAGATTTTGCCCTCGGTGCAGGTGGGACCTTGGGTACCGCCGCTATGTACCTGTAAATGCGTAATATTGCCATCCTTGTGGCAGTTCTGGCATTCAGTTACATAAACCCTATGATAGGTCGAATCATATTTTTCGTATCTGCGGGCCTCACGTTCTTCCCTAATCCCACAGAAGGCGCAGTGCACCGGGACTGTTTCTGCCGCCGCTTTTAACACGATCCCCGGTATCAGGCACACCATTGCCAGCACCGTCAAACACCAGATCAGCCATTTTTTCATGTTACTCCCTCCTTGTCATCAAACCTTGTTATCCTTTCAGATCAAACTGCACGGACAGCGATGCAAGCACGGCATCTACCACCTTCCGCGCCTCGGCAAGCATATCGATCTCCGCCACAAAAGCGATGACCTGCTCGCGCTCCTGCGCGGGGACCTGCAGCGCACTCAGGCTCATACTCAGGAACCGCCGTATTTTGCGCTCCAGCGTAAAGTAGGGGTCGCACCGCCGTGCCATGTAGCCGCGCATCATGCCAGCCGTGCCCAGCTCCATCTCGTAGAAATCGCACTCGGCGCACCCGGGCAGATACGCGCTGAACGCCGCCTGCAGCTCGGCCGTGGTGCTGCGGTGGATGATCTCCGCCGTGGCGGGGAAGGTGTACGCCTCCACATAGATATCCCGCAGGTTCTCGCTCAGCTCGGTCATCGCCAGCTGCAAAGCCGTCTCCACCGCGTAGAGGTACACCGGCGAGGGGGCGTTTGCCGCCAGCGGCCTTACCGCGCCGAACTGCCTGCTGAACATCATGCCGATCAGCTCGGTCAGCACACCGTCCTTGGTGCGGAAAATATTCTGGAACGACCCGGCAGAAACATCTGCTTCCTTTAAAATTTCTGCCACCTTGGTGTTCGTGTAGCCTTTTTCCAGAAAAAGCCGGACACAGGCGGTCAGTATCCGCCGTTTTGCTTCTTTGCTGTCGTATCTGCGCGCCATTGGAAATCATCCTTTTCTATAATTGGTTTCTAACCCAATTATATATTGATTTGAAAATCGCGTCAAGTAAACTTTTCAGGGCGTATTTTGGGCAGTTTGACGAGGGAGAGCCGGACTGGCTGCTCTACAATAAGCCCTTGGAGTACGCTCAGCTTGTGCTGGGTGGAAGGATGGAATGTTATCTGTCGCTTGGCTGTGACCACGGCAGACTGGAAGATTAAGCCCCTATAAAGAACACGATGCCCACCGACCTATGGTTTTCGCCATAAGCTGGTGGGCATCTGTTGTTCTGGCTTATAATTCACTGATGGTTGCAGTAATGGGCTGCATGAGGATTCGCCTGACCGGGTTATATACTGCCAGCACCACAGCCGCCAGCACGACTACGACAATCACGGCAAGACAGCCCCACGGCATCTGCCACGCTGCACCGAAATAATGGGTGATGAGCAGGATATACAGCTTCCGATTCAGCACAAGACCCAGCGCAATGCCCACCACAAGACCGGACACCGCATAGGTGCCAGCTTCGGCAGAGATCATGCGTTTCAGCTGTGCATCATCCATCCCGATGGCACGCAGGATGCCATACTGCTTCATTCGTGCCGACACGCTCATGGAAATGCTGTTGACGATGTTCAGAATGGTGATTCCTGCAATCACGATGAGAAACGCATAGACCACCAGATGGAACGCCCAGTAGGTGCTTTGTATCATCCGATTTCCTTCGATTCGGTTGGAAAAAACAACCTGCTTGTTTAACGTGTCGCTCAGCAGGGTGTGTATTTGTGCAATGGCTGCGTCTGCTGTGGTATCTTTTAGTTGAATATCGATCACCGCATAGCGGTTTTGCCCGGTCAGCTGATGGAAGGTTTCTTCGGTGCAGATAACAATCGGGGAATCGGTACTACTGAACGGGCTGTCGTTCAATACACCCACGACTGTGAGCTTTGCATCCTCCAGCTGAATGGTATCACCCACGGTCAGGGAGTTGCTTTTGTCGAATACCGTCAGCACAGGGTATGTGCCATCCTCCGGCTCCTGCGGAAGGGTTCCGCCAATCAGGTCTTTTTTCGCCCAGCCAAACTGTATCGTATCGTATGAAATCAGGTCGATGGACCCCTGTTTTCCCTGATATTCCGCCGGGAGCGGGCAATACATCCGCCCGAATGCGTGTTTGACTTCCGGCAGAGCTTCCAGCTGCTCCACCAGTACCGGGTCAAGGACATTTTGCCCGGATGTTTCAGCCACCGATAAGTCCGGTGTGTAGGGCTGCAACGGATTCAGCGCAAATCCAACCCATCGAAGCAAAACCGAAAAGCTCAAAAACAGGAGAATGCTTAACGCAAAGGAACCTGTCATCAAAAGCAAGTTCTTTTTGGACGAGGTTGCATGGCTCACGCCCAAAGAAAGCTCTGCACGACTTCCAAACAACCGAGCATGACACGGAGAATCCGCTGCATTTTCCACCGCATTCCCAGTTGCTGCTGTGATCGGAGAAGCTTTTGCCGCCCGCCGTGCCGGAGAAGATGCCGCGAACCAAACCGTGATAAGTCCCAGCACGGAACCACAGATAATACCGACCGGGCTGATGCCAAGCACTGGTAAAGAGCTGAACTCCTCGCCGATAAATCCACGCAGAAAGGAACACAATCCCCATGTGGAAACGATTCCCAGCACACATCCTGCTGGAACAGCAGTTTTACACCAGAAAAGAGCTTCCAGCCGGACAAGCATCCGAACCTGATTTTTTCCTGCCCCAAGACAACGCAGCATTCCATAATAGCTGGTACGCTGCGCTACATTGCTGTTGATGCTGCCTGTGATCATAAAAATTCCGGCAAGGACGACCATGCCAGCCAACACAGCCGCTACCGCATATAAGCCTACAATATAATCGTTGTTGCTGCTTGCGTTCAACGCCATCAGGTAAGTATTTTCGGAGATTTTTTCTTCTGAAATTCCGTACTTGTTTTCGATGTTCACAATGGACTGCCGCAAATTGGTACGTGGCTTGAACTGGATGAAATACTGTGTTTCAAAGGATTCTTCTACCTGTGCGGCAATCTGAGAAAATGTACTGCGGTTCATCACCAGCACAACAGCATCATACTGGTTCGCATCGGAGGTATCCTCATTGAAACCTGCGACAGTAAGCGAAATGGTCTGTCCATCCGGGAGCGTCAGCGGAATCGCTGTACCGACCGTAACATCCAGCCAATCCCGGATGTTTGCTGTCACGAGCACTTCGCCATCCGCCGGGGCAGTGCTACACTGCATTCCCGGAAAGATTTGAAGGATTGCATCATCTGCTCCTACCAGTGCGGCACGTTTATCTCCGGCAAAGTAGTTTTCCGTAAGGGAAGCGTTGATGTCGCTATACGCCGAAAATGCAGCAACATCCTCCTGTGCGGCAAGCTCTGCGGCTG
>OLRP01001419.1_pt1 | contig 19060 bp, 9 predicted proteins | sample 1672401 | NCBI WGS metagenome assembly OLRP01 (sample SAMEA3136682, study PRJEB25190) | human gut metagenome | reverse complement strand
GTTTTTCGGATCAGCGAAAAACTCCACAATGGCAAACAGGGCTTTGCCCTAACAACAATGATTTCGGGAATCATAAGGTAAATACCTATGATTCTCGAAATATTAATATGACTTACTACAAATAAAGAAGTCTGGCAAAAATTAATGTTTCACTTCAATAGAATAAGGCTCAGAAGATGCCAAATAACGATAAAAACGAAAGGATTTTCCTATGCTCCTTTTTTTAAATTTACTCCCTTACATAGTTATTTTTATATTCGGAATTACCATTGGAAGTTTCCTGAATGTCTGTATTTACCGGATTCCGTTACATGAGTCCATTGTGACGGTGCCGTCTCATTGCATGACTTGTGGGAAGAAGCTTAAGTGGTATGATATGGTTCCGGTGTTTAGCTGGCTGGTGCTTGGAGGAAAGTGTCGTAACTGTGGCTCTTCGATTTCAGCGCAGTATCCTAGCATTGAAGCAGTGAACGGGTTGATTTATGTACTGATCTGTGCAGTCAATGGTCTGAACAGTTTCAGCCTGATCTATTGCCTGATGGCGTCAGCTCTTCTGGTTCTGAGTGTGATTGACTGGCGGACTTATGAGATTCCTTTTGGAATCAATGTGTTTCTGTTTGTCCTTGGAGTTGCCATGGCTGTGCTTGACAGGGGGAATCTGGTGGAGCATTTGATTGGGATGGTCTGTGTCAGTGGTGTGCTGGAGATTCTTTATCTGGTGAGCGGTGGCGGAGCGATCGGCGGGGGTGACATTAAGCTGATGTTTGCCTGTGGTCTGATCCTGGGATGGAAGCTGATCTTGCTGGCTTTTGTGCTGGGATGTATTATCGGCTCTGTGGTCCATATTATCCGCATGGTGAGAAAGAAGGCAGGGCGTATGCTTGCCATGGGTCCTTATCTGTCAGCCGGGATTTTGCTGGCTGCTTTGTGGGGAAACAGGTGGATCAGCTGGTACCTGTCATTAATTTTTAACTGAAAATCATAGAATTTTTCAGTTAGAAAAATGAGTTTTAAAATGTTTTATCTGTTAAAATTTATTTTTGTAATTGAAAAAGGGCGGTTGTCTGCAGAGGGCAGCGGCTTATACGGAGGAAAAATACAAATGGCGAGAATTTTGAGTATAGAGGCAGAGGCATCTCAGATCAGGGTTGCGGAAGTTGAAGTACGTGGCAAAAAGGGAAAAATCCATAATTGTTTCTGTATACCGGCACCCCAGGGAGCTGTGGAGGATGGACAGATCCGTGATACAAAAACTCTCGGAGAGAATCTTAAGGCAGAGCTTTCCCAGAGAAAGATCAGGACAAAGAAAGTATATTTTGCCACAGGTTCTACCAGGATCGCAAGCAGGGAAGTCCGTATCCCTTTTGTGAAGGCAAACAGGATACAGAGTATTATAGAGGCAAATGCCACAGATTATTTTCCCATTGATGTGAGTAAGTATGTGCTGTCCTACAGTGTGATTGATGTGGAGAGCCAGAAATCTGAGGACGGGAAAGAAGAGACAAAGCAGTACCATCTGATGGTTTATGCTGCTCCGAAAGCAATCTCAGCAGCTTACAGTGAGTTTGCGGAGAATGCAGGACTGACAATGACCGGGATCACCTGCACAGGTGACAGTATTTATCATTCAGTAAAGGATGAGTATGCAAAAGGAACTCATATTCTGGTTAAGGTGGAATATACGGGAACCAGCATTACGATCATCCAGGATGGTGAACTGACCCTCCAGCGTAATATTAATTATGGTGTGGACAGTGCGGCAGAGACAGTAAGGGCTTTCCCGGAGTTTGGGGACAGGCTGGATGCGAATGAGGCTCTGAATGTGCTTTGCAGCAGAAAATGTATCAATCCTTTCCTTGACATGGAGTCTTTTGACGAAGAAATCTCTGATGAGGAGAGAATGCTGGAAACTGCCAGAGCTGAGGTGACAGAAAGCCTCAGATACCTGATCGGAAATATTTCCCGTATTATGGACTATTATATTTCTCGTCATACGGATACAAACTTTGATTCTATCGTATGCTGCGGTCTTGGCGCACGGGTAAAGGGGCTGATGCTTCTTCTTACCAATGAGCTGGGACAGCAGGTGGACGTATTACAGGAGTTTAAGAATTTTGCCCTGCCTGCAGGCGGGGACGCACAGGAAGCCTGCCTTTACGCTGCAGTTCTTTCACCGGGCACTTCAGGTGTAAACCTGATGGACAAGGTCAACAGAAAGAAGAAAGAAAAAAAAGAGACTTTAAGTGGTGCCATCATTATCTGTGTGGTCGGAACAGTGGCAGGAGTTGTGCTGACAGCTGCCGGATATGCAAACCGTATTTATCAGCAGCATGAGCAAGAGCGGCTGAATCAGAGAATCTCAGAAGAGAGCTCCATTGAGGAGATTTACAGTGCTTATACCAGTGCAAAGGCACAGTATGACAATTATCAGAATATGTATCAGTATACAAATACCCCAAATGAGGGACTTAAGAATTTTATCGAAGAGCTGGAAGAGAAAATGCCTTCGGATATTACAGTGGAGAACTTCAGCTCTACAGGAACGCAGGTCAGCTTTTCCATGCGTGTAGGCAGCAAATCGGCAGCAGCGAACACGATTATGCAGCTTCGTACCTTTGAGAGTCTGGAAACGGTAACGACGACAGGAATCGATGAGGGAGAAGACGGAACTGTGTCACTGAGTGTGCTTTGTACCTATTCAGATCCGGCACCACTGGATTCAGACACAGAATAAGGAGGCAGAAATCAAGATGGACATGAATATTTCTATGCGCGATAAAAAAATACTGCTGATGTTCTTGGGCGTAGGTATCTTTGCTGCCGGATATTTCTTCGGATATCGTCCGCAGATGGAGGAGGCTGAGAGTATTCAGGCTTCTAACGCACCTTTACAGGAACGATTAAATGATTTGATAAAACTGGCTGAGAATAAAGATTTCTATCTGGAAAAGACAGATTCCATCAATGCAAAGATTGACGAATATACATCAGCATTTCCGGCAGATATCCGTTCAGAGGACGGAATTGTGCTTTCCATGAATATGGAGGATTCTCTGGATATGCAGATTTCCAACGTAGGACTTGGTACCAGGGAGTTTATAGCGGCTCTTGATGGAAGTACAGAGGATCCGTTGCTCAATATGCCTGATGAAACTTTGTCGGAGCAGGCAAATGCCCAGACGCAGGAGCAGCTTGATGAGATCGAAGGTACGGATGTGCAGGGCGACAAGGAACGCCAGAATGCTTCGGATGAAGAGGTGGCGAATCTGAATCAGACGTTTACGACTCCGGTGCTTTACCGCACACAGGACAGTATGCAGTTTACCGGTACGTATGCAAGCCTTAAGGATATGGTAGATTATCTCGCAGATCAGAGCGGCAGAATGACACTTGATAATGTAAATGCTTCTTTTGACTCTACTACCGGAAACCTTACAGGAAGTATTACCGTTAATATGTTCTCCATGGCAGGAACCGGCAAGACTTACACTGAGCCGGATGCAGGAAGTGTGGCGTACGGAACCAGCAATATTTTCGGAACCATTGAATCTGGCAAGAAGAGTAAGAAAAGTAAAAAGAGTAGGAAGAAAGCCGCAGAGACAGCTGATGCACAGAGTGCAGACAGCACGACAGACCAGGCGGCTTCCGATACTGGCGTTGACGGCCAGAATACCAACAGTCAAGAAGGAGAAAATACGCAGGATGCAGCAGCCCCTGTTGATAGCGCCGAGCAGGCACAATAAGGAAAGTATGTTAGAGGGGAGAGATATAAGGCCCCTCTAACTGTGTTTTATGAGGAAAAGAGCATTTTGATTATAAATTATGACAGAAGAGAAGGAATCATACAGTTGGACAGAAAAATGAAAAATAATTCAAACGCAGGTATGACACTGCTCGAAGTAATCATCGCAGTGAGTATTTTTTCAATATCTGCAATCGTGCTCCTGCAGAGCTTTGTGACTTCGAGCCGGATCAATAAGAAGTCTAATACATATCTGGAAGCTACCAGTACAGCACAGAATGTGATGGAAGAAATAAAAGCAAAGAGATTTCAGGAGGTCGCACTTGCGTTTAATTATCCTGTTGATCTTACTACCAATAGCAGCAGATTTACATTTCTGGATTCACAGCTTTCTGAAATTAAGGATAATACTCTGGAGATTAAAGAAGTTGCCAGGGACGATGATGGCAATTATATAAATGTGCGAAAGTATAATAAAGCAGATGGTGATGACGATTCAAAAGTTACTGCATCCGTAATTTCTCATGATAGTGGAAAAACCTACAAGTTTAATGCAAATGACAGTGGAAAATATTATTATTCTATGTCTAATGTGAAGAATCTTAAGGAAACTTTTGATGTGCTGGTTGAATTTGACGGGGGAGATGATACGCAATATAGAAAAAAAACGATTTCCAATAATGAATATGGAAAAAATGACTATCTGTCCCCGAACATTGCGAAGCTTGACACAAAAAAAAACGCGTTTCTTATTATGGAGAAAGACTGGTGTTCAAGAACAAAAATAGAAGAACTGATGATTAAGCCGCAATGGAGAGCGGCACATGAAAAGTGGCAGGATGAATATGATGACTGGGTTATAAGGCATACTTTCGAAGAGAGGCAAGAAGATGGAACTATAATATATCATCCGACTTCGGAAGAAATTTTGAATTACAAACAAGAAAATCCTGAACCATCAGAATTGGATTATGAAGATGTTTATGCACATACAAGGCGTATTTTGAAAATTAAGCTGGAAAAGAGTGGTGGCGGAGGTATTATTGTAAAAGCAAGATATATTTTATGTGCGTATGATTACACAAAGGCTAATGCCAAAGCGTCTGAATATGCAACAATGTCGTTTTGTCCATGTGAAGGTGAGAGTGCAAATCTTAAAGATGGTGAAGAAAAGCAAGCTGACTGTTTCTGCACAGTGTACAATGATTACACGACTTTTTACAGTTCTGAGAATGAAGATGATCTTCAGAATATATATATATTCTATTATCCAAATTATAATTCCCAGAATATTGTTAAGCCATTAGATGAAATATATTTTGATAATACAGATATTAAGGTAAAAGAAGTAAATTATCCGGTTAATCTTTATGTTACAAAACAGCGTGACGAGAAGAATAATGAGCCAACTTCAGCACAGGAAATGCAGTACAAAATGTCTCTTACTATACAGGAAAGTCCTACAAAACCATGGAGCGCGAATATGGGATTGTATAAGGCGTCCACCACATTGCTGACAAATCTTGATTATGATATCAGTAATATTAAGGAAATTCCGAAACGTATTAGTGCAAATCAGATGAAGCTGACTTATACAGATATGAGTAACCATAAAACGTCCGGATATAGTGCCAAGAACATTTTGTCATATAATGGTCTTGATAACCGGCAGGCGGAAGACCGCATTTATAATGCCGTTGTAAAGGTATACAAGCAGGGAGCGGCACAAAATAATTTCCCGGAAAAGGATATGATTGTCAGTCTTGATGGGGCAAAAGAAAACTAACAGTCAGGAGGAATAAAGGTAAAATATGAATCAAATTTCAAAAAGAAAAAAGAATCAGGGTTTTTCCTTACTGACAGTAATTGTAGCTGTTGCATTTATTGGAATTCTGGGAATGCTCATTTTATACATTGCAATGGCGAATTTTCAAATGAAGATCACAGACTTAAAAGGAAAAGACAGCTTTTATACAGCAGAGAAAGCGCTGGAAGAAGTCAGGACAGGTTTGCAGGAGGATGTTGGAGAGGCAATGTCTACTGCGTATATCAAGGTTCTTGAGACTTATTCCCAAGATTCAGATGTGACTTCTGCAGATGCTACACTGGACGAATTAAGGCAGGCAAGTTTCAAGGAGTTATTTGTTAAAGAGTTGACTGAACGTTTGAAAAAAGGGACAGATACTTCTCAGTATGACCTGCAAAAAATTAACGGGTATCTGGATCTTACAAATGAGACTGAATTTGACAATGCCAAAGAGACGGTGATTGTTACAAATCCAACAGGCAAATCACCTTCTATGATAAAAGATGTAAAAGATGGAATTCTTCTTAAGAATCTGAAGGCTATTTATGTAGATGCGCAGGGAAGGGCTTCGATTATTGAAACAGATATTCGTCTTGGTATTCCCAAAATTCAGTTTCCTACTCCATCCACACTTCCAGACTTGATGAATATGATTGTTGTTGCAAATAAAGGAATTGTATGTGAGGGCACAGACATTACTCAGGAGACTGTGATTCAGGGAAGTGTATATGCAGGTCTGCTGAAGGATAAACAGTCTGATCAGATGATAGCAGATGGCTCAGATAAGGTCAGCGTTGAAATTACACCTGGTGCAAAATTGTCTGTTTCATCAGGGGATAAATTTGTCTGCCAGGGAAATATCAATGTAGGCGCCGGAGGCAGATTTTCCAGTGGCTCTATTGTATCTGTCTGGGCTCAGGGGATAAACCTTACATCCGCAACAGTTGAACTTTTGGGAAAAACTTATTTGGCAGATGACTTGACAGTAAATACTGGAAAGAACAGTAATGTGAAGATAGAGGGAGAATATTATGGATTTGGCGCAGCAGATTCTGCTAAAACCTCCAAAATATATCATAATAATGACGATAAAGAGGGAGTTACACCTGTTTATGATTACAAGGGACGTTCAGATTCTTCATTAAGCAGTGCCATTGTTATTAATGGAAAGAATACAACAATGGACTTGTCGGGCGCACAGAGAATTATGCTTGCCGGAAAAAATTATATTGCAAGTACGAAAATTCCGTCTGAAAGAGGAAATAAATCGGATATCATGACAGGAGAGAGTCTTACTGTAAAGGGGACTCAGCTTGCATATCTGGTACCTGCTGAATTGATTGGTGATGGAACACAGACAAATCCTATGACGTATGATCAGTATGTGACGCTAACAGCAAATGATAAAAAAATAGTGATTAATGACAGTGTTCCTGTGACTCAGTGGGGAAATCAGACGCTGAAACAGATAGGCGTAGATGAATCAAAACCCGTACAGGAAGTTTTTTATAATGATAATGTTGCCGGAGGAGGATTTGTATATTTTTATTTAAATTTCACAGACAGTACAAAAGCGGCTACATTTATGCAGACATATTATGCTGTTGAGAATATAAAGACAAATATGGACGAGTACTTAAGCTTTTATTTTGGCGAAAATGCCGGTGTAAAGGTAAATGATCCACAGGCATATCTGCGATATATTACGAATGGAAATGTTTTAAGTTCTATTTTGGATGCTGATGGAAAGACACAGAACGGACACCTGTATGAGGCGACAGATACAAGGCCTGGAAAACTGCTTAGTGAGGAACAGGTGAAATACCAAAATATGTGGTATACCTTAAATAGAAAGATGATATCAAGTTATGATCTGCTGAAGAAAGATGTTAAAGATACAGAGGTAAATTCTCATGATGAGAGACAAAGCAACAGGACTGTGTTTGATAATCTGGTAAATAAAGACGGGATGCGTAGGTTTATTAATGAGAAAGGAACGACATCTTCTGATGGATATAAGGAATATCGATTTAATACTGAAAAAGATAACGCAGGTTTGACAGCTATTATGGCTGACAATGAGAATATAGATACACTGACAATCAATTCAGAAACAGCAAAAAAATTGCGTCTGGTGGTATGTACTGGAGATGTAAAGATTGATGTTGGAGTAACTTTCAATGGCATTATCATGGCGCAGGGAAAAATTACTTTAGGTTCCGGTGCTAAACTTATTTCATCTCCGTTGGAAGCTGCGAAAGTATTTCAGGCACAGATGGATGCAGAAGCAGGAGAAAAAATATCTCCTAAAGATTTCTTTTGGGAAGGTGATCAGTATGTTCTTGGCAATTCTACAGCGACAGGAACTACATCAGGTAACAATCTTGCTGATAACACATATGACCTGGCACAATGTGTAACTTATGAAAACTGGAAGAAGAAATAGGCGGTATTTATGAAGAATAAGAACAAAGGTTTTACATTAGTTGAATTAGTGATTGTGGTAGCGATATTCACCATTCTTCTGGGAATTTTAGAGCCGTCTGTTAATTCGATTTTCGGATTCCGTGTACAGAGGGCTGCCAACAGTATTGGTGCGGCGCTGGATAAGACAAAAACAGAAGCTATGAACCGGCTGGTAGGTGAGATGAAACTGGAAAAACAGGATGACGGATATTACATCAGCTATTATCTTGACAGAGGAAAAGCCAGTGAAGGAAGAGTGAAACAGGACCAACCAGAAAAAATTGCCCCGGCCGGTACAAAGATTAAAATCTATACAACAGATAATGAGGCAGGCAAAGAAATGGAATCAGGAGATTCTATTATCATTACTTATGACCGGGAGAGTGGAGGTTTCCGCCCGTTGCAACAAGATGTTATGACACAGGAACAAATCAACAGTTATCTTGAACAATGTGCAGATATTCCTTTTTTGGATAATGGAGAAAATTATTGCACAAAGATAGAAGTAAGAGGCGGATATAGAATCAGAAACCTTGAGTTAAATAAGGATACCGGCACTTATACGATAACAGCCGGCTGATAGAGGGGACAGTCACATGAAAAAAAAGAACAAAGGTTTTACATTAATAGAATTGATCGTAACGGTAGCTATTATAGCGATTTTTTCCGGAGTAGTACTGTCTGTGATAGGTACAGGTGCGAATAGTTATATAAAGACTTCAAACACTGCCAAATCACAGATGGAAGCTCAGGATATTATGGATCAGATGGAGAATATGATCATTGATGTAAACCGTAGCGTATATTATGCGTATGGAAAAGGTATCAATGATGGATACGGGAATGAAATCCGTAATGATATTGATTCTTCGGACAGTTCTCAGTCGAAGACTTTCTTTGCGTGCAGTGCAGAAGAAAAAGATGCGGTGCAGAAAAAATATGCATACTCATGTGACATAATCGAATGGGACAGTGATGAGCAAAAGCTGTATTACGGATGCAGAGTCTGGGAAGGCGTGGAAACAGAAACTACAGATAATTCTGCAGCTGATGGAACAGAAAATGGAAATACCGGAACTGATACACAGAGTATTACGGATAATAATGCGATGGTGGCAGGAATTTCTGATGATAGCGCAGACAATACAAATGAGAAAACAGAAGATAATATTATTGTAAAATCCAAGCGAACCACAGAAGTTACAACAAAAGTAGAGAAAACTTTGATAGCAGAAGATATTACAAGCTTTTGCGTAGATGTGTCCAAAGCACAGACAGACCGCATTGTACGATTTCAGTTTACAACCAATAAAAAAGGAAAAGAAATCACAACCATTCATACTGTAAACCTGAGAAATCAGGTACAGATAGGAAAACCGGGAGACGGTTATGGTACGGCTGAAAATGGAAATGCATGGATTAATATTGTGGATTATCCAAAAGAAATCAATCCGGGAGAGAAACTTTCAGGATTTAGTAAGCGTATGAATGGAAATATTGACCCAAGTACAGTAGAGTGGATTGTAGAAACAGCAAATGGCTCTTTTAGCGGTACAGATAATATAGATCTTGCGCTGACAGCAGCAGATTCTGCAACGGGAGAAATTCGAATCTATGTTCAGGCAAGCACAACAGATGGCAGGCAGATCAAGTCTCAGACAGTAGGGATTAAGGTAAATTCAAAAATACCGGCTGGTCTGGAGCCAGTGGCAGGAACCAATGAACTTCTGCTGGCAGTAGGACAGAATTATTCGTTAGCTAATATAATACAATGGAGAATAAAATACAGTGACGGAACCACCGGCGAGTCATTAGATGCGGTTGAGTGGACTACAACTTCAAATATAGGAGTCAGTCTTGGAAATGACGGAGAACTTATTATACCGGAAAGTTTGGGAAATACTTCTTCTGATTCTTTCTTTAAAATTTCTGTATCTTATACAGATAGTACAACTGCTAAAACTCTGTCAGGAGAAATCTCAATAAAACTGGCACGCTTAGATCTCTCTCAACCGGAAACATTATATGTAGGAGATACCATGCCATTTGCTTATGAATACAAAGAGGGCGGAAATGTAATAACGAATCTTTCTGATGAACAAATTACGAAAAGTGTCATTCCTCAGACTAATAAAGCAGCCCCGGGAAAAATAGGAGAAGTACTGACTGACCAGGATGTAGGAAAGTGGACTGCGAAAGCAGAAATGGAACTTGATAATAGAGGAGGGTATGGAAAGTTAAAGGCAGAAAGTTCGTTTAATGTCAAACAAAAAGTAGAAAATGGAACAATAGAAATAGGAAGTACTGAAGCAAATAATGACACAGTAGTTGCTGGCGCTACATATTACTGTTCATATTATAATTCTCAAGGTTTTCATGTGAAGGAGGTAAGTGATTTTTCTTGGAACTATAAAATAGAGTGGTCTATTAAAGGAGCAACAGATTCTTACTTCATGAATGCCAATAATATAAGTAGTGGAAATAATGATGCACAATTATATATTGGTGAAAATGAACATGGATTTACATTGCTGGCAACAATGACAATTTATTCAGGAAACAATCAAAATGAGAATGAAATTAAGCATCGTTATGAGGCCAAAAGAAATGTAAAAGTAATAACTGATATAGAAATTGTGGAACCGCCAACACCAATGCTTATAGGAAAAACGTATGCTCTTAGGGCTGACGCTACTGTATGGAGTATAAATGATTCAGGACAAGATGTGTCTGAAAAGAAAAAAGTTCCACGAAAAGAGACAGACTGGAAAACAAATACCGGTCATACTATAAAAGATGAATCTTGGAAGATTGAAAAAGGACAGCAATCGGGAGAATTAATCGCAGATTGTTGGGGCATGCCAAATGTATTTTTTGGAAATGAAATTAATGATCCGAAAAAGAAAGTTCATCTCATTGATTCAAGATGGACAGACGTAAGAAAGAGCGCAGAAATAATTATAAAAGATAATAAGACATCAATATTTCCGGGTGACACAACCCAGCTATGGCTAAAATTACAAAATGAACATGGACAAATAACAGGAAATGTTAGCTGGGAAAGCAATGATGATAGCGTTAAAATAAGTCCTGATACACAGAATTCTGTATATGAGAATGGGGCAGCAATACCTGTTACAGTAACTGCTGATTCTGATATTACTCAAACGGTTACCTGTAAGATAACTGCAAATTATACAAATGCAGATGGTGAAACTGGAACAGAATCCGTTGATATTTATGTTACTCCTTTAATGATGAGTCTGACACATTCAAATGATCAGCTATTTTTTGAGGACAGGCAGGTGACTGAACAAATAACTGCATATATACAGGATGCATCTAATGATACTGATGTTACAAAGGATTATGATATTACATGGACAGTAAGCCCGGAAGATGGAAACGTTTATACATATAGTCCTGATAATAATAAACTCAATTTTGTGGTTATTGCGAAGCCATCATCAGAAAGAATTGTTATAATCAAGGCAATTGCCAGAAAGAAAAATTCAGATAATATTGCGTGTACGGCATCAACTCAGATTACTGTAAACAGTAAAATAACTAAAACGCGAATATATAATTGTACTCAAGGTCAGTCACAGTCTTTGGAATTTGATGAAGATGACATGAATCTGATAACAAAGAGCATTAAGACCAGGTATGTATTGAATGCAGAAAACAGTCAGATAGAATGCAATCGAAATAATATTCCTACGCTCAAATTAGAGGGAGATAGGCCGGAAAATCTGGTAATTAAAATGAACGCTTCGACGACTGATTTTACACAATATAGATATATCTTGATATCTGTTGATTTGAGAAGCGTGCTGTACAATTTTTATATTTATCCAATAGAGAATAATGTATATGATACAGAGTATTCAGAAAATGCTGGCAAACCTTATACTTATGTTCCCGGAGATTTAGAGTCAATCAAGAAAATGGCAACTTTGGAGAGTGACGGATATACGTATAAATTTAAGGACAGCAAGGGAGAAATATGTGAATTACGTTTAAGTATTCACAGAAAGACTGGAATAGGCTCATTCTCTGGTTCAATTGCTGGCTCTTCGGCAGGCAAATGGTTTATGCAACGTGGCAATGTCTATTATAAATATATAAATAATGGATGGTATATATTTAATAATGGAACAGCATACAGTTGGGATTGGTATAATAGGGCTCAGTGTACAAGATATTATTGGAACTTAAATGATAAGATTAGACTGTTGGATGATTTAAGTGGAATATCTAATAAAACATTCTGGCAGAGGTGGAATTAAACCAGGTCATCATTAAACAAAGGAGGACGAAACCGCATGAGACTTAAACATAAAAAACTCTTCATATCTGGCATAGCGGTAACCATAGCAGGGGTGCTTGGCGTTGGAGCATTGCTCCAGACAAGTGTCTCTGTACAGGCTTCTTCTGCTATGATGCCTGGAGTGGAGCAGATTGTAAATGATGCTACGGCAGATAAACCATTTAGAATTCTCGAAATCGTAGATAACACAGACGAGGCGGAAATCGGATATTATGTGTCTGGTCAGGAACCTTATATTAAACTTTATAATTATACATATACTTACAAAGATGAGAATGGTGAAGAGCATCAGAAAACGATTCCTATTAACACTTTGGAAGAAGGCTTGAAAAAAATAGCGTCTGTCAGTCAGCGTAAAGAATTTGCTACAAATACAAAAGAAGATGGAAGCGATACAGGTATAAAAAATATACAGAACATCAGCTATCAGAATGACAGCAGTGGTGAAGAGAAGGATTACCCACTTTCCTATACGCCATATGAAGAAAGATATTTTCTTACTTCCGAACAGGAAAATTCCAAAGAATGGACTCCAATAACTTTCGAAGATGCAGAAACGGAAGCAGTCAGAACCGATACAGTTAAGGTTAAAGGTAAGTATCAGCCAAATTCAGACGGCACAGGTGATTACACGAAGCAGGAACAAACTTATTATCCTATTCGCAGGGACTCTGAGACAGATAAGTCCAGTACAGAGAAATACCGCGAAAATATTCAGAATTTCTTTTTCTCAGATAATGGTGAAGCAAATGAACCATATTTCCTAGAATTTGAAGAGGTAGATAATAGCAGTGTGAATGAAGCCTTTGATGAGAACAATAACAAGAAAAATGGAAATGCCATTTTACAGGAATATGATTATCCAAAAGGCGGCTATGGTTATTATGAAAATGTTTATGGTAATCTGACAGAAGAAATTGTAAATAATATAAGCAATGGGAGCTATCTTTTTCCGGGAGAAACACCCCAAATAGATATGACGCATGCGGTTAAAGTTCCTGTTGAATCTGGAAATCAGACAACGAATGCGAAATCTTTTACTGATGGAACAGATGATTTTTCTGCTATTGATGAAGCAGATACAGCAATTCAGGAAACCGGACAGCCAGACATATCAGCAGATTCAGCTCAGTTCGGATCTGCGGCTGAGAATGCTTTTTCATCAGGAGATTTTTCAGATGGAGATACTGGAAATGTATCAGATGCAGGAAATGCAGACGGTGCGCAGATGCAGAATCCGGATAGCACAGCAGATGCAGATACAGGCATTGATTCAGGAATAGTAACGGAAACATACTCTGGTCAAACTACAGTGATAGAAAATGATAAGATACAGCCGCTTATTCCGTATACGCAGGAGATAAGGGGAGACACAACTAAAATTGATTCTTCTGTGGGAACATCTGAGAATCCGAAAGTATATTTCGGAATAACGACAGATCAGTATCCATATTATGAATATACCTTGCTTAGTGACATGAAAAAAATAGTTGCCTGTGCAGAGCGAAATAAAGCAGAGGTAGAAAATGGAACATATACGCCAGATGCCTCAGACAAAGAGCATAATATAACATTTCAGGATGGTCAATATTGGTATTGGACAATAGACCAGCAGGGAAATATTACAAAAAATCCGATTTTTATTGTTACCTGTCGTCAGCCGGTTTCATATGATAATGTTCAAAAACTTTCTGAAACATTGCAGTATAATTATTATTATAAAGTAAAACAGGCTTACTTCTGTTGCAAAACAGATGAAAGTGATTCGGAGAATGAACATGCATACAAGTACTTTGGATGGTATTCTCCAGGTTACCCGAAAGATGAAGATGTTTACGTTTCAGTTAAAGACGGGGAAACTGCGACACATTATATTTCGGCTGCAGAATATAAACTGACTCCGGAAGTTGGAGATTATGATTTTGTTCCAGATGATAATGAGGAAGAGACGACAGTAGAAGTTAATCATATGTATTATCGTGGTGGATATACAAATCATGACTGGTTTAAACGTTATGTATTCCATATTAATTTAGATGATGAAAAGGAAAAGGAGAAATACGCTTCATTCAATATTGAGGTTAAAACAATTACTTCGGCGGAATTTAATGAAACATATGGTACGGCGGCAGCCACAGAAGATTTAAATGATACGGATATTCAACAGACAGACGTATCAACGGAGAATACTGCTTTTTCGGATGAGCCAGATACGGAATTTACGGATGATGAAAGTGCTGATACATTTTCTGCTGGAGAAACAAAGAATAATACAGATAGCTCAGATTTATCAGAATATGATTTGGTCTATATGAATGGAAGTGGTTTAAATGAAACATCTTTTAAGGCACTGGCATCATTGGCTTCAAAAAATAAATTTCCATGTATTGTTAATCAGCAAAAATTAACTACAAACATTGATTTTGTAAACGCATTTGGAAGTTTTATAAATAATGAGGATGCAGACCAGCATTATGTGACAAAATCTGTATATTTCTTTAATAATACATTTGCTAATCAGGATCCTTCGAGCCTTCTAAGCGGGGTATTCCATACAAATTTTAACCTTGGTTCAGACAGTGATATTTCAGACGGAACGCAGGGAGAAACTCAGGGGTTTGAAGAAATATTAGAATATATTGCAAGTGAAAATAAATATCGTCAGCTGGGAAAATCAAGCGAAGATAATATTACAGATGATAGTCAACAGATATCAGCTCCTGATTCGTCAGAGGAGCTACTTAATACAGAACTGTCACATGCGAGAGCAATAGAGTATATTATCAATTACAAATTGAAAAGAGCTCAGGTTACAAAGGATAAGATAAACGTACTTGAACTTCAGCCGGCTAGAAGTAGTGGCGAAATTACAAAGTCTGAGATTATGGGCTGGCTGGGTTATATGACAGTTACGACCTGCTGTAATAATAAAGATAGCGGTAATCTGTTGCCAAAAGATGACAGTGTATGGATATCGGATGAGACAATAGACCATGTGCATTATGTTCAATTTGATTTTGCAAAAGAAGTAGATATTGATGGTTTTATTTATACGACCCGGAAAAATATCGGTGAAACAAAAACGGGCGTGTTGGATGAATATAAGGTGGAGTTATGTGGTGAAGATGGAAATAAAATCTTTGAAAAAGAAGACTCTACACATTACAATTGGTACAATATTGATACGGGAGAAAAGATATTTAAATTTGCTCAGACAGTAAGATCTGTGAAAAAAATGAAAATTTATTTTACAAATACATTTGGTGATTATGACGGACAACAGAAGTTTTGGGCAAGTGCTTCTAGAATGCTTCCAATTGTGAATGAAAACGATTCAACGATAGATATTACAACTATGACAACATCAGAATTTGTCGGTCATATTGAAGATATAAATACAAGATATGATATGATTTATTTGGGAGATGATGATACCGATCTTAATTATGATGCGAACTTCCGGCCGGATAATACGATTTTGTATTATCACATTGGTGGAAGTAAGAAGGCTTTATATGAGTTACAGGGTCTGATGAATCATGATTATATCAGTCAAAATGGAACGATTTTGGCAAACACAGTAGGAGAAACAGATTCAGAAACTGGGACAATGATAGGTTCAGTCCGCGGGTCTGGAAATGATCTTACAGAAAATATTAAAAATAAATTGGTAGATTTTGTAGAAAGCGGGTATCCGGTGGTAGTAGCAGGCAATATTTATAATCCGGAGAAACAAGAAATCTCTACAGAATTAATTGACAGTTCATCCTATGTTTATGATTTCCTAAATAACGTAAAGACATATAGTAATGTATATCGTGAGTCTGAAATAGGGACTGAATCAGGTGTAGACTTTTTTGCGTCTCTTCCTAAGCCTAAGATAAAATTTGTTGATGAAGATTCATTTCCCCCATCAGTAATTGGCGATGAAAATGGTCCTGCCAATAATTGTCTTACTGGAGATAATATGACTTTTAAGTTCCAGATAATAGATGAAGCTCAGGCTTCACCGGCAAATGCTGACTATAATTGTGAATTGTATATTGATTTGAATTGTGATGGAAATTATTCAGCTTCGGAGAAATTGAATGATATTGTTGTTCTTCAGAATGGATCAGCTTTAAAAAGTGATAAGGAAGGAAAGTACCATCTTTCTTTGAAAACAGAATATACAGTGTCTAGAGAGATTCCACAGGAATATATTAAGCTGATGCCATGGAAATTGGTTGTTACAAGTAATAGCAATAGTGAGATAAGAACATCAGAAATTGGATATACAAAGAGAAGAAAAAGTGATGCCGTCAATAATACAATTAAGGTTCTCCAGATTCAACCGGATCAATATTGTACATGGGATCTTACAAAGGATGAAAATTTTAAAGCATTATTTAATGCAGTAAAGCAAGATTTTGATGTTAAAATTGATGCTGTTACTGTATCAAAATATGAGGAGAACTATAAAAATAATTCTGCATATTTAGATCAATATCATATGTTAATAGTAGGATTCTGTGATGGAAAAGGTTATGGTGGAAGAGGCCCCGACTATACCGGATACAATGGAAACTTTACTGAACAGGGAGTGCAGGGAATTCTTGATTTCGCAAATACAGGAAAGAGTGTTATTTTAGCTCATGATAATACTTCGTCCTCAAATTATGATGATGATGCCTCTAAAAATAAATTAAATGATAATGGAGGAGGTGATATCTGGAAAGGATGGGCATATTATTTTAACCAAAAACTTCGTTCAGTTTCCGGAATGGATCGTTATGGGATTACAGTAACAGAAACTTCGGATATTTTAAAACAGGCGCGAAATTTAACAATAACAGACTCGGCCTGGAATACTATTTTGAGTAATTCTGATGATATGGCATATCGATTGAATAGTCAGAAAATGCAAACGTATTCTGAAACACAGGGTTTTACTAATGGCAAACTTAGGATTGCAGTAAGGGATAGAAAGCAACTAGCAATAACAGATCCCTATTATGAAGCAGAGGATGAAACACATAATCCAACAACAACGGAAGCATCTCAGGTAAATCAGGGAGCAATCAGTGAGTATCCATATAAAATCAATCAGACGATTCCGGTAGCTGAAACACATTTTCAGTATTATCAGCTTGCAATGGAAGAAGACTCAGATAATGATGGAAATGGAGATATTGTGGTATGGTACTGCCTTGGAAATAAGGATAATACGGAGGGCAATTTTTATTATGATCATACACCAAATGATGTAAGAAATAATTATTATATTTATAGTTATAAAAATATTATTTATACTGGGGTAGGCCATAGTAATGTTAATAATGATATGGAGAAAAAGCTTTTTGTAAATACAATTATTGCAGCATATAATGCGCAGGCAGTTAAACCAAATCTTTCGTTTGTAAAACAGTCCGACTGGAATGCAGAAGAGGCAAAGAATGTTTATTATATATTAGATTATACAAATGATAATCAGTCTCAGGAACTGGTGAAAGATATTCAGGATTTTCATCTGAAAGTTACGGATTCAAACCTTGTAGGTACATCCTTTTCAGGAACAAATACAAAAGATCTTAAACTGGAACTGTTTATTGAATCTGACGATGAAGATGCGCAGAATATCGAAGGCATTGACAAAAAGGTAAAAGAGGTTAAACTTCCTATTTATACTTCAGGAACAAATTCGCAGGTACCTGCTGATACAAATGGAGACATTTACGTATATAGTGGAAATGTATATGACTTTGCACTGGGAGACTTGCAGAAATATTTAAGAAATAATGTCAATGAATACAGAGGAAAAACAATCTTATATGCCAGAATTTCCTGCAGGTATTTGTATTATGGTGTAGAAAAAGAAGCACAGTCAATTGCAAAGATAGACATATGCCAGCGTCAGCTTTTTGACTTGGATTGACTTTATATTTAAGAAAAAATGGTTTCATGGTATTGAAAAATAATGCAAGTGCCTCAAAACATGGCGTAGTGACTGCCTCTTCCATCCCTGATATACTGTGATAAACCGTATATTTAAGGAGGCACACTTATGGCAAGACAAAATCAGGAAAGGACCGATTGGGGTCGCACCCCTCAAGGACTGTTTTTGAGGCGCTCCCTTTATGAAATTAAAAAATTAGGAAAAAATATTATTGTTGTACTGTATGATGAGTAAGTGGTATAATAATACATATTTATATAGCTGGAAAATAGCACGGTTTGTAGTGGTGCTTGCATGTCTGGCATTGACTGTGACAAAATACAAAAGACTATAATAAACAAAATTACCTGTGAAAGGAAAATCTATGGAACTGACAGCAGAAAATGTTAAAGGGGAAAAAACAAAATATCGTCTTGCGCAGTCGATGAAAGAGTGTATGAAGACAACGACTGTAGACAACATTACGGTAAAACAGATTACAGAAAACTGTGGCCTTACCAGGCAGACTTTTTACCGGAATTTCATGGATAAATTTGATCTGATCAACTGGTATTTTGATAAACTCCTGGCAAAATCCTTTGAGCATATGGGAATGGGAAAAACAGTTTATGATGCATTGGTAAAGAAGTTTACCTATATTCAGGAAGAGCACATTTTCTTTGCAGCGGCCTTTAAATATGACAGGCAGAACAGTCTGCGCCAGCATGATTTTGAATTGATCCTGGCTTTCTATGAAAACCTGATCCGTGAGAAAACAGGAAGAATTCCGGATGAGACCAT
>OLRP01001410.1_pt1 | contig 19195 bp, 12 predicted proteins | sample 1672401 | NCBI WGS metagenome assembly OLRP01 (sample SAMEA3136682, study PRJEB25190) | human gut metagenome | reverse complement strand
GCCCGGGCCCAGCGCGGCACGAGCACCGGCGCCAGGCGATGGCGGCTCGTAGAGGGCGCGGCACTGCGGGCGGCGGCCTCCTGGGCGATGGCGGCGAAGGCTTCATCCATGGCCGCCTCGGCCTCAGGGGTCGGGCGTGCATTGTCCATGATGGCGCGGATGCGGCGCTCCAGGTTGTCGTTGTTCATGGCGGCTCCTCTCATCGTGCCACGAATTCGGAAGGCGTGTGTAGCGCCCGCGCAGCAGGTAGGCGGCCGCGAAGCTGCTTCGCTTTCGCACGGTGGCATCGAAGGGTCGTAGGTGAAAAGGGATTGCGGTTCGGAGGAGGCGTCCTCGTCGGCTTCCGGGGTGATGGATCGCGAGAAGGGCCCTCCGCGCTCAGGCGGGGTTGGCGGCCTGCATGAGGGGCGCGTCGGTCTCGGCGAGAGCCCTCGGACGGTAGCCCCGCTCGGATATTCGCCGCGGGCCGTCCGGCTCTTCATCCGCTGCGACGCCGCGAGGGTCGCAGCCCAAGGCGCGCGCGATGCGCTTGCGGCCGCGGGAGAGCCGCTGGCGCACGTTCTCGGCGGTCGTGTCCAAAAGCTCGGCGATCTCGGCGGTGCTGTAGCCCTCCCCGTAGTACAGGGTGATGGCCAGCGCGCAGCCCTCGCCGGCAGCGGCGACAAGGGCGCGGAAGGAGGCGTCGGCGTCGCTTGCGGCTGCAGCTCGGGTGGTCTCGTCGCTGCTCCCCGCCTGGCGCACGAGACGCGCCAGCGTAGCACGGTGCAAGGTTTCAGGGGTCATGGGTGCTCGCTTTCTCTGCTCAGGAAAACAAGATATCCTGTTCGCCCTTTAGATGCGAGCGCCCCCGCCCAATGTGACAGACCTTACGGAAACTTAAGAGCCCTCATCCCCATTGGATCGACTGCGTCCCGTAGGGGCTGACCAAGGTCGGCCCTCTCGACCGGAACGACGTTCCCAGTTGGGAGGGGCGACCAAGGCCGCCCCCCTACGGGGGTGAGACGGCGACTATCCGCTATGGAAGCGGGAAGGGTCCTATCCCCAAAGCCCGCGGGTGGGACACAGATCGCCGACGATGCAGTCGGCGCAGCGCGGGCTGCGGGCGCGGCAAAACTCGCGGCCGAAGTGCACCCACTGGTGGTTGATGAACAGCCACTGCTCGCGCGGGTACACTTTCAAGAGGATGTCCTCAACCTTCTGCGGCGTGTCCGCCGAGGGGCCGGCCAGTTTCAGCCGGTGCGCGATGCGGAAGACGTGGGTGTCCACGGCGATGCCCTGCGGATCCTTGAAGGCCTCGCACATGACGCAGTTGGCGGTCTTGCGGCCCACGCCGGGCAGCTTTTGCAGCAGATCCACGTCGGCGGGCACCTCGCCGCCGAAATCCGCCGTCACCATTTGGGCGAGCGCCACGAGGTTCTTCGCCTTGCTCCGGAAGAACCCCAGCGAGTGGATGATCTCTGCCACTTCGTCGGGCGAGGCGGCCGCCATGGCCGCCGGGGTGGGGAAGGCCGCGAACAGGCGTGGTGTTACCTTGTTCACGGCGGCGTCGGTGCACTGGGCCGACAGCACCACGGCCACGGTGAGCTCGAAGGGCGTGCGATAGTCGAGCGACGCCTTCCCAGGGCCGTAATGCTCGAACATGCGCTCCTCGATGGCCGCCGCCCGCTCCCGCTTGCTCGCCAGGGATTCCCGTGCCATGCTGCCTCCTTACCTTTTGCGCCGGCCTGCGTCGGCGCTGCGTTGTTTTTGCTATTGTCGCACAGCGCGGGCTCCTTCTCGGGGAATACTTAGGGGAATCGCGGCGGGACGGTTTACTTCTTTGCTACTATTGGGGCCCTCCTGCGTCGCTACACGCCCCAGTGCGCTACACTGTGCGAGGCGCTCATCCCGGGCGCCGACCGCCCGCTCGGGCGGCTTTTGCCGTTTGCCTTGCAGAAAAGAGACCGCTGTGCTCATCGATTCGCTCGCCTTCACCTTGGAGAAGTCTGGCTGCTTGGATACGTTCTGGGGAAAGCTCGACGCCGGCGAAGACGCCACCTTGGGCGTGGCCGCCTCGGCGCGGCCCTTCCTCGTGGCGGCCCGCTTCGCCGCCTCGCCCCAGCCCACGCTCGTCGTCGTGGCCGGCGAGGACGCCGCCGTCGCTTTCGCTCGCAACGTGGCCGCCTATGTGGGGGAGGAGCGCGTGCTGCGCTTCCCGGAGCGTGCCGATGTCCCCTTCGACCCGAAGCCGGCCGACCGTCGCGTCATCGCCCAGCGCATGGAGGCCGCTTGGGCGCTCAAGAGCGGCCGCGAAGTCGTGGTGGTGGCGAGCGCTCGGGCGCTTCTGCGTCTGTTGCCGCCGGTGGAAGCGAACGCCGCGCGGCCGATCGCGCTTACGGCTGGCGAGGAGCTTGAGGATATGGGCGTCGAGGGCGTCGAGGAGCTGGGAGACCTGCCCCGCGCCCTGGAAGCCGCCGGCTACGCCAACACCGGCGAGCTGGACGGCCCGGGCACCTTCGCCGTGCGCGGCGGCACCGTGGACGTGTTCCCCGGCAACCTGTCCTATCCGGTGCGCCTCGACTTCTTCGGCGACGAGCTGGACGAGATCCGCCGCATCGTGCCAGCCACGGGCCAGACCATCTCCTCGCTGCCCTCTGTGGAGATCTACCCCGTCTCGGAATTTCCCACCTCCGCCCGTGCGCTGGCCGACGCGCGCCGCGCCCTGGAGAAGCCGGCGCTCACCAACCCGGCTCTGCGCGACGTGCTGGAGAAGCTCGAAGGGGGGCTTCGCTTCGACGGCGCCGATGTGGTGCTGCCGTTTCTGTACAAGAAACCGGTGACGCTGGGCGCCTATGCGGGGCCGGGCACGTGCGCGGCCCTCATCGAGCCGCGCTCGCTCTTCGATGACGCGGCCCATGCCGCGGAGGACATCGCCGAGCGCGCCCGGGGTACCAACATCGCGCTCGCGGGCCTGTTCGCCGAGCCGGCGGCGTTGGACTTCGGGGGCGAGGTGCGGGCCACTTATGTCTCCATCATGCGGGTCGGCGGCGCGCTGGACGACGAGCTGCCGGTGAAGCGCGTCGATGTGGCCGGGATGCCCGACAAAATATTCGGCAAGCTGAAGAGCCTCGCCGCCGACCGCTACACCATCGTCTTCTCGGCTCCGAACTTGCGCGCCCGCGAGACCATGCGCCACGCCTTCGTCGATCACGGTATTCCCATCCAGATTGTGCAACCGGAAAATTTGGACGATGGCGAGTCGCAACCCGAAAGCACAGAGGCCGACACCCCGGCCCAGGCCAAACGCCGCCTGCGGCGGGGGGTCGTCAACATCGTGGACAACGACATCCCGCTCGGCATGATTATCCCGAAGGCGCATCTCGCGCTGGTGTCGGCCGCCGACACCCAGGGTTCGCGCGCCGCCAGCCGCCGCGTGCGCTCCCGCGTGGATGCCACCGAGGTCACCTTTCCGTTCAAGCCCGGCGACTACGTGGTGCACGCGGCCCACGGCATCGCTTTTTTCCGCGATCTGGTGCGCCGCGAGGTGGACGGCACCGAGCGCGACTACCTGCAGCTGGAATACGCCGAGGGCGACAAGCTGTTCGTCCCCGTGGAGCAGCTCGACCGCGTGACCCGTTACGTGGGGCCGGAAGGCGGCAGCCCCCGTCTTACCCGCCTGAACACGAGCGACTGGGCTCGGGCCATGAACCGCGCCCGCAAGGCCACCAAGAAGCTCGCCTTCGACCTCGTGGACGTGTACGCCCGCCGCGCCGCCACCCAGGGCTTCCGCTTCTCGCCGGACACCCCCTGGCAGCGCGAGATGGAGGAGGCCTTCCCCTACACCGAGACCCGCGACCAGCTCGCCGCCATCGCCGATGTGAAGCACGACATGGAATCGCCGCGACCGATGGACCGTCTCATCTGCGGAGACGTCGGCTTCGGCAAGACCGAGGTGGCCCTGCGCGCCGCCTTCAAGGCCACTCAGGACGGCAAGCAGGTGATGGTGCTCTGTCCGACCACCATTCTGGCCCAGCAGCACTACACCTCCTTCAAAGACCGCTTCGACCCCTTCGACGTCACCGTGGAAGTGCTCTCGCGCTTCCGCACGCCCGAGCAGCAGAAAGCAGCGCTGGAGGGCTTCGCCAAAGGCGACGTGCAGGTGCTCGTGGGCACGCACCGGCTGCTCTCGCGCGATGTGAACCCGCACGATCTGGGACTGGTCATCATCGACGAGGAGCAGCGCTTTGGCGTGCAGCACAAAGAGCAGCTGAAGAACTTGCGCGAGTCCATCGACGTGCTGACGTTGTCGGCCACCCCCATCCCGCGCACCATGCAGATGTCGCTGTCGGGGGTGCGCGATATGTCGCTCATCCTAACGCCGCCCGACGAGCGGCGCCCCGTAGAGGTGCACGTGGGGGAGTGGGATCCCGACGTCGTATCGGCCGCCATCCGCTACGAGTTGGCGCGGGGCGGCCAGGTGTACTACGTGTCCAACCGCGTGCGCTCCATCGACGAGGCCGTGGACCGCGTGCATGCCGCCGCCGGGGAGGCGCGGGTCGGCGTGGCCCACGGGCAGATGACCAAGGAGGAGCTGGAGCAGGTGATGGAGGAGTTCGCCGCCGGCGAGCTGGACGTGCTCGTGGCCACCACCATCATCGAGAGCGGCATCGACAACCCCCACACCAACACGCTCATCATCGAGGACGCCCAGCGTCTGGGCCTCGCCCAGATGTACCAGCTGAAGGGCCGCGTGGGCCGCTCGTCCACCCAGGCCTACGCCTACTTCATGTTCCCCGAGAACGTGCCTTTGACCGAGGAGGCCGCCGCGCGCCTCACCGCCATCAACGAGCACCAGGATCTGGGCAGCGGCATGCGCATCGCCATGCGCGATCTGGAGATCCGCGGCGCCGGTTCTATGCTGGGCGCCGAGCAGTCCGGCAATATGTCAGCCGTGGGCTTCGACCTGTTCGCCCAGATGCTCAACCAGGCCGTGAACGAGACCCGCGAGGGCGTGGGCGCCTCAGGCGAGCTGCCGCCGGCGCTTTCCGACATCACCGTGAACATCCCCGGTCACGCCTACCTGCCCGAGGAGTACATTCCCGACGCCGACGCCCGGGTGCTGTGGTACCGCAAGCTGGCTTCGGCCTCCACGGTGGAGGAGGTGGCCGCCCTCCGCGAGGATATGCTCGCGGAGGCCCCCGAGATGCCCGAGGCGGCGGCCAACCTCTTCGAGCGCGCATGGCTGAAGGCCTTCGCCAACGAGCACGGGGTCAAGCTCATCTCCGTGGCGGCGGGCAAGCTCATCGTGGAGCCCATCGACATCCCCGCTGCTGCCATGAAGCCCCTGCGCCGCGCGGCCGGCCGCTACCAGACGGACAAGCGCAAACTGACGCTGCCTTTGCGCTACTTCTCGGAGGAGGAACGCGACAACCTGCTTCCGGCTATCGTGCACTTCCTGGAGAAACTCTTCGGCGAGACCGACGCCGAAGAGGGGGCTCCTTTCGCGGAGATGGAGGGCGGCGCTTCCGGCTCTGCCTCCGATCCTGCCTCTTCTGTCCCCCGGGGTATCGCAACAGATCCCGCTGCGGGCGTTTCCAAAAATGCTCGGACAGGCTCTGCTAAGGCTGTTTCGCAAAATGCCCCGACCGATTCCCGCAGGGGCGGACCGAGGTCCGCCCTGGGCCAGGACCCGGCCAAGGGCTCAGCGTCAGCCGCTCCCGCTCCCACTCGCCCCACGGGGCGCAGCGAACGGCGCGCCAACAACCTCGCCAAGGGCGATGCCGCCCGCGAGCGTTTGGCCGCCAAGCGCGCCGCCCGTGCCGCCAAGCGCGAAGAGGGGCGATAGCCGCGCCGCCCGCGCCGCCAAGTGCCGAGGGCGGCAGTAGGGAGGTCGCTTTGCCCGCAGCGGTCGAAGGTGCGTCCTCTCTGGCTCCTTGTGCATGGGATGGTGTATGCTGCCTCTGCGGCAACGGATTTCGATGGATTGCACGGAGGTGAGACGGCGGTGAACGCTTCTAAGGTCTTCTGGCGAGGGGTGGTATGTGCCCTGGCGGGTGCGACGCTGTGGGGATTCTCAGGAGCCTGTATCCAGTTTCTCGCGGAGAGTTACGGGGTAAGCTCCGCCTTCATCTCCGCCGTACGTGCCGGCGTGGCGGCCCTGCTGTTCGCCGTCTTCGTATTCGTTACGCGTCGCGAGGCTCTGCTCTCGCTGCTGGGGAGCCCCGCCGCCCGTCCGACGCTCGTTCTGTTCGGCGTGGGGCTGTACCTCTCGCAGATCACCTATGCGGTGTCGGTGGCCCTCACCAACGCCGGCACGGCCACGGTGCTCCAGGCCACCTGCACGGTGTTCGTCATGCTTATCACCTGCGCCCGAGCGCGCCGTCTGCCGCGCGTCGCCGACTTTGTCGGGCTGATGTGCGCGATGGCCGCCGCGACGCTCATCGCCACCCAGGGAGACTGGGGCGTCATCGTGCTGCCAGTGGCGGGCTTGGCTTGGGGCATTGCCAACGCCTTGTCCGAGACGCTCTACATCATGGCACCCCAACGGCTCTATGGCCGGTGGGATCGCCCCACCATCATCGCCTGCGGCATGGTCATCGGCGGTATTGTCGCCGTTCTCGTGTGGCTTATCGGCGAGGCGGTCGTTTCGCTGCTCGCTCCGTCGGTCGGCCTCGGGCCTGCTTTCGCTTCTCCAGGGTCTGATACCGCTCTTTCGACCACCATCCAGGCCTCTTCTGGCTCCGGCGCAGGAGTGTCGTTTGCCGACAGCGCCCCCGGCGCCCCAAGTTCCGTGCTCGCCGACATCTTCGGCATCGGCGGCAGCCTCGTTCCCGTCATGGACGCTGCGGGTTGGCTCGGCCTGGTCGGCGGCGTGGGCGTGCTCGGCACGTTCGCCGCCTTTGGGCTGTTCCTCTACGGCGTGTCGCTCGTGGGCTCGGTGAGGGGGAGCCTTCTGGGCGTGGCCGAGCCGGCCGGCGCCATGATCATCGCCGCGATGTGGCTGCACACCCCGTTTTCCGCCGCCGATTGGGCCGGCCTCGTCCTCATGGCTGCCATGATCGTCCTCGTGTCTCTCTCGGGCCGATCCGTCGACCGCCGCACCGACACCCCTTAGCCCGCCGCACCGACACCCCCTTAGCCTGCTGCGCTGATGCCCCTTAGCCCGCCGCGCTGCTTCGGGTTGCCGCGCCTGCTAATCGCGCCTGCTAATCGCGCCTCAATCGCGCTGCCGCCGGTTGCGCTCGCGGCCGCACGACACTTTTTCTCCGAACTTTTGACAAAAACCCAAGAAATGAGTCCTCCTTGCGCGGGAATTCGCTTTTGTCCCTAGGGACTGCAGCAAACACGATACGTTAGTTTATGAAAAACGCAATAGAAAATACGTATTGCTACTCAACAAATTTAATAATAGCAACACGTCCTCCAAAAGACTCATTTCTCGGCTTTTTGGCAAATAAAGAGAAAAATCGTGTCGCAGGGGGGTTCCTGGCCTACTCAAAGACTGCCCTACCTCCCGAGGCGCAGAAGCTCCTTATGAAGTGCCGCCTGCTTGAGTCGGAAGCCCCGCGCGCGGCAGCGTTGGTATTTGCCCATGCCGCGATAGATGGCCTTGACGACTTTGTCCAGCTCGCTGATACGGCGAAACTGATCATTGGTAACGACAATGACCTCGCACCCCGCGGCCTGAAGAAGCGTTCGCCGTCGCGCATCCTGGGCCAGTTTCTCCGGGTTGCTGTGGAACTCGTCGCTGTCGTACTCGACGCCGATGTTCAGTCCTGGCCAGCCTATATCGGTCCAACGCAAGTCCTCCCTCCAGGCGACGCCCGTCAACTTGCTCACGTCGATCGATTTGTTCAGTATCGGCTTCGGAAGTCCTGCTCCGCCGCGACTCATCGGAAGGGAGAGGTACAAGGCAAGCGCGGTCTCCCTGATAGAATTGGAGTGCTCGCAGACGAAGTCAAGGTTGCGAAGGGCGCGGGCGGCGTGGCGCTCGTGCTGGCATCGCCTCAGGTAGCTCCTGATCTTGACGACGCTGGAAACGGGCGGAATCCCGTAGATAACGTGCTCGTCGCTTACGCGAATGTAGGTTCCGCAAAGTTCGAAGCCCACGGCGATGGCCTCGATGTCAGATGCGGAGTGGTGGATTTGGAGGAAGACGGCCTCGGGCGAGGAAACGCACAGCTCGGCATCGTGGTGGAAGAACGAGCCTCGGGCAAGCGCGGACGATTTGACGTGGCAGATGACATCGGGGTGCTTGCGTCGATCCTCGCGACGGGAAACGATGCAGTGCACCGGCTGGTTGCGGCATCCCAGCAGCTTTTGCGCGGCATCGATTTGGCTGACGGTGGGAGGGGAGAACCGGTTCGGCATTGCCCGTAGGTTTGTTCGGGGCGGAAATGCCCGCTGAGAGCGTTCGTTGCGGATGTGTCTGAGGGCGCTGCGCCCAGATATGAGCATTGCCATGGTGTCCTCCTCGGTCTGTGGGGCGGACTGTACCAATGAGGTGTCGCAAAAAAGTCGCAGCAAAGTCGCGTTTCTTAAGAATGAGCATATTCGACCTGGGCTTTTGTGCAGCGTCGTCGCAAAATGAACATAAAAGCGCTTCTTTGCGCCAGGGAAACAGAATCTTCGCATGAGCCGCGAGGTGGCCAGGCGGTGCCATAATGAAGGGGCCGCAGAAGCGGAAAGCGAAAAGCAAAGCACGGAAAGCAAAAGCGAAATGTCGAATGAATCGGAGGAGCGAACAATGGAGAAATTGCCTCCCGTGGAAAAGGTGTACGAGGCGTGGACGGCGTTGGCCGACGATCGTTACGATTTGAGTCCGGAGGCGCTTGTCGTGCGGTCGTCGGACGGATCGAAGGAGTATCGGGTGACGTGGGACGACGGGGGTCGATATCGCTCCAACGACAACGCGACGTTCTGGCAGGGCTACGCGGGATACCCTGTCATCATGGCGCTCATGCTGCAAGGGCGCGTGCCTTTCAACGGGGAGGTGGCGGCCTGGTTCAAGGGCATTCCGTGGAAGGCGCTCAACGACGCCCATAAGCGCGACTATGCTGCCGCGCTGACCGAGGCCTTCGAGCGCGCGGGCCTCGACATGCCCCGGCAGCTACAGGCCGAGGAGGCTGCCGCCGAGGCGATGGAGGCCCTGCGGGAGCTGCCTGTTAGCGTGGGGAGGCCGGCGAGGAAATAGCAGACAGGGCGGTGGCCGCTCGAAGAGGCGCTTTCGTCCGGCGCAGCGCCGGCGCTAGGGGACGCCTCCGTCGGACGCTGGCGCCATGGGGCGCCTTCAGCCGGCGCCTGTGCTGGGAGGCGCTTGCGCCGCATATGGACGGCGCCTCCGACGCGCGCTCCCAGGAAAGGAGGGTCACGACGATGGCGGTTCCGTGCGAGCGAGGCCGGGCTATTTCGTCCGGGAGCGCTTCACGCGGGCGCGGGCGAGGGCTGCGGCGCCGCCTGAGACGATGGCCAGGGCCCCCACGGCCAATAGCGCATCGGTGGCCGCGTCGCCGGTCTGCGGAACGCCGCGGTAGGCGGTCGAGCTACGGTGGTAACCATGCGTGCCGGACGTCGTGCTGGGTTTGGCTGTCGGCTTCGAGGCGTCATCTTTGCCTGAGTCCTTCGTCCCGTTGTCGTCGGTCTGGTCGTCGGCTGCGGTGCTGCCATCCGCCTTGCCCCCAGCATTCGCGTCGGCGCTTCCGCTCAGCTGCCCATTGTCTCCCGTTCCCGTCTGTCCGCCACCCGGGTTGCCCTCGCCGCCCTCGTTGCCCGATGGCGTGCTCGGGGCGTTCAGCTCCTCCACGGTGGCGCCGGGAGCGGCCATTGCTGCCGCCCGGGCTGCGTCGGCATCGCCGTAGTAGACGGTCTTGGCCCCATCGTGCACGGCCGCGCGGGCGTCGTGCTTGGCCGTTGAGGCAGGCACGACGGAGAAGGGGGTCGTCGTGCGAGTGTCGGCGGGGACGAACTCGGCGTAGGAATCGGCCACATAGGGCGCAACGTCCTGGTTGTAGCTGCCGCCCTTAAGCGCGAGCGACCCCGTGCCGCTCACGGTGGCCAAAGGCTCGGGTTTGCCGTCGGCTCCCTCGGCGGTCGCCACGTCGCCCTGTCCGGTTACCGTCAGGGCTCCATCCTGAAGGGACAGACCGCCGTCCGTGGCGAAGAAGAGGTTGAAGCTGGTCAGATCCAGCGTGAGCTCGCGCCCGTCGGAAACGGAGAGGGTTGGCTGGTCGCTCACGCTGCTGACGAGCTTGATGGTGCTGTGGTCAGGGGCCGTTTCGAAGGCGCCTTCCAGCGTGGCATAGCGCGTCGCTCCGGCCTGGGCCACCCAGGCGCTCCCGTTGTCGCGCACGGTGAAATCGCTCGGCGTGTTGTTGTAGGCGTAGGGACCCTTCAGGGGAGCCGTGATGGCATTGAGCGGGGTGGTGCTCACGTTGTTCTCCACGAGGATGCCCTCGGGCACGGTGGAGGGCAGCGACGAGATGTCGGCGTTCTGCAGGTTGCCCACGATGCCCCCGGCGAAGTTCGAGCTGGCGATGGACGCGGCCGTATTGGCATTCCCGCTTACAGTGCCCGCGTTGTAGAACGTGCCGACGATGCCGCCGGCGCAGCTGCCGCCTTGCACGGAGGCGCTGTTGGCGCAGCCGGTTACCGTGATGGGCGCGCTGGCGGCGTAGGCGGGCGCGGCACCGTCGTAGCGGGCCCATCCCACGATGCCCCCAATGCCGTAGGCACCGGCGTTGCTTGTGGAAACCGCCCCGGAATTGGTGCAACCGCTCACGGCGCCGTAATTCTTCTGCTCGCCGACGATGCCGCCGACGGAGTAGCTCGTGCCGTTAATGGCGCCGCTGTTCTCGCAATTCGACACGAAGGCTGCGCTGAGGCCGGCGATACCGCCGATGCAGTCGGTGCCGGAAATGCTTCCGCTGTTGCGGCATCCGGTGATGGCCATGCGGCCGGTGGGGGTGGTGTAGTAGGCGGCGCCTACGATCCCGCCGGCGTTGCCCACGCCATCCGCGGCGGCGACCGAAGCGCTGTTCTCGCAGTTCTCGATGGTTCCGGACAGTGTCATGCGCCCCGCGATGCCGCCCACGCCCGCCTTGCCTGCAACGGATCCGGAGACGCTTACGCCGGATGCGGTGGCATCGTTCGCCATCATGCCGCAGAGGATGCCCGCCAGCTCGCTTTGGGGCACGGTGACTTCCGCATCGGCCACGGTGAGGTTCTTCACGGTGGCCCCGTCCAGAATGCCGAAGAGGCCGATGGCGAAGTCGGCGCCCTGGGTTGAAGCGATCTTCAGACCGCTGATGACGTGGCCCGCGCCGTCGAAGGTGCCGGCGAAAGGCGTGCTGCCCTCGGCGATACCGCTGCTCTTGCGCGTGCCGACGCCGATGGGCGTCCGTTCGGCGCTCTCAAGATCTATGTCGGCGCCGAGGGCCACGTATTTGCCGTCGTAGTCGTCGCCTGCGTTCACGGCATCGCGGAAGGCCGCTAGCTGGCTCGCATTCGCGATAAGGTAGGGGTCGGCCTCGGTGCCCGCGCCCGAGGCGAAGACAGCGCTGTCCGCGGCCCAGGCCGGGGACGCCCAGCAGAGGGCGGCGAGAAGGGCGAACGCGGCAACGGCCCAGCGGAGGGACACCGACGAGTGCGGAAAGAAGCGGGCGGTGAAGGCGTGTACGGAACGGTGCGGGGCCATGGTGGTTTCCTCTCTTACGGCGTCGTGCGGGCATGCGAAAAGGGACATGGCAGGCGCATCCCTCGAGGATGGCCGTGCGAAGCCCCTGCAGCGACGCTTTCAGTCTAGGCGCGCCCCGGCCTCGCCTTCGGGTTGCCGTCCAACCGATACGGCTCCACCGCCGAACTGTCACGGAGCGTCACGGCACCGTTGCGCTGCGGACACGAGCCCTGCACCGAACCGTCGCCGAGCCGGATGTGGTCAATGAATGATGGGTCTGCCCCCGTGCTATACTGGCGCTATTACCTGAAACGACCCCGAGGACTGAAGGAAACCCATGACCACGACCAAGCCCGTGCGCGTCCGCTTCGCGCCTTCTCCCACCGGCAAGCTGCACATCGGCGGCGCCCGCACCGCCATCTACAACTGGGCCTTCGCCCGTGCTACCGGCGGCACCTTCGTCCTGCGCATCGAGGACACCGACCCGGAGCGCTCCACCGAGGAGAACACCCAGATCATCCTGCGGGCCCTCCGCTGGATGGGACTCGATTGGGACGAGGGCCCCGAGGTGGGCGGCCCCTGCGGCCCCTACTTCCAAACCCAGCGCACCGCCACCTACGAGGCGGCGCTGCAGAAGCTCATCGACGCCGGCGCCGCCTACCCGTGCTTCTGCACCAAGGAGGAGCTGGACGCCAAGCGCGAGGCCGCCGAGAAGGCCGAGGGAGGTTACGCGGGCTACGATCGCACCTGTCGCGCCATTCCAGCCGACGAGGCCGCCGCGCGCGTCGCGGCCGGCGAGCCCCATGTCTGGCGCCTGAAAGTGCCCGACGACCACGGTCCGGTCACGTTCAAGGATGCCGTCTACGGCGACATGAGCTTCCCCATCGATGTGATGGACGACATGATCCTGCGCCGCACCGACGGCACGTTCACCTACAACTTCGCCGTGGTCTGCGACGACGTGAACATGGCCATCACCCACGTCATCCGCGGCGACGACCACCTCTCTAACACTCCGCGCCAGGTGCTCATCTACGAGGCGCTGGGCGCCGAGGTGCCGCTGTTCGCGCACCTGTCCATGATCCTCGGCGCCGACGGCAAGAAGCTCTCGAAGCGCCACGGCGCCACCAATGTGGAGGAGTACCGCGACCGCGGGTATCTGCCCGACGCGCTCGTGAACTTCCTCGCGCTCCTTGGCTGGTCGCTCGACGGCGAGACCACCATCATCCCGCCGGCCGAGCTCTGCCGCACCTTCTCGCTCGACCGCATCACGAAGAAGCACTCCGTCTTCGACGAGAAGAAGCTCGACTGGATGAACGGCGTCTATATCCGCGAGATGGGCGCTGCCGCCTGGGTCGACGCCGCCAAGCCCTGGCTCGCCCAGACCAACTTGGACGGCTCGAACGTGCCCGACGGCATCACTATCGCGCCCACGCCCACCAAGGAGGAGGCGGAGGCGGCCGCCCGCGAGTTACGCTTTCCCGGAGCCGACGTGGACGCCGACACCTGGGAGGCGTGCCTGGCCGACGTGGACGACGATCGCGAGTTCTACGAGGCCATGTACCCGCTCGTGGCCGAGCGGCTGGCGCATTTGGACGAGATCCCCGCCAAGCTGGCGTTTCTGTTCTGGGGCGACTCGGTGGTGCTCGACGAGAAGAGCGTCCAGAAGGTGCTGCTGAAGGAGGGCGCGCGGGCCGACGAGGCGCTCGCCATTTGTCGGGCCATCCTCGCCGACGACGACAACCCGTGGGACGCCGAGGCGCTCGAGGAGCTCTGCCGCGCCGCCGGTGAGGAGGCCGGGCTCAAGCCGAAGCTTCTGTTCCAGCCCTTGCGCGTGGCCGTGTGCGGCAACATGGTGTCGCCGCCTTTGTTCGAGGCCATGATGCTGATGGATCCCGCCGACATCGTCGCCCGCATCGACGGCGTCACCGAAACCGTGTTCAGCGAGCGCGCCAACTAGCGGCCGCGTCAACCAGAAAGGTCGAAGACCATGGACGAGAACAGCAACATCCCAAGCGCTTCCGGCGCGGAGCCTCAGCAGCCGGCGCCGGAGCCGGCGCCAAGCGCCGTGCCCGAGAACCCCTTCGCTGCCTTCGGAGCGCCCGGTCCCGGCTCTCAGCCTGCGCCCGCGGCGCCCTCCGATGCTGTGCAGCCGGCGCCTGCCGCAGCCGCTCCGGCTCCTGAAATAGCGCAACACGCGCCCACGGCGCCGACGCAGCCCTACTACGACGCCACGGCGGCACAGGCCGCCCAGCAGCCCTACGCCCCCTACGGACAGTCCGCCGGCGCTGGGCAGTCGTATGCCTACACTCAAGCTACGGCCCAGCAGCCGACCTACGCGCCCTATGACGGCGCCGGCTACGGCTCCTACGGCGCGGGCAGCCAGCCGCCGGTGCCCCCGGCGCCCGCACAGAACATCTATCCGGGCTACGAGCCGCCCAACCCCAACCAGAAGCGGCGCTGGCCGTGGTTTCTGCTGGGCCTGGCCGTGGGACTCGTCGTCGGCATGGGCGGTTGCGCCAGCTGCGTGGGGATCATGGCCCTGGCCGACTACGATAGCAGCTACGACAGCTACAACAGCTACGATGACGGCTACGACTACAACTACGATTACGACTTCGGCGACACCGATATGTGGGCTCCGGAGGACAGCTACGGCACCGACGAGGACGCCTCGCCCTACGGCACCTTCACCTTGGACGAGATCGCCTCGGTGTTCGAGGCCGACGGCATCTCCCAGGGCGAACCGGGGGAGGGTGACGTCTGCACCAAGGGCTTTTACACCGTAGGGCCCGCCGGCCAGATTCCCGCCGGCCTGTATTACTTGGAAGGTTCCAACGAGAAGCTCTCCCACTACTACGTGTTCGACGGGGACGACGGCCGCTATTCCGTTGATGACTCGGTGCAGTACTTCGGCAACTACTTCGTCGATTTGGACGAGGGCGATCTCATCGTGTTCGATCCCGGCGACGAGGCGACCATGTATCCGGCCCCCTCTACCTCCACGGATCCGACGGCGCCCTACACCAACGGCTGCTACCGCGTGGGCATCGACATTCCCGCCGGCAGCTACACCATCACTGCGGCTACCGTGGGCGAGGGCGAGACCGACGAGGACTCGGCGGCCTTCGTCATGAAGAACCTCGACTTCGACGACGACTCCATTGTGGACACCAAGTACGTCATTCCCGGCGGCGAGCAGACGGTTACGGTCAGCAACGGCCAGTACTTGGAACTCTTCGCCGCCACCGCCACCCCCGTCGCTCAGGGGTAAGGGCAACCACCTGCGTGGACGCCAGTGCATTAGATCCGTAGGGGGCGACCTTGGTCGCCCCTTCCAACCAGAGAGATTTTTCTTGCTGATGAGGGGCGACCGAGGTCGCCCCCTACGAAGGTTGACCGGAAGGAAAGGATTCCTATGGCGAAGCAGCTAAGCGATCACCCCACGTTGGAAGAGCTGAACGACTTCTTCGGTCACGACCGGTTCGCCGAGCACGCGGGCTGCCGCATCGTGGAAGGATCGCGCGATCACGCCGTGTGCGAGCTGGACATCCAGGACCACCACCGCAACGCGCTGGGCAACGTCATGGGCGGCGCCATCTTCACCTTGGCCGATTTCGCCTTGGCCATTGCCAGCAATACCGGCGGGAACCCGAGCGTGTCGGTATCGAGCACCATCGAATATCTCAGCGCCTCGAAGGGCACCTGCCTCATTGCGACGTGCAACGCGGACAAGTCCGGCCGCCGCCTCGGCTTCTACACCACCGATGTCACCGACGACACAGGGCGCCGCATAGCGCGCGTCACCACCACCGTCTATCGCGAAAGCGAGTGAGGACAGCAAAAGGGCCCCAACCGGGGCCCTTTCACTTATGAAAGATGGGGTTTTGCTGGACGACCCGTAGGGGCTGACCTTGGTCAGCCCTCTCGAGCGGAATGACGTTCCCGGGTTGGGAGGGGCGACCAAGGTCGCCCCCTACCGAAGGAGCGGCCAGCGAGGACTGTCTGAGCGAATCAGAATGCCGCGCGTCTCCCCGTCGGGAGAGCCGCAGCCAGGTTACTCGACCCCGCAGGCCGCCCGCAGGGCGTCGGCGCGGTCGGTCTTCTCCCAGGTGAACTCGGGCAGCTCGCGGCCGAAGTGGCCATAGGCGGCCGTTTTCTGGTAGATGGGCCGGCGCAAGTCCAGCTCGTCGATGATGGCGCCGGGGCGCAGGTCGAACACCTCGGACACGGCGCGCTCGATATCCTCTTCCGGCACATGGTTCGTGCCGAAGGTCTCCACCATGACCGACACGGGCTTCGCCACGCCGATGGCGTAGGCGATCTGCACCTCGCACCGGTCGGCCAGTCCCGCGGCCACGACGTTTTTGGCCACCCAGCGCGCCGCGTAGGCCGCCGAGCGATCCACCTTGGTGCAGTCCTTGCCGGAGACCGCCCCGCCGCCGTGGCGTCCCATGCCGCCGTAGGTGTCCACGATGATCTTGCGGCCGGTAAGACCGGCGTCGCCCATGGGGCCGCCGATGACGAAGCGGCCCGTGGGATTCACGTAGATCTCGCAGTCGTCGGCGAGCGCCACCCCCTCGGCCTCGAAGACCGGGCGGATGACCGTCTCGATGACGGCCTCGCGCAGCGCGTCCTGTTCGATGTCCTCGGAATGCTGGGTGGACACGACCACCTTCTCAACCGCCGTGGGCGCCCCGTCGATATAGCGCACGGACACCTGGGTCTTGCCGTCGGGGCGCAGAAACTCAAGCGTGCCGTTCTTGCGTACCTCGGTCAGGCGCTCGGAGAGGCGATGGGCCAGGTAAATGGGCATGGGCATGAGCGTGCTCGTCTCGTTGCAGGCATAGCCGAACATCATGCCCTGGTCGCCCGCGCCAATCGTCTCGTAGGGGTCGGCCGCGGCCGCCTCGTCGCGCTGGGCCTCGAAGGATGAGTCCACGCCCTGGGCGATGTCGGAGGACTGCTCGTGGATGGAGCTCATGACGGCGCAGGTGTTGCCGTCGAAGCCGTACTTCGCGCGGTCGTAGCCGATGGAGCACACCACGTCGCGCGCGATGGACTGCACGTCCACGTAGGCCTGGGTGCGAATCTCGCCGGTGACGAAGACGGTGCCCGTGGTGACGAGCGTCTCGCAGGCGCAGCGCATCTTCGCCGGGTCGGCCGGGTTGCCGTCGGGCGCGATGTAGCCCTCTGCAGCCAGGGCGATCTCCTTGGCGAGAATGGCGTCCAGAATGGCGTCGGAAATCTGGTCGCAGATCTTGTCCGGATGTCCCTCCGTGACGGATTCGGACGTGAACAGGTACGATGAGTGCTTTTCAGCCATAAGAGTCCTCTCTTATCGGTGTTGGCCGGACCACCTTGGCGCTCAGGTGAGGGACGCGTCAGGTTGGTGTCGGGATCATCGAGCCAACTCTCTACCCCGACTCTGGATAATGCAGATCGCGCGTCCGATGCGGGCGCGCGATCAAATATGCTAACGGTTCGAAGGAGCGGGCGCAAGGGGAGGAGTCGGCCTACGCGGTAACTTCATCGGCGGCCTTCTCGGCCCTCTCGGCGGCGCCACCTGCGGCCTGCTCCGTCACGGCGGCGTCGGCCTGAGAGAGCAGGGCTCCCTCGTCTAGGGCACATCTCAGCTCATCGGCCAGCGCCGGCTCCAGTGCCATCTCGTCCACGGGGCGGTCCGGATCAAAGGCCCCGTGCATGGTGCGGCCGAGCCGCGCAAACTTCGCCTTGTCGGTTTCGGCCATGCCGCAGAACTGGCGTGCTCGGTAGGGTGCGCGCTTGTCGGCGCCGTTCGTCCACAGGCGCTCGGCCTCGGGCGCCCATGCCCGGGCCGCCGGGCGGCATTTCTCGGCCAGATCGTGGGCGCTTTCCGTTTCTACGAGGTCGGTGCCGCGGGCGCCGCTCTTCTCGACCATCTCCTCCAGGCGGTCGGGATTCTCGAGCATCGGACAGGGCCGCAGCAAGTTGTCGTTGAAGGGCTGCCCCTCGTAGTAGGCCATGAACAGCGGGCTCTTCAGGCATTCCAGCAGCGGTTGCTCGCGGATGTTGGCATTGGAGTAGTGGATGAACACGCAGGGCTCCACATCGCCTGCCGCGTTGATGTGCAGATAGCGGCGGCCTCCGGCGATGCAGCCGCCGACGAACTCGCCGTCGTGTTGGAAGTCGAGCGTCAGGATGGGCTTCTCCGCCCGCACGCGGCGGTTGAAATGGTAGAGCAGTTTGCGGTCGTCCGGCGTGGGCATGAGCTCGGTCGGCGCGCCCTTGCCCACGGGCATGTAGGTGAAGATCCAGGCGAAGAGCGCCCCTTTGTCGATGAGCCAGTCGAAGTACGCGTCGGAGGCCACGGAGTGCGCGTTGTCGTGGGTGTAGCAGATGGACACGCCGAACGGGATATGGTTTTTGTGCATGAGGTCCATCGCGGCGAGCGCCTTTTCAAAATGTCCCGTGCCGCGGCGGCCGTCGTTGGCGTCCTCAAAGCCCTCGATGCTGACCGAGACGATGAAGTTGCCCACGCGCTTGAGCTCGTCGCAGAAGGCCTGGTCGATGAGCGTGCCGTTGGTGAAGGAGAGGAACTGGCAGTCGGAATGCTTGTTGCAGATGGCGATCAAATCCTTCTTGCGAACGAGCGGCTCGCCGCCGGTGTAGATGTACATATGAACACCCAGCTCGACGCCCTGGTTGATGATGGAGTCGATCTCTTCATAAGTAAGGTTCAGCTTGTTGCCGTACTCGGCGGCCCAGCAGCCAGTGCAATGAAGGTTGCACGCGCTGGTAGGGTCAAGCAGGATAGCCCACGGGATGTTGCACTTCAGCGCCTTGCGGTTGTGCTCCTGCATGCCCCAAGCAATAAGGTTGCTATCAACCACGAACGTCTTCAGCAGCTGCGGGATAACCTCGGGGTTCAGCTCGAGAATCTTCATGATCAGCTGATACCAGTTGCTTTTCGCCTCGATGGCTTGGCGCATGGTTTCGCGTTGCGTAGGGAACAGGTTCTTGGGCGCAAGCTTGTCCAGCATGTTCATGACCTTGTGGATGTTGGCCTCGGGGTCTTCCATGACGTAGTCGATGAGCTTGTACATGGCAGCATGCTTGATCTTCTCGGACGGGCCGATCTTGGCAAGCTTGGCCTTGTCTTCGGGGCTCAGCTCGAACGAGGGTGCTGTCGCAACGGTCTCGTGGATCTCTTCGGTCATTGCCGTTCCTTCCTATTCACAACGCCCGCGGCGCTGGTCGCTCTCCCGTTCGCTTTTTGGCGAACCCGCGACGTTATTGCTAGTCCACAAGCAATGTCTATTCATCAGATATTGTTTGTTCCACACATGTAGACTATACTTGTTGTGCGGATAACGCAACAAGGAACGGATGACCGATTAGAATTCGTTACCAAACCGAAATGCTCATTTCTTAGCCGTTTGCGCATTTTTCAACGGCCGAGTATTTATCGAAACGCAAAAAAGGAAGTGTCCGAAAATGACTGAGAACGATGCCCAACGCCCCGCTCAGCCGAAACTCGATCGACGCATCGTCCGCACGCGCAAG
>OLRP01001404.1_pt1 | contig 19261 bp, 19 predicted proteins | sample 1672401 | NCBI WGS metagenome assembly OLRP01 (sample SAMEA3136682, study PRJEB25190) | human gut metagenome | reverse complement strand
AAGGCACTTTTACGTGCCCTTCGGGGAATTCGTTCATTTGCACATGCAATACTATGATATGAGTGTCGAAAGGTCTTTTGCCATTCATTATTGCCTGTCGGCTATTTGCCGACAGGCTTTTCTTGTGTGAAAAATAAATGTAAGGTATAATTATGCTACCAGAGTTAAAAGGTTACGAAGGAGTTCAGTATGGAAAAGGAGAAAAATTTAACAAACAGGTATCATACCCCGTCATTGATCGTGATGCTTACCCATGAGGATCAGACTGTTCAAAACGCATATGAGATTTTTGATGCATATAAGGATTCTGATGCAGAATACTGGGGATTTAAGGAAGAGCCGCTCCCCCTTTCCAAGATGAAAGACCTTTATGCATATATGAAAAGCTGTGGCAAAAAAACAGTTCTGGAAGTGGTTGCATATACACAGGCGGAGTGTATGTCAGGTGCAAAAATGGCAGCAGAATGTGGCTGTGATCTTTTGATGGGGACTGTTTATTCAGATGCTGTGAATGAATTTTGCAGGGAAAATGGAATCAAATATATGCCATTTGTAGGAGAAATCCATGATCGCCCATCCGTTCTGGAGGGAACCTGCGAAGAGATGATCCTTCAGGCCAGAGAATATCTTGCGAAAGGTGTCTATGGAATTGATCTTCTGGGATACAGATATACAGGAGATGCAGCCAGGCTGAATGAAGAGTTTGTAAGAGCTGTGGATGCGCCGGTCTGCATAGCAGGAAGCATCAATGGTTATCAGAGACTGAATGAGATCAGGAAAGCAGTCCCGTGGGCATTTACAATAGGCAGTGCTTTTTTTGAAAACAAGTTTGACGGTAATTTCGGAGAACAGATCAATAAAGTTTGTCAGTACATAAAAAGTGAGAAGATAACATGATAAAAAAATATTATCCATATGAATATGCCGAAAGTGTATTTATGATTGACTACCAAAAGCTATATCAGAAAGGTTTTCGGGGAATTATTTTTGACATAGACAATACATTGGTACACCATGGTGACGATTCCACACCGGAAATTGATGACCTGTTTCGTAAAATTCAGAGACTTGGTCTGAAAACATTGCTGTTGTCAAATAATGACAGAGGAAGAGTGGAACGATTTATTAAAAATATAGATACACCTTACATCTGCGATGCGGATAAACCAAATCCTCAAAATTATCTGAAAGCAGTGGAGATGCTGAATATAAAAAAAGAAGAGGCAGTGGTTATAGGGGATCAGGTATTTACAGATATTCTGGGAGCAAACAGAAGTGGTCTTGCCAGTATTCTTGTCAAGTTTATCAGGCAGGATGATGAAAAGCGGATCGGAAAACGGAGATACGTTGAATATGCAATCCTGGAATGCTGGAAACGTGATAAAAGCTGTTACAGGAGAATTGGTGATATTTATACAGAAGGAACGGCCAAAAATATGAAGAAAAAGAAAGAAAAAAAGCTTTTTTGTGAGATCTGTCCTCTTACGTATGAAATTTCAAAGTCAAAAGAGATATGTAAAAGACATATACAGGATTTTGCAGGCAAAGAGAAATTTAGTACTGTAAAACAAAAAGAGAAGCTGCCAAATCTGGTGTTCAGCTACAACTCCGGCCTCATAAAAAAAGGAAAAGGAATAGATCCCGTGCTTCAGAAAAACAAGGCAAGAAACATTCGCCTTGCATCCTCCAGGATAAATGGGATGATCATTCATCCTGGAGAGACTTTTTCGTTCTGGAGGACTGTAGGGAAAATATCAAAGAGGAAGGGTTACCGGGATGGTCGTATTATTATAGGAGATAAGCTTATGCCCGGGCTTGGAGGCGGACTTTGCAATCTTGGAAATACCATTCATCTTCTTGTGCTTCACAGCCCTCTTACCGTAACAGAATTTCACAGCCATTCAGATGCGCTTGCACCGGATCATGGTAAGCGTGTTCCATTCAGTTCCGGGACATCTGTCAGCTATAATTATATAGACTACAGGTTCAAAAATAATACAGATCAGAATGTACAGCTTCTGTTATGGTGTGAAAACGGGAAATTATGCGGAGAGCTGAGAAGCGAGAGGGAATTTCCTCACTATTATGAAATTATTGAAGAGAACCACCATTTCCATAAAGAAAAAGAGAAATTTTTCAGAATTTCACAAATTTACCGGAATGTGATCGACAGAGCCACCGGTGAAATAACAGACAAACAGCTCATTCGGGATAATCATTCAGAAGTAATGTATGATTATGACCAGATTCCGCAGGAATTAATACGGTAAAAGCTGGTTCAACAGCCGTCTGCCTTTTGAAATCATAGAAATCGGCGCAGTGAAACTGAATGAAAAGAAAGAAATTGTGGATAGCTTTCAGCGTCTGATCAAGACACAGGTGTACAACTGGATTCATGACAGTATCCATGAAGTGATTCATATGAATTACAAGGATCTGCAGAATGGAACTGTTTTTTCTCAAGCAGTGACAGAATTTATAGAATGGTGTGGCGAAGAATATTATTTGCCATCCGCTATGAGGAAAACGGCGAACGAAGAGCTCTGGAATTTGCAGCAGATAAAATGGGCGTAGAAAAGAAAATGGAGTTCCATCGGGCACTGGGAGATGCGTATTATACTGCATGTATTTTGCAAAAAATAGAAGATGAATATATTTTCCCAATTCTTCTCTGGATGTATATCAGAATCCTAAAAGCCGGCGTGAAGAGATATATGTGTCCTATCCAACCTATGATAAATATGTGTCAAGGGAATTTTACTCCCGGGAAAAAGCCATGAAGGACAGAGAAGTAACCAGTACAAGGTGTCCTTTGTGCCATAATCCTGCCAAGCGGAAGATCCGATGGTTTATGAATAATTCCAAGGTATATTATAGTGTGTCTCTTTGCCAGGAACACGGCTATGTGTCAGGGAAAATCAGAATCCGGCGAACAGAAGATAATATGTACTATGTGATCAAGATGCTTACCAACATAACATCAGAAGAAGCCGATGAAATCCGGCAGAAACGCGACGCCCACCGTGCGAAAAAACGGATAAAAAAGAAGAAAAATAAGAAACTAACAATTGGTTAATAGAAAAATCCTGGGCAAAACCGTTTGCTGAAAAAATATTCCCCCTGAGCAACGAAGAAAATTTTTCTGTCCTTTATAGTGATAAAGCTTCCCGCCCAAATACTCCTGTAAATGTGATTGTTGGCGGCATGGTGCTTGAAGAGCTTATGGGACTGACAGATGAGGAATTCATGGATTCCCTTATGGTTGCTTCTAATATCCGGAAGCTTGGACGGATGGAGCTCCTTTATACCTGTGTTGCTGACCTTGTATCTTTTCTCTACCGTACCGGGATGGACGACCTTCTGGGAGGTATGGAACACTATTATGACCCTAATGATTATAACCGGGTTATTTATCATAGCAAAAGTGAAGATGCATCAGACAGGATTAAACAGATCCTTGCTGACGCAGACAAACTTCTTGTCGAATGTGAAGGGGCTTGTGATGAAAGTTCTGCCTATCAGTTACTGGTACGTGTTTTAAAAGAACAGACGGTTGTGGAAGAATCCGGTGCAAGACGGCTGAAAACCAAAGAAGATGGAGCTATGGGTTCCCAGATCCTGCAGAATCCATCTGATCCGGACGCAACTTACCGTGAAAAAGCAGGGAAACAAAACCGCGGTTATACAGCGAATGTTGTAGAAACTGTCGGAGATAATGGTTCCATCGTAACAGATTACCAGTATGAAAAAAACACACATAGTGACAGCCAGTTCCTGAAGGAAACCGTTAACGCCATGGAAAAAACAGAGAAACCAACAGTACTTATAACAGATGGGGCCTATAGCGGCAGGGACAATACAGATGCTGCGGCAGAAAAAAACATTGATCTTGTAACAACAGATCTATTCCCAAAATCAGCTGACAGAGCAGAAATAGTGGTGCATTTTCTTACCCAAAACAGAGCTAACAGCGGATATTTGTTGTTTTATATGAAATTTTCAAGGAACATAGATTTCTATGGGCGATAATTATTATGTTTTGACACCCATATCATACTATTTTTTGCAAACACTATTTTAAAATGTGCGGCATTTCCATTCCTTACACCTGCCAGGAAATCTCCGCAAATTTTTATTTACTATTCATCACGAATCCATTGCCTGGCAATTTCTATGTCTATTTGCAGTGCTGAGGCGATTTGTTCGACAGGTAATCCGAGTTTGCTAAGGGCAATAGTATCTTCTTTTTTAGCAAGTATTTTACCTTTTGAAATGCCATCTGCAACGCCAGCTTTTATACCAGCTTTCATGCCGTCTTTCATACCAGCCGCAACACCCGCCTCATACTCAGCTTTCCGCAATTTCCGTTCTTCTTCTTCTTTGTCATATTCAAAAATACTCATCGCAATTACCTCCGCTTTATTTTTACGAAGAAATTCCGAAAGAATATTCTTATGAATACATTCATCCACAGCTTGCTCTACGGCATCTGCTAATTCGAATTTCTTCGCATATCTTCGAACACAATTTACGTACTGTGCATATTCTTTTAAAGTCTGGCATTGTTCCATGAGTTCGGGATTATGTCCCTCATTAATGTTTATGGTCAGCACTTCCAGTTCCAGTTTTGGATTACCGGATAGATTTTGGAAAGCTTCTGACAAATGGTTTACCCAGCTGTCTTTTTCCTTTTCTGTGCCATTGTAGAATACGATAAACTGTGGTGCCGGTATTTTCTGTAATACGGAAGAATAGAGAGATCTCTTATCTACCAGTTTCTGATATTCGCTGGAAATATAGAACAAATCACGTAATGGCATGTTTGGATTATAAGTTGACTGGTGTTCATAGAGAAACAGGTCTGTATCAATGATAAAAGCCAGGTCGTTTTTCATTCCCATGTAAATAGCATTTTCCAGGGTCACGATTTCCAGCATTTCCGGATCTTCATAATGAGCCCCACTGACTGCGTTATAAAGGGACAGTAAATTCTTCCGGTCAGAAAACAGCATACGGAATACGGTATCCTTATAGTTACGATGGGTTGTCAGCTGCTTTTTGTGTGCCATAGGCAGAACCTCCTCTTACAGGAGTGTACGAATGTGGGACAGCCATACTGCATTACCTATCTGTCACAATTGGAAACTCCTGCTTTTTAATTGATTTGTTTGAATGAAAAGCATGAATTTCTGAAATGTGAATGAGATAATATAGATGGCATGATGCCAGGAACTTTAAGAAAAATATGCTTTGAAGGTATACTACCATAAAACCCTCAATGTTTCAATAGAAAAGCAAAAAGAAAATAAACACAACATAAACAATGAACAACAATAATGAAAAGAAGCGTAATAAGAAGCAATAATAATAAAGAAGCGGTCACATCTGTGATTTTCATTATCACAGATGCGGCCGCTTTGGAGATAATTTTACCACTTATCAAGGTAGATTGTACCCTGGATGCGTTTCATGGTGACATTTTCAATGGTTTCAATGGTTGGAGATGAATCGTTTTTATCTAAATTGTTATATATAAGGTAAAAAGTATTATTATGTTCATATATGCATCCTGTTTCAGTATGTGTATATTCTGAAACAATAGCTCCCGGAGTTACTTTACCAGTCTGCCAGTCGATAATAGCTTCTTGTTTGTGTGCTGTATATTCTGCTTCAACAGCAATAGAAGAATTAGCAATATTTTCGTAAGCATGCAGAATATAGTTATTTTTTAGCTGTAAAGTATGCTGCTGATATAAACTTTCAATTTCACCGAAAGCATTGTAATATATCCCAAAATTGCATGGTGATACTTCATAATACTGCATCCAGTTGTCCATTGTAATTTCCACTTTCTTTGGAACGATAATGGATTCGACGGAGCTGAATTTGGAGTATACTTTTTTGCCGTTTATTTTGGCATAATTTCTGACTTTGTAAAAATATTCTCCAGGTAAGAGATTTGCATCTGTGTAATCGTAATCGGAGTTATAGCCGAAAACGTCGTCAGAAGAATGTTTCTTTTTGAAGGTTTTAATTTTGGTATATTTGCTATTTTTTGAGCTGGCTCGATATAATTCAAAGCCTTTTAAATTTGCATTACCAGAGTGATAAATAAAATGGGTTCCAACGGAAACATTGTTTTCTGATTCTAAAGAGAGACTTGTGGATGGTCTTCCAAGTACTGCTTTTGCGGATTTGACAGGGCTGAATTTTCCTTTTTTCTTTCCATTGATGCCCCGTACTTTAAAAGCATAGGTTTTGTTTGCCTGAAAATCTGAATTGATATCCAAATCACAACTTAGATTAGAAACAGTAGTGTATTTTTTAAACTTTCCATTTTTAGATTTTTTCCAGTATACTTCATATTCTTTAGCATGTCGCACATTTTTCCAAGTAAGCCTAATACCACCATAACTATCATCATGATCTGACTTTGCAGTAAAACCGGTGACTGCACCTGGTTTTTTGGAGGCTGCGGAGGCATTTACTTTTGGGACGGCCAGCAACAGGAAGGCTGCCACAAGAATCAGCAGGGGTGCAAAGTGTTTTTTGGTAAAAATCTTTTTTTTGTTATTATAGAGTCTATAACTCTGAAAGTCAATATAAACAAAAGATATTTATAAAGAGGAAAAAATAATGAACAAATCTTAAAAAGTCTCCTTGAATACCGTTGCGTTATTCAGTGTAATAAAATGGGGTATAGCATCATCTGGATCATTAACGGCAGAAACAAGATATATGTTTTGGGGAAGAATAAATAGTTAAGAAATCAGCAGAGCCTGATTTCGGAAAGGCAGAAGAAAAGATGAAAGAGTATTATAAGATTATGGAAGACATTCTGGAAGTTGAATATAGAATAAGAGCAACGGTTTATGTATTAGACGAACTGGAAAAAAGCTACAGTGAGGAAACAGATTTTAAAGAAAAATATCTGCTGTCGGTTTTCAAAGGGGCATTAAGTTCGATTCAGAGTAATGTGCGAGAAACAATCCATTACATAGATCAATTAACAGCAGAAAGTAAACGGAAAAAACAGTAAAAAGAAAACAGGCAATAGGACTTTTTGATAAAGAGTTCTGTTGCCTGTTTATTCCTTTGGATATGGTTGCTGGATGTTGCTTGCCCCGGTAATGTAATCCATGGAGATGTCGTAGAATTTCGCAAGGATCATGATGTTATCAATGGGGATTCTGGTTTTACCACTTTCATAGTCAGAATAGGTTCTTTGCCCTATATGAAGGAGGTCAGCAACCTTTTGTTGGGTAAGAGCATGATCTTCTCTTATTTCCCTTATTCGTTCGTTATATTTCATGAAAAAACCACCTCAGAGACAGTATAAGGGAAATCGGTGTTCACCTTGACAAATAGAGTTATAAACTCTAAAATGAGATACAAAGAAGCTGCGAGGGCGTGATGAGATTATAAGCCCAGAAAATTTTCATTATTAACGCAACATTGATAGAAGGTGTATAGCTAAAAACTTTATGGATGAGAGGAGCATTATACTATGAATTTAAAAGAAGAATTGGAATTAAAAAAAGCACAAGAGATGAAAGATGAAAAAAGACGTGCTTCTGATGGAACGTTTATTGTAGATGAGGAATATACGGTTCGTGATGTTGAGAATTTTATAATTGATAATATCTATAAGAAAAAAATGGAATTTTTGAAAAAAAATGCGGAGAAGTTGTGTGCCCTATTACTGGAAAAGCAAAAAGATTACTTCAAAGAGCAAGAAAGTTACTTAGGACAAAAGGAATTTGAAGAAATATTCTTCAAATACTATTTTGCAGAAAATGGAAAATTTATCCCATTGGAAAGACTGAAGAATTATGATGTTGATTACTATTTAAATGAATTAGGATATACAACCATAACTCCAAAGGGAAAATCTGCATATTCTAATAAGAATTTGGCGCTTGTGTGCAGAAAAGAAGATTGTGAAAAAGGTAGAAAGTTGTATGATAATGCACTGGAAAATACAGAAATATGGTCTGTAGTGGAGGAAAAAGTATTTGCTGGACCATTACAAAGAGTACGGAATATATTAAGAGGGCAACGTATAGAACAACTTAAATATGCTACTGGAATAGATAGAAATATATATGATTTAGCAAATGGTGCTAAAAAATATGAACAATTAAGAAAAATATTAACAGAAAAAGTAATTAAAAATATAAAAGAAAGTGAAAGCTTAACAGAAATGTTATTCATACAGACCCCATGTTCAGGGAAAATATTTATCACAAAGGAGAATCTGGGGTGTATTGTCAGCGTTGGTACAGACAAAGAGGGCTGGGTATACTTAGAAGAAGACAAATATTTTTCAATGTGCAGATACGATGTAATAGAAGTAGAGCAGGGTGAGAATACAAGTATGTTTGAGGCAACAGTCGCACCGGGACCTCTCAAAAAGAGCAGTGTTGTTGCAAATGCTGCTGTTGGGACACTGATAGGTGGAACTACTGGTGGAATAATTGGAGCGGCATCTGCAATCGATACGAATAACAGGCGGGCAAGTGCAATAGCAAATTATCAGCCACTCATGGTAGAAGCAAAAGTAAAAGAAACAACATATTGCGTGACTAGTATTAAAAAGCAAGGGTGGGTGATAATTGTGACTTATAAACCATTGGAAGCTTTAATGAATGCACTGAGGCAGGCTCAAAGTGATGAGGCATGTTTGAACGGTGAACTGATCAAAGATTTTCTTTTGGAACAAAAAAGCGAAGCGGATTATTCAGAAGCGGAATTTCTGAAATATGCGAATAAAAGAAAACAGGAGTTGTATGATGCCGGTATAAAGTACAATCCAGGTTTAGAAAAGATAGTAGCGGAAGGAAAAAATATACAGAAACGCTTAGAAAATAACGAGAAAGAATATAGTCAATCGGTCGAAAGTATAGAAAAGGAATATGATCAGGATGTAAAAGATAAAAAGAAAGAGGTAGAAAAAATAGAAAATCAGATCCAGGCTTGCAGTATAATTAAGATAAAAAAGAAATGGGAATTGAAATCAACAAAATCGGCACTGGAAAAAGAAATGAAAGGTTTGGAGGAAAAGAAAGCATTTTGTCTGACAAATGCGGAACAAGATTATAAGGATAAAAAGAAATCTTTACATAAAATGGAAAATGAATTTGATGCAAATGTAGCTCCAGTACTCTTAGAAATGATATATAACGAAGAAGAGAGATTGTTTTAGACATAAATATCTTACAAAATAGACGAAAGAGAATACGAAAATGGATATAAAAAACGAAATCTTTGATATGTTGACAAGAGCAAGAGGATTTATATATGCGATTGATGGAAATTATTATTTATTAGGTAATTCCGTGTTTCGTAAATGTAATGAGAGTGAAATTGAGATATATCAGCAGTACATAAGTGAATTAGAAAGAATACATGGATTAACTTATCAGATTGAGAGCCGGGATGTTAGACAGTTGATACTTTTATTAGATAAGATATTAGAGGCAGGCAATCAAGAATTTTGTTTGAAAAACGAGAAGCTTGTAAAGCATAACCTTTATGAATTATTAAGAAAAATGGACGAGAACACATTAAAGAGTATAAAAAAGCAAAGGGAAAACTACACTGAAGCTTTGAATTATAAAGATGGTGTTTTCTATCGAAGTAAAAGCTAAGTAAAGCAAAACAGCCAGAACATTCAGAAACAAATATTTCTAAAACTGCCTGAAATTGAAAATTCTTTTTGCATGAACGATCACTATCATATTATAATAGAAGGGAAGCTTAAAAATTATATGATGGAAAGGGAGATGCAAATGAAAAATGTAAAAAAATTCAGGGCTTTTTTAGCCGGTTTTATTCTTTTTCTGGCACTGATGTTCACAGTGGGTTCTGTGAATGTCAAAGCGGCGGCACCGAAGCTGAATAAAAAGAAGATTACCATCTATGTAGGGCACACCGGAAAGCTGAAAGTAAACAATGCCAGGAAGAAAGTGAAATGGACTTCTTCGAAAAAGCAGATCGCAGCTGTTTCTTCTAAGGGAGTTGTAAAAGGGAAGAAAGCGGGAAGTGCGGTGATCACTGCGGCAGCAGGAAACAAAAAGTGGACATGCAAAGTTACTGTTCGAAATAACGTATCGGTAAGCAAAGGTGCAATCAAGATTTTGCCGGGTAAGTCAAAGAAGGTCAATATTAAAATTCAGAAAAATGTAAATAATATACGATTTAAAATTAAGGATCCAAAGGTTGTTTCCTGTAAATGGGGCAAATGGAAAGGAATGTCGATTCCTCTGACAATTACAGCGAAACAGTCCGGTTCCACTTATATAACGCTTACAAATACTTACAGCAAAGAAAAAGTAAAAATTAATGTTACGGTTCCTGGCGAGTGGGACAACGTAAAAGTAGTAATTCCGGAAACCATCGGTGAACAGGGTTACGAATCAAACCGTATGAAAATCACAAACTACAGTTTTTATCAGCCATCCGGTTGGACAGGCAGTTACTATATGCATGTAGAATTCAAAATGGTAAAATACGGAAAGACAGGAAAAACAAACTGGGGCGAATACGTTTTCTTTTATGATAAGAACGGAAATATCCTGGATAAATCACAGCTGTATGCAAGTGCACTGGCAGTGGGAAAATCATTTAGTGATGAGTTGTTAGTTCCGGAGGGAACAGCTAAAATCGTATTTATGGAGTATCCGGATGTGTCAGGAGATCATAACAACAGCGGAAATGATAATGGCGGAACACAGGATGGCGATAATTCCTCCACAAAAGATCCTTTAAAATGGGACGATTCTGATCTTAAGAAAATGAACAGTTATGCGGATAAGGCGGCTGAATGGGCAAAAAAAGCATTTGATTATGCATCCAAAGCCAAGAAACAGTCAGACATGAGCCAGAATTATACGGCAATGGCAATAACAGCCCTTAAGATGGCAAAAAGTCATATGCAGAATGCCTATGATTATGCGATTGTGAAGGAGGATGCAAATCTGATAGACGCAGATGGCAATCCGGCTGGTACTTTGCAGGAGTGCACGCAGGAACTTTTGAGTGTATTTGATGGATTGGACGATCTGACAAATACAGATACAGATACGATTTATAATATGGCAACGGATGCCATGGCAAAAACGGCTACATACAAAGTTTTGACAGCAAGATTGCTTCTGTAAAACCCTAGTGGAAATAGCATAATGGATTTTTTAAAACGTTCACAAAAGATCTGACAAGTCCCAAAAGCAGAAACAAAAATGCCCTGAACTTCCGGAGATGATCCTACAGATATCTCCTTTGGTTCAGGGCATTTTTTATTTTATATTTCCATACCGATCAAATGCGTTCGACTTGAATGAGCAGCAAGTGCTTTGACCTGTCTGGAATTATTTTGCAAATTCTTCCAGCAATTCAGCGATACGATCCTGGCAGCCGCCGCAGTGGGTTCCGGCTTCGGTTGCTTCACCGATTGCATCAACGGTAGTATGACCTTCGTCATACGCTTTTTTGATATCTCCGGCTGTCACATCAGCACAGAAACAGATGGTTTCATTTAAATCCATACTGGCACCTCCGTGGAAATGAATTTATTCTGGTCGGAGAAAACTCCAACTTCTGCGTGCGTTCGACTTGAATATTATTCTCCGAAGTATCTCTTAAGCAGACCTGCGAATGCTTTTCCATGTCTTGCTTCGTCTCTTGCCATTTCATGAACGGTGTCATGGATTGCATCCAGGTTCAGAGCTTTTGCACGTTTTGCCAGATCTGTTTTACCTGCGGTAGCACCGTTTTCTGCTTCTACACGCATTTCCAGGTTTTTCTTTGTGCTGTCTGTTACAACTTCACCAAGCAGTTCTGCAAACTTAGCAGCGTGTTCAGCTTCTTCATAAGCTGCTTTTTCCCAGTAAAGACCGATTTCCGGATAACCTTCTCTGTGAGCAACTCTTGCCATAGCCAGGTACATACCTACTTCAGAACATTCACCCTCGAAGTTTGCTCTCAGGTCAGCTTTGATGTCTTCCGGAACATCAGAAGCGATACCTACTTCGTGCTCTGCAGCCCATGCCATTGTTGTATCCATCTCTTTGAATTTAGAAGCCGGTGCTTTACATACTGGACAGACTTCCGGAGCTGCTTCGCCTTCATAAACATAACCACATACTGTACATACAAATTTTGCCATTTTTTTGATCTCCTTTTCACTTTGATTTTTAATAAGCTAATCCTGGGATATCCAAAACTTTTACGCTCTGAACATTCACAGGTTGAATCCTTGCTATTAATAATAGTAATTGTTACTGATATTAAGATAGCACATCTTTTGCTTTACGTCAAGACTTTTTTAATAGTTTTTTTCATTAAGTTTTGCGGGGTTTTTACTGTAGTGTGTTTAACAATAGAATTTTCCTGTTTTAGCAGATATCTATATTATGCTAAACATTTTTTGCAGATTCCGTAAAAAGTAGTCGTGTGACTTCTGATTTTGCCATCAAATTTTTTTTGTGCTGCGATGGTGATCTCCTCGTTATCATCCAGGAAGATATCTTCTACACAATGGCATCTTTCACACACAAAGTGATCGTGTGGTGTGATCCTGCCATCGAAACGATCAGCACTATCTCGCATATTTAACTTGAGGATCTGTCCGGTCTCAGAGAGCAGGGACAGATTGCGGTAAACCGTACCGAGACTGATATTTGGAAAGCTCTCCCGCAAATTCATGTAAACCATATCAGCAGTCGGATGTTCTTCCGAGTGAGCAAGAAAATCCCGGATGGCTTCTCGCTGTTTACTGTACTTTAAAACTGCCATAATGTTCTCCTTTAGATAAATGATGCCAAGCTTAAAAATTTCAAGTTAATCCTGATATCATAATATTAGTAATAGTTATTATTATAATAATCTAAAAAAAACCGTTTGTCAATGCTTTTATTTTACAAAAAGATTGACTATACTAATATCGGATAGCATTTCAGGAATATACGGTAAGCAACAGGAAAATAATGGATATCAGGAGGAAATACAATGGAAAAAACATATGATCTGATCATCATTGGTTCGGGCCCTGCAGGTTTAAGTGCTGCGATCTATGCCCAGAGAGCGGGACTGGATACTCTGGTTCTGGAAAAGGAATATATCAGTGGAGGACAGGTAGTGAACACGGCAGAGGTGGATAATTATCCGGGACTGCCGGGAATGAATGGATATGAGCTTGGCATGAAATTCCGTTCTCATGCGGATGCACTGGAAGCGAAATTTCAGATTGCAGAAGTAAAAGACATTATAATAGAAGAAACACAGAAAACGGTGCGTACAAACGAAGGTGATTTTTATGCAAAAAATATTATCATCAGTACGGGGGCAAGCCACAGAAAACTGGGCGTTCCGGGTGAAAGAGAGCTGGCTGGCATGGGTGTTTCTTATTGTGCGACCTGTGATGGTGCATTTTTCAAGGGAAGAACGGTTGCCGTAGTAGGAGGCGGAGATGTGGCAGTCGGAGATGCCCTGTTTCTTGCAAGAGGATGCAAGAAAGTTTATCTGATTCACAGAAGAGATGAGCTGCGTGCGGCAAAGAGTCTGCAAAAGAAATTAATGGCTCTGCCGAATGTGGAGATTATCTGGGATACCGTTGTCAATGAAATCTGCGGTGAAGATCAGGTAGAGGCACTGTTTATTGAAAATAAGAAAACAGGTGCGAAGAAACATCTTCCTGTGGATGGTGTGTTTGTAGCTGTCGGTATGAAACCAAATACGAACATGGTTCCGGATGAAATTAAAAAAGATGAGGCAGGTTATATCGTGGCAGATGAAAATTGTGTCACAAATGTTACGGGAATCTTTGCAGCCGGTGATGTGCGTACAAAAATGTTACGTCAGATTATTACAGCCGCAGCAGATGGTGCAAATGCAGTAGAGTCCGTTCAGCACGGTATTTAATGCTAATATCCGGAACAAAGCGGAATATACGTGAATTGCAGAAGTATAAAATAATTTGCAGAGCCTCTTTTAAAGTCAAATACGGCTTCATATCTGTGAAAAAATATTTGAAAAATGTATGAAATCCTTATAAAAGATATTAATTACTGTTGACAAAACACCTCCGGTTTGTTATGATTAGCGTGTAAAAAATGTAACAGTTTTGTAATAAATGAAAATTACACAGTGTTTTCAATACATGGAGGTAGATATAAGTAATGAAAAGAGGAGTAGTAAAAGTCACTGCATGTTGTCTTGCAGGAAGCGTTATTTTCGCAAGCACCGGTCTTACCGCTTTTGCAGCAGGGGAGATGCCATTAGCAGGAATCGGAGCTGAGATCATTGCAAGTCAGGAAAAGAAGGAAAATTCCGAAACAAAAAAAGTGATTGCAACCGGTTATGACAGTCTGGTAATTGCTCAGGTTGATGAATATGTAAATATTCGTGATGAAGCAAGCACAGAGACAGGTCAGATCGTTGGAAAGTTATATAACAATTCAGCAGCAGAGATCATTGGTCAGACAGGTGACTGGTACCTGATCAAATCCGGAGATGTTACAGGATATGTAAGCAAAGATTATTTTGTAACAGGTGCACAGGCAGAAGAGCTGGCAGCAGAAGTCGGAGATGATGTAGCTACGGTAAATACAGAGACTCTGATGGTTCGTAAGAAAGCAAGCACTGATTCCGATGTTATCGCACTGGTTGGAGACTCACAGCAGCTTCAGGTTATTGATCAGGAAGACGGCTGGGTAAAAGTAGCAGTTGATAATGACGTAGTTGGATATGTTTCCAGCGACTATGTAGACTGTGAAACAAAATTTGTAGAGGCAGAATCCATCGAAACGAGTACAGCAAGAGAAGAGGCAGTACAGAGTGCTCTGGATCGTGCAGATCAGATGAAAGAAGCAGCAATCAATGCGATGAACAATGCGGATGCAAACGAAGCAGCATATGCAGCACAGGAAGCAATCGTAGCAGCGGCAGAAGCAAAACAGCTTGCATCTGAGCAGGAATTAGATTATAACGTACAGGAAATCGCTTCTACCGCAGTAAGTTCTGCAGATGAAGCACAGTATGCAGCATATATGGCTGAACAGTATCAGGCAGCAGCAGAGGCACAGGCAGCAGCAGAAGCGGAAGCAGCACGCCAGCAGGCAGAAGCAGAAGCAGCGTATGCAGCACAGCAGCAGGCACAGGCATCTCAGCAGCAGCAGAATCAGAATTGGACAGGTGATCAGACACAGCAGGAAACACAGGCACCGTCCACAACAACGGATACAACGACAACACCGGATTACACAACAGGTGATACGACAACAACACCGGACTACACGACAGGTGATGCGACAACAACACCAGATTACAGCACAGGTGATGTTACCGTTACTCCGGATTACGGCACAGGCGATACAACGACAACACCGGATTATACAACAGGTGATACCACCGGAAGTACAACGACAGACAGCTCTGCACCATCGGGTTCTGACTATACCGGAGATGTTCCACAGTCAAATGCAAGCAGTTCTGATTCTCTCAGACAGAGCGTTGTAAACTATGCACTTCAGTTTGTTGGTAATCCATATGTATATGGTGGTACAAGCCTGACAAACGGAACAGACTGCTCTGGATTTACACAGTCTGTCCTGGCAAACTTCGGAATCAGCATTTCACGTACAGCTGCATCTCAGTCAGGCGGCGGTACTGCAGTAGATATGAGCAATTTACAGCCGGGCGATCTGTTGTTCTATGATAACGGAAGCGGTATCGGACACGTATCCATGTACATCGGCAATGGTCAGGTTGTTCACGCAAGTAACGAACAGACCGGTATCATCGTATCAAGCGTAGATTACAGAACCGCTTGTGCAGCAAGAAGTTACTTTTAAGAATAAGATTAATTGAACAGAGAACTAAAACGGGAGTGTTCGCAAGAACGCTCCCTTCTTACGTTATAAGGAAAAATACTGCGTTTCTGCGGAGTGTTTATCTTAATTGAAGGTTGAAGGCTGATAAGATAGATTTGCTGCACATTGTTTGCGGAAGCGGAAGTCTTCTGGAATTAAGATGAAATAATTAGATAATTTTAAATATTTACACGCTGATTAAGACAATTCTAATTAAATAGAAAAATAATAAAAAAAGCCGTTTGGCAAAATGCACAAAAGATTTGAGATATAAACAGAGTGTGGATAAATTCATGTGGATTCACGCACGAGTTATCCACAGTGAAAAATGTCGAATTTGCTGAAAAATAGAGTTATACACTGAGTTATCAACATTATCCACATTTTTTGTGCACAAAGGCAGTGTTTATAAATTCCAAAAAACAAACGCACGTTTTGTGAAGAAATGATAAGTGATGTTTTCAAACGTCAAAAAAGTGAAAAATCGCATATTTGTATACTTATAAAAAATGAGTGAATTATCAGAAAATTATAATTTGCCCATGGCATAATCCTCTTAAGTACAAGAATGTCGCTGATATATGATTGAAAACAGCATATTGTTACGTTATAATTTTGCTATATGGGGGATCTTATAAGAAATAGAAGAAAAATATTATGAGACGAAAAAAATTTTTGCGGCGATGCTTGCAGCAGCCGTAGTATTTGCTGCATGTGGTTCTTTGCAGTATATTATGTTCCCGAAAACAGTGACAACAGTTGGAACGAAGCTTGTTACAGATTTCACTTCTCTGCTCGCAGTACGTTACACCGGAACAGAGGATGAATGGAATGCATCTGACTTTAAGACGCAGGAATTCAGCGAGTTACCTGCGTGAAGTGCGGTCTGAAGAAAGAGGAGTCCATTCCAAAAAAAGAACATAATTTTTCAGAATGGTGTGTTATCATACAGCCTACGACGGAAAGGGAACAGCGGTGATCACTGTAAAATCCGGAAAAATAACAGCAAAATGCAAGGTAAAAGTAAAATGATGTAATTTGATTTGCAGATATAGAATCCCCTTTTGGAAAATCCTGACAGCAGTTGTGTTGTACCTGATGTTGCCGGAATATCTCAGGGGGATTTTTTACAGCAACCGGAACAGGAAAAAAGACGGAAGACCTGAGAAAGGAGATAGAACCAAAGATATTACAGGGAGTTTCTAAGATGTAGTATACTGATGATTGTCAAAAGTAATAAATGAAAATAAGAAGTAAAAGAATCAGGAGGTTCAGATGAAGAAAAAATATTATGGAATATTGCTGGCAGCAGTGATTGCCGCCGGCACAATAGGTGTAACAGCACAGGCAGCAGAACTGGCAGATACGGAAAAACTGACGGAAACTGCAAATGTAACAGACGATGTAAATACAGCAAACAGCACAGATGCTTCTGTACAGGCACAGAGTGATGAACTGGAAGTGCCACTGGTACTGAACCAGACATACACCAGAAGTTTCTCACAGGTCGGACAGAAATATTATTTCACGTTTACACCGGAAGAAACAGGATATTATTATGTTGATCTTAATTTCCCGGAAAATATGAACATTCACGTACTGGATGATTACTCTTCCGATGCACTGTATTTTGCAGAAAAGCTGAACAATACAGAATCTTATACATTCTGTCTGGAACTGCAGGATTCTGTAGATGGACAGGTGCAGGGAACGGGTACGATCACCTTCCGCAAAGCTCCAGATATTAAAAACGTTATCCTGCAGAAAGCAAATGCCAGAGATGTTTTCTACAATGCAGATTTTGAAACCATTTCCCCGGATGGGGCGAAACTGACAGTCGAATATGAAAATGGCACAAAGACTTATTCGTTTGATTGGGATAATGGTACTGCTTTTTCTCTTACAGATGATTATAAATATGTATTTAATGTTATGTTTCTGGATGCAAACGGGAATGATATATCAAATGTTGTAAACAATCCGGGTATGGCTGGTGCAAAGGGAAATTACCAGGTCAGAGTGTCTCTGAAAACGTTATCCATGAACAGCGATAATGGAGAGAAGGAGAAATTGACAGGAACTGGTTATCCGATCACGATACGTGACCTGTCACTGAACAGCTCCAACAAACTGGATATGAAAAAATCCTATCCTTCTTTAAAGTACACGGACGGAGAAACTGCGTATTATTGGTTTACACCGGATAAAAGCGGTGCTTACTATGTGAGCGTCACCGGATATGGTGCAGACTACTGGCAGAAATCCTGCTGGTTCCGTGTATACGAAAAAACAGTCAGCGGATATCAGTCGAAAGGAATGGCGATCGGTACACTGAACTGCAAGCTGGAAAAAGGAAAGCAGTATATTTTAACTGCTGATCACTATGGAAAATCCAGTGTTTTTGGTGCATGTTTTGCAAAAGTAGATACGTATGTTCCACTGGAAGTTGCACAGACACCATACGTGGAATTGAATGTGAAGTCGGATGTGACGGTTCCATTGAAAGTGAAAAGCTCTTACAAAATAAAAACCATAAGAATGCCTTCGACTGACAGGATTGTTTCTTATGAGAGCAGTGATACAAAAACAGCAACCGTTTCTAAGAATGGTACGATCAAAGGAAAGAAGATCGGAACAGCAAAAATTACAGTAACACTTGCCAGCGGTTACAGCACTTCATTCAACGTAAAAGTACAGAAAAAGAAAGTTGCCACAAAGAAAATTACAGTGGACAAAAAGAAGATTACTTTAAAGAAAAAGAAGAGCTATAAAATCAAAGCATAAAACACGTCGAGTACGCCGACGTAGTGCGGCTTCCACGGCTTGAGCCGGCCGCAGTAGTGGATGATGACCGTGTGCGCGCGCACCCAGTTGAGATCGACCGGCTCGGCAAGCAGCTGCGCGTTGTGCAGCGCAAGGATGCGGTCGCTGAGGTTATAGACCATGCTGTCGAGCAGGTGCACCCGGTCGCCGTAGAGCGCGGTGAGAATGTCCTGATCCGGCAGCAGGAACACGTCCTGCTTTTCATCGGCAAAGGCGCGCACACGCTCCATGTCGAGGTCGGCGCGCAGGGCCGGGAGGTTATACAGCAGCACGCCGGTGTTGATGTAGGGCGCAGCCTCGTCCATGCCCAGACGCGCGGCGTTGAGCTTTTCGAGCAGCTTGCGCGTGTGCGTGCAGGCCATGAAATACGCATCTCCGAACGGCGCGGCATACAGCTGCGTGAGGGGGTTGATGATGACCGTGTCCGCATCGAGGTAGAGGATGCGCTCGAGCGTGTCCGGCAGCAGCAGGGGCGCTGCGATGCGGTAATAGATCTGGCGCGGGTAGCGCTTCGACTCCGGAAAGCCGTCGAACATCGCGCATGACTTCCTGCGGCATCGCCTACGTGC
>OLRP01001400.1_pt1 | contig 19303 bp, 15 predicted proteins | sample 1672401 | NCBI WGS metagenome assembly OLRP01 (sample SAMEA3136682, study PRJEB25190) | human gut metagenome | reverse complement strand
GTTGGATAGCAACACGACTGGATGCCGTAGGGCTACCCACAAATATATTGTAGGAGAGATAATCCGGCTTGATCAGATTGCCCATTGCGTCTACGCAGATGTAGTCTTCGTATTTTTTGTTGTAGCATCTACCGCACAGCTTGCGGTTTTCTTTCTGTTCCTCCTGCAAGGCCAGCAGCCGTTCCCGGAAAACCGGTACAAGCGGCAAGGTGCGCTTGCTGGATTTGGTTTTTGTGCCATTGGATTCTACAAGCACTTCTTTTCCGTCCAACCGAACCGTTGTGACCGTGTGGCAGATTTCAATGGTGTTCTGCTCAAAGTCCACAGCAGCCCATTTCAGCCCTACAACCTCGCTGCGGCGCAGACCATAAAAGGCGGTCAACATAACTGCCACCTCAATTTTACTGCCGCGCACAGCGTCGAACAGCGCGTTCATTTCGTCCTTGCTGTAAAAGTTCCCGGTAAATTCGTTTTTCTTTGGGCGGTCTACCTTGTCGGCAGGGTTCACATCGATCAGGTCTGTTTTCACTGCGTATTTCAAGGCGCGGTGGATAACCGCATGATAGTGAATGACCGTATTGGGCTTCACACGCTCCAACTGTTCCTGATAAAATGCTTGGATATGAACCGCTTTCAGGTCGCCCAGCGTAACGCCGAGATTTCTAAAGTAAGGAATGATCCTGCTGGAGCACAACAATTTCTATCTGCGTGACGGCGTGCCCTTCGTGCGCGCCCGCATGGATGGAGGCAGCTACACCGAGAAGGATGATACGATCCTCCCGCTGCCCTAAAAAGCACAAAAACCCCCCCCGCCCCGGATGTCGAATCTTTCAGCATCCGGGGCGGATTTTTGTACGCATTTTGCCCGTTCGGGCGGGGTTTGCGCAAATGTCGAATGTATGGTAAAATACAGGTAAAATCAGCTTTTTGGGGGTCATCTTATGGGCATTGTAGTCATCGGTGCGGTTTTTGTGGACATCAAGGGGTATCCGCTGTCCACTTATATCCCGGGCGGGCGCAACGCGGGCCGGGTCGAGCAGGTACACGGCGGCGTCTGCCGCAACGTGGCGGAGGACATTGCCAATGTCGAGCTGCGCCCCACCTTCGTCAGTCTGGTGGACGACACCGGCTCCGGCCAGGACGTCATTGACAAGCTGGCCCGGCACAAGGTCAACACCCGCTACATTCAGCGCATGCCGGACGGCATGGGCACCTGGCTGGCCGTGTTCAACAACGACGGCGATGTCTGCGCCGCCATCTCGAAGCGGCCCGACACGACGCCGCTGACCGCATTATTAAAGGAAAAGGGCGACGAGATCTTTGCCGACTGCGACGGCATCGCCATCGAGTTTGATCTGGAGAAGGACACCGTCAAGCAGATTTTGCACTACGCCAAAAAGTACCGCAAAAAGGTCTACGCCGCGGTCTCCAACATGAGCATTGCCATGGAGCGCCGCAGCCTCCTGCAGGAGGTCGACTGCTTTGTCTGCAATCAGCAGGAGGCCGGGCTGATGTTCTCCGACGATTACGGCCACCTGACGCCGGACGAGATGTGCGCCACGCTGGCCGCCAATGTGCGCAGCGCCAACATTCCCTGCATGGTCGTGACGATGGGCGAGCAGGGCGCCGTCTACGCCCGCGCCGACGGCGAGAGCGGCATGGTACCCGCCAAGAAGGTCGATGTCATCGACACCACCGGCGCGGGGGATGCTTTCTTCGCCGGGACGGTCATCGGCCTGACCTACGGCAAGACGCTGGCCGAGGCCTGCGAGATCGGCAGCCGCCTGGCCGCGTCTGTCATCTGCATCTCGGAGAATGTCTGCCCGCGATTCCGCCCGCAGGAGTTCGGGCTGGATGTGCCGGTCACAGACTGATTTTTTCGGTTTTTGGCACACATTTCCCTTATTTTGCCAATTTCCCGATTTCGCACATTTTGCCCTTTTAGCAGTTTTATATCCGCACATTTTCGGCTTGTATGGCCATTCAGTGCATTTCAGTATCGGAATTTTACGCACAGTTTTTCGAAAATTCAAAATATTTAGTTACTGTATAACCAACTATGAAAACAGACAACCTCATCCCCGCAGCCCCGCTTGACCGGCGGGAGCTTGCACCCGGCGTGCAGCTCTGCTTCACCCGGCTGGACGCGCCGCTCTGCCCGCCCCCGCTGGACTGGCCGCGGCTGCTCGTCTTTGATTTCTGCCGCAACGGACGACGCGCCATCCCGGACGGCGCACAATATGCCATCGTGACGGAGGGTCATGCCGCCGTCAGCTTTGCTGTGCCCGGTGCAGACTTCTACCTGCCCGGCAGCCAGTACGAGGCGCTACAGCTTTTCATTGACCCCGATGCCGTGCAGGCAGACAGCTTTTTGACGCTGATGGGGCTGGAAATAGGCGGCATCGCGGATTATTTCTGCCGCAGCGGCGTCCACTGCTGCCCGATGAGCGACGCCATCACGGCCATTGTGGACGAGGTCTGGGACGACGCCGCCTACGCCGCCCCCGGCGAGCTGCGCTATGCCGCCGTGCGGCTGCTGTATGAGCTGCTGCGCCTGCCCGACGAGGCCGACACAGCCCGCTGCCCCGCGCGGCAGGTCGAATGCGTGCGCGAGGCCGAGACGCTGGTTCTGCAGGACCTCTCGGTCCGCCGCCCGGCCCGGGAGCTGGCCGACCATTTTGGTTTGAGCGAGAGCGGCTTCAAGCTGTACTGCCAGAACGTGCTGGGCGAGGGGTATCTTGCCTACTTCCGCCGCCGCCGGCTCGAAAGAGCCGCCGAGCTGCTGCGCACGACCCCCCAGCGGGTGCAGGACATCGCCGCCCGGGTCGGCTACGAGAGCCAGGGCCGCTTTGCCCAGGCGTTCTACGACCAGTTCCGCCTGACCCCGCTGGAATACCGGCGCTTGTCGAAGTAACCCGAAAGGAGCGGAAAATTGAACAACATCACGCGCTCGATTTTCCGTGCCATTCATGAGGGGCGGTGGTTGAGCATTGAATACAAAAACCAACAGACCCAGCAGACCAAATACTGGGTCGCCATCCGCGGGCTGAACCCCAGGACCCGCACCCTGAACGTTGACGGGCTGCATCTGGGCAAATTAAGCGTGCAGGCGCTCGACCATATCAGCATTGACCGCATCCAGACCGCCGAGGTCGTCGACGGCTCGTGGTGCCCCGTCAACCAGACGCTCATCGACGACATCCGCGACAACCCCGGGCGGTACGCGGCGCTGTTTGACAATGCCGCAAACCTGCGGGTGCTGGACTATCTGGCCGCCTGCAACCGGCTGGACGCCACACCCTACCAGTCCAACTACAGCCTGATCCATCAAATTGACGCCGACTGCTTTGCCGATTATAAGGAGGACACGCTGGAGCTGACCGACGACCAGTTCCGTGAGCTGGTGGGCCGGTTCCAGCGCCGGGTCGAAGACCGCCGCCAGAACGCCGCCCGCCCCAGCCTGCCCACGCTGGGGCTGAACCTTATCAGTATTGACACCCGGCAGGGGCTGTACGTGCTGGCCTACCGCCCGCTGCGGCTCGACGTGAAAAAGCGCGCCTTGCGGGCCGAGCCGGAGCCGGTCATCTGCCGGGAGTTCACCGTCAACGGCAGCAAGCTGAGCATCCATCAATTTCTGGATGCCGACGACTATACGCTGCTGGACGAGTTCACGAAGCATGCCGAGACCATCAAGGACCGCATCACCCGCAGCAACCCGCGGGTGCGGGTCGATGACCTGCCCTACCTCGTCGCCATCAGCCGCGACTGCCCCGTGGACTTGGAGCATGAGTACCGCGGCATCCTTACTATGTTCGAGGATCCCTCCGGCGAGACGGCCACCGCCCCGCTGCGGGCCTTCTTCGGCGAGATGACCGCCAAGCCGCGCCGCCGCAAGTCCTACCCGCTGGCGCTGCTGAACAACAAGGTCAATCTGGACCAGCTGCTGGCCATCAACAACGCCATGCGCTACCCGCTGGCCTACGTGCAGGGCCCGCCGGGCACCGGCAAGACCAACACCATCGTCAACACGCTGACGACGGCGTTTTTCAACGAGCGCACGGTGCTTTTTTCCAGCTACAACAACCATCCCATCGACGGCGTTGTGGAAAAGCTGCAGGCCGTCACCTACCACGGCCAGACCGTGCCGTTCCCGATCCTGCGCCTTGGCAACAACGAGAAAACCGTCGAGGCACTGCGCACCATCGACCAGCTGTTTGAGCAGTGCAAAAAAATCCCCGTACCGGAGCGGCTGCTGGACAAAAACCACGCGGACCGCACGGCCCGCGCCAAACAGCTGACCGCCCTGCTGGAACGGTATGAGCGCATCCTTGATTTGCGGGAGCGGCGGGAGACCATCCGGCGCCTGCTGGACGCCCGCGGCCAGATGAACTTCCAGTACGAGCTGCAGGCCGGGCAGCTGCCGCAGGTGGACCGTGAGCTGGCCGCCTACGGCAACATCGACTCTGCCGACGCGCTGGCTCTGCTGGACCGCAACGAGGACGAGCTGCTGCGCTACCTCTACTACACCTCGGCCCGCTGCATCCGCCGGTTGGAGGAGCCGAAATACAACGATTTAATGAGCATCGTCCACAGCCCCGACACCGACAAGGAGCGGGTCACGCAGTTCAACAAGTACATCTCGGAGCCGGAGAACCTGAAAAAGCTGCTGCGCGTCTTTCCCATTGTGGCCACGACCTGCATCTCCGCCCACCGCCTGGGCGACCCGGAGCCGAGCTTTGACATGGTCATCATGGACGAGGCCAGCCAGTGCAGCACGGCCATGTCGCTTGTGCCCATCCTGCGCGGGGCGTCGCTGATGCTTGTGGGCGACCCGCAGCAGCTCTCGCCTGTCATTCTGCTGGACCCCGCCGACAACCGCACGCTGCGCCGCCGCTACGGTGTCACGCAGGAGTACGATTACATCGAAAACTCGATCTACAAATGCTTTCTGGCCTGCGACGCCGTCAGCGACGAGACGCTGTTGAGCTACCACTACCGGTGCAGCCCCAAGATCATCGAGTTCAACAATCGCAAATACTACAACCACAAGCTGCACATTGCCAGCCGCGAGACCGACCCCACGCCGCTCGTCTATGTGGACGTGCCCAACGACACCACCGACGAGAAAAACACCGCCCCGCAGGAGGTGCGCCGCATCGAGGCATACCTGACCGCGCACCCGGACAAGCAGGTGGGCATCATCACGCCGTTTGCGAAGCAGCGCGCCGCCATCGAGGCCATGCTGCGCGCGAAGCACTTTGAGAACGCCGCCTGCGGCACGGTGCATGCCTTTCAGGGTGACGAGAAAGACGTGGTCATCTTCTCCCTGGCGCTGACCGACCAGACCCGCCCGCGCACCTACGACTGGCTGAAAACGAACAAGGAGCTCATCAACGTGGCGACCTCCCGCGCGCGGGAGCAGCTGGTCATCCTCTCGAACCAGGCCGCCCTGGACCGCCTGCACGCCGACAGCACCGACGACGATATTTACGAGCTGGTGCAGTACGTGCGCAAAAACGGCCAGTCCGAGGTGACCGAGAAGCCCGCCGCCAGCCGTGCGCTGGGCATCAAGCCCTACAGCACCAAGACCGAGGATGCCTTTTTGGAAAATCTGAACCACGCGCTGGACAACGCCTTCCTCGACGGCAGCCGCTGCACGGTCCGCAAGGAGGTACCCATCGCCCAGGTGTTTGAGGATAACCCCGGCTGTGCCGACCTTTTCTACACCGGGCGGTTCGACTTCGTCGTCTACCAGCGGGAGGGCCGCCGCCTGATGCCGATTTTAGCCATCGAGCTGGATGGCCGCGAGCACCGCGACGACCCCGCCGTCCAGCGCCGTGACCGCAAGAAGGACCAGATCTGCCGCGAGCACGGCTTTGAGCTGATCCGCGTCGAGAACAGCTATGCGCGGCGGTATAATTATATCAAGAGTATTTTGATAAATTACTTCCGCAAGGTATCGTAGCACCCGCAAACGGGCAGAGCCCCTCCAGCCTCGTTTTACTCGGCCACCTCCCCACTTCGTGAGGAGGCTTTCACGCGGGCTTTGCCCGCGCATCCCAGCGTAAAACCGAAAAGTCCTGCCTCCCTTTCCCGGAGACAGGACTTTTTCCTTTTTACCGCCAGTGAAACGTAACCATGCCGTAAATATAAATAAACAAAATCGCACCCGGCACAAAATACTTAAAAATCGGCTTCATCCAGGGGCGGACCTTCAGGCCCCTGCCGGTGTTGGCTTCGGCCACAAAATTGTCCCAGCCCCAGCCAAAGCGGTTGCAGCAGAACAGCGCCAGCACCAGCGACCCCAGCGGCAGCACATTGTTGCTGACGATGAAGTCCCAGAAGTCCAGCCACGCGCTGCCCGGCGCAAACGGCTGGAAGTGCAGCACGCTGTAGCCCAGCGCCGTCGTCAGCGCCAGCAGAAAGATGCCGACGCCGCAGACCACGCAGCCCTTCGGGCGGCTCCACCCGGTCAGCTCACGCACCATGGCAAGGATATTCTCGCAGACGCCCAGCACGGTGGACAGCGCCGCAAACACCATGAACAGGAAGAACAGCGCGCCCCACCAGCGGCCCCCGGCCATATTGCCGAACACCCCCGCCATCGTGTCAAACAGCAGACTGGGGCCTGCCGTGACCTCCAGCCCGTAGGTGAAGCACGCCGGGAAGATGATGATGCCCGCCAGCACGGCCACGAACGTATCGAGAAAAATGACCCGCAGCGACTCGCCCATGAGCGCGTGATCCTTGCCGATGTAGCTGCCGAAGATCGCCATGCCGCCCATGCCGACGGACAGCGAGAAAAACGCCTGGTTCATGGCCGCCACGATGACCCCGCCGTCAATGGCCGAGAAATCCGGCACAAGGTAGAACCGCAGCCCCTCCGCCGCACCGGCAAACGTCAGGCTGTGCACGGCCAGCACCAGCATCAGCACCAGCAGCGCGCTCATCATGTATTTGGTCACGCGCTCCAGCCCGCCCTGCAAATTAAAGCTCAGCAGCACAAACGCCGCTATAAGGACCACAAGCAGATAGGTCACGTTCAGCCCGGGGTCGGCGATCATCTGCGCAAAGCCGAAATCCGCGTGCTGCCCGGTCAGGAACTTGACAAAATAGTACAAGATCCAGCCCGTGACCACCGTGTAGAACGCCATGATGGCAATATTGCCGATGAGGCTGACGACGCCGAATACGCCCCACTTATGGCCGGGCTTTTCCAGGCGCTGGTACATCGTAACGGGGCTGGCCTGGGCGGCGCGGCCCACGGCAAACTCCATGACCATGACGGGCAGGCCCAGCACCAGCAGGCAGAGGATGTAGAGCAGCATAAAGCTGCCGCCGCCGTTGCGCCCGCACATCCAGGGGAACTTCCATACATTGCCGCAGCCGATGGCACACCCGGCCGACAGCATGATAAAGCCTAAGCGGCTGCCAAGACGTTCACGATTTTCCATAGTCTCACACAAATACGTAGGCGCTCAGGCGGTTGAAAGCTTCCTCCACCAGGGCGCGAATCAGGGCCAGATTCATGAGGATGTGGAACATCCGGCCATCCTGCCAGGCCACGCCCACATCCCAGCCGGCGTGCAGCACGTCCTCCAGCGTTTTGTCATGGGCAGCGCACCAGTCAGTGCAGTCCAAAAACAGCATGTAGGTGCCCGCAGGTTTGGCAACCTGCACACCCGGGAAATGCCGGGTGATGAAGTCGCAGGCAAAGTTCATGCCCGCGACCCACATGGGGATGACGGAAAAGCCGTCCTTAGGCTTGCCCGGCGCAAAGCCGCCCGGCTGGCCCAGGGCATCCACCGCCAGCGCATCCATCCCGCGGCGGTCGTACACAGTGGTAAAATCGTATTTCATAGTGATACCTCAAGAATCGGTTAGATTGTTGAAAATATACTTGTAGAGGTGTTCTATACCGAAAGGCTCCCCTCAAGGGTAGCCATTAAAGGCAGGATATATAAATGCTTTTTCCAAAATCACACGTATGTGTGATTTTATTTAAAGTTCTTTGCGTCGCTTTCTTTCAAGAAAGCGACATTACTTCTCGCAGGCCCCGTCATTTCCCTCACCGCAGCCGTCGCAGTCGCTCTCAAATTTCACGGCGTTCTTGGCAAGTTCGGGGTCCAGGCGCTGGGCGACCTGCATCATCAGGGCGCACTCCATCCGCTTGCGGAACACCTTGCAGCCGTACTCATACGTGCCGTGGATGTCGCCGGTAGCGTGCAGGGCGTTGGCCGCGCAGCCGCCCGCGCAGTACAGGCGTGCCCAGCAGTCCTTGCAGTCGGGGCGGGCATAGACGTTGCACAGCTTGAACTCATCGCGCAGGGCGGTGTTGGTCACGCCGTCCCAGACGTTGCCCAGCTTGTACGCCGGGTCGCCGACAAACTGGTGGCAGGGGTACAGGTCGCCCCAGGGGGTCACGGCCATGTACTCAGTGCCGGAGCCGCAGCCCGAAATGCGCTTGTAGATGCAGGGGCCGTGCTTGAGGTCCAAAATATAATGATAGAACGTGATCGGCTTGCCGGCCTTCTGGCGGCGCAGCATGTCGTTGGCCAGCAGCTCATACTGGTCGAACAGCTTGGGCAGATCCTCCTCGGTCAGGGCCTCGGGGGAGTCCGGCGGGGCGACAACCGGCTCCATGGACAGCTCGGTAAAGCCGAGGTCGTCGGCCATGTGGAACAGGTCCTTCGTAAAATCAACGTTGTGATGCGTAAACGTGCCGCGCATATAGTAGCCCTGGCCGCCGCGCGCCTTGACGAGCTTCTGGAACTTGGGCACGATGCGGTCATAGCTGCCGTTGCCCGCGAGGTCGACGCGGAAGCGGTCATTGACCTCCTTGCGGCCGTCCAGCGACAAAACAACGTTGTGGCATTCTTTATTGCACCAGTCGATGACCTCGTCCGTGATGCCGATGCCGTTGGTCGTCATCGTGAAGCGGAAGTTTTTGTTGTACTTTTTCTCGATGCTGCGTGCATAGGCAACCAGCTGCTTGCAGACCTCAAAGTTCATCAGCGGTTCGCCGCCGAAGAAATCGACCTCGAGGTTGCGGCGGGTGCCGGAGTTTTCGATGAGGAAATCCAGCGCGCGCTTGCCGGTCTCGAAGCTCATGAGACCGGCCTCGCCGTGGAACTTGCCCTGCGCGGCGAAGCAGTAGCTGCAATTCAGGTTGCAGGTGTGGGCGACGTGCAGACAGAGCGCCTTGACAACGTTGGAGCGGTTTTTGAAGTCAAAGGCGTGGTCGGCGTAGGCGTCGGGCGCAAACAGCTGGCCCGCGGCGGTCAGCTCGTCGATGTCGTCGAGCACGTCGCTGATGTCGGCGGCGGTCACATCGGCGCGGTCCGCGTACTTTTTGGCGAGGGCTGCAGCAGCCTGCTCCCGGCTGCTGCCTTGGTCGATCAGGGCGATGGCGTCATAGGCGACGTCATCCACCGCATGCACGCTGCCGCTGTAGACATCCAGCACAATATTGTAACCGCTTAATTTGTATTGATGGATCATGGTTTTCTCCGTTTTGTTATGGTGCAATGCGGCGGACGGCCACGGGCGGATATGGAATCCGCCCCTACGGCATTCCCCTTGTAGGGGCGCATTCTATATGCGCCCGCCGCACCCTTTTGTATCATAGAAAATGCCGGGCTGCCACACGGCATCCCGGCATCAAAGCCAGCAAAAATTACTTGTCGGTCTTCTCGCAAGGCTGGTTGGCAATGCCGCAGCTGGTCTTGCAGGCGCTCTGGCAGGAAGTCTGGCACTCGCCGCAGCCGCCGTTCAGCAGGCTCTTAGCCATGTCGCGGGTCTCGAGAGTCTGGATGTGCTTCATAAAACAGTCACCCCTTTATACATTTTAGAATTATTATTATTGTACACGGAAATCCGGGGTTTGTCAATAGGGGCGGAGGGAAAACAACAGACAGCGGGAGGCCCAAAGCCCCTCAGGCCTTGCTGCGCTCGGCCAGCTCCCCGCACAGCGGGGCGCCTTTTGCGCGGGCAAAGCCCGCGAGAGAAGCCTCCCCTTACAGGGGAGGTGGCCGCGCGTTAGCAAGGCCGGAGGGGCTTTGACGGGCCGTGCCGCTGCCTCCCTTTACAAATTACAAAACCGCAATCTCCTCCGCCCCGCTGCCGCCCGTATGCTTCAGCGCGGTTCCGGCCTGCTCCAATGCACGGCAGGCCGTCACCAGCTCTGCCGTCACTTCCTCGCCCGGTGCCACCAGCGGCACACCGGGGGGATAGGCCCAGAGATACTCCGCGGCGGTCTCCCCCACCGCGTCCCGCATCCTTACGGCCCGCGCGGGGCGCAGCAGCGCCTCGGCAATCGTGCAGCGGGCCGCGCCGGGGGCGGGCAGAATATGCCGCGGAGCCGCGGGCGGGGCCGCTGTTTTGTCCCAGGCGTGCAGCACATCGGCCAGCCGTTCCAGCGCGTCGGCGGCGTCGCAGGGGCTGGTCATGGCCAGCACGTTCGGGCCGCAGACCATCTCGGGCTCAAAGCCGTCGGCCCGCAGGTACGCCGCCCCCGCCGCACCGATTTGCAGCAAAATTTTGCCGCTGTCATGCGCAAAAAAGTCAGGATGTGCCGTCAGTGCGTCCGCGCCGCAGCACAGTATTTTTGTATTTTTCAGATCCCGCACCGCCGCGTCAAAGGCATCCAGCCGGGCGCGCCACGCGGCAAAGGCGGTCTCTCCCTCGTCGGCCAGCCAGCGGGTGCAGCCGTCCAGACTGACCATGAGCGGGTAGCTCGGTGAGCTCGTCTCGAACACGTCCAGCTGGCGCTCGACCTCGGCAGGGTCGGCCAGATCGCCGTTCAGCTGCAAAAACGCGGTCTGGGTCAGGCTGGGCAGCGTCTTGTGGGCGCTCTGCACGACCAGATCGGCCCCTGCGGCTACGGCCCCGCCGCGCCAGCCGTACCGGGCGGCAAAGGGCAGGTAGTGCGCACCGTGGGCCTCGTCCACCAGCAGCGGCACGCCGCGGGCGTGGCAGATTTCCGCGATAGTACGTATATCGCTCAAAACACCCTCATAAGTCGGGCTGGTCAGGATCACGCAGCGGGCGTCGGGCGCAGCGTCCAGCGCGGCGGCCACATCGGCGGGGCGTACACTGCCGTAGATGCCAAACTGCGGGTCCACGGGCGGCGTGAGCCAGCGGGCCTTCAGCTGCCCCAGCTCAATCGCGTGGTAGACGGCCTTGTGGCAGTTGCGCGCCGCAATGACCGTGCTGCCGAACGGTGCCAGTGCGCGGATGCCCGCCAGCAGGCCGACGGTGGACCCGCCGACGAGGTACCAGCACCGCCGCGCGCCGTACAGCGCCGCCGTGCGGGCCATGGCGTCGGCCAGAATGCCGTCCGCGTCGTGCAGGTCGTCCGCGCCGTCGATCTCTGTCAGGTCCCAGGCATAGCAGCCCAGCCCCGGTGCGGGCGGCACCCGCCGCTTATGCCCGGGCATGTGCAGCGGGTAACGCGCCGCGGAGAGGGATTCCAATTGTTGTTGCAGCGTTGATTTTGTCATAGCATACCTTATATATAAAAAGCCTTCCCCCAAGTGGGGGAAGGTGCCCGAGGCCCCGCCCGAGGGCGGATGAGGGATGGGTCTGCCGTGCCCGCCCTTTTGCGGCTGGCAGCGGCAGGTTCTCCCCTCATCAGCCGCCTGCGGGCGGCAGCTTCTCCCCCAAGGGGAGAAGCCTTTGGGGTTACGAGATCTCAATTTCCGCCTTACTGCCCGCCCGCGTTTTGGTCACGTGGATCTGTCTCGTCAGGCGGTCCTGCAGCGCCTCGACGTGGGAGATGACGCCGATGAGCTTATCGCCCCCGGCCAGCCCGGCCAGCGTGTCCACGGCCTTTTCCAGACTGTCGGAGTCCAGCGAGCCGAAGCCCTCGTCGATGAACAGCGTCTCAATGACGACGCCGCCCGCGTTCTGCTGGATCGTGTCGCTGATGCCCAGTGCCAGGCTCAGCGCGGCCATGAAGCTCTCGCCGCCGGACAGGCTGCCCACGGGGCGGGTCTTGCCGGTGTAGGCGTCGAACACGTCGAGGTCCAGCGCGGTCTTGCCGCCGACGGCCTCGCTCTTGCGGCGCAGCAATCGGTACTGGCCGTCGGTCATGCGGGTGAAGCGCAGGTTTGCGGCCTCGACCACGCCGTCAAAATAGAACGCCTGTACGTACTGTTCAAACGGAAGTTTGATTTTTCCGGTCAAATTGCCGTTGATCGTTTTGGACAGATTGTCCCACATGGCACGCTTCTCGCGGGCGGCGGCGCTCTCCCGCATCGTCTTTTGCAGCGCGTCGATGGCAGCGCGGTTCGTGTGCAGACGGTGCACGGCGGCGTCCCGGGCGGCCATGGCGGCAGCGCGGTCCCGGCGCAGGCGGGCCAGCGCGTCCTGCAGCTGGGTCAGTGCGTCAGGGTTGTCGCGCTTGGGCATCGTCTCGCGCATCTGCTGCACGCGGGCGCTGGCGGCAGCGTGCCCGGCCTTGGCGTTGGCGGCGCGGCGGGTGGCCGCAAAGCGCTGCTTTTCCAGGTCTGCCAGCTGGCCGTTCAAAAGGTCGGCCTGCTTGGCCAGGCTGCGGGCGCGGTCCGTCTTTTGCTTCAGCTTCAGGTGGTCGGCCTGCAGGCCGCGCAGACCCTCGGTCAGGCTGGTCTGCTGGGCGGTCAGCGCGATTTTCAGCTCGTCGGGCGTCAGCTCGGCGGCGGGCTTGCCGGTGTAGCGGTCCCCGCGGCGCGCGAAAAATCCATCCGCGTCCCGCTGCAAAGCCGCCCGCAGCTCATGCGCGTGGGCGGCGGCATCACCGGCGGTGCGGCTGGCCGCGGCAGTGCTGCGGCGCTGGGCCGTCAGCGCCTTCTCCCGCTCCTCCAGCTGCTTTTCGGTGATGTGGTCCTTGGGCAGCGCGGCGATCTTCGGGTGCTTGGTGGAGCCGCAGACCGGGCAGGGCTTGCCCTTTTGCAGGTCCTTGGCCAGCAGGCCCGCGCGGTTGGCGTTTAATTGGCGCTGCATCGTGCTGTATTCTTCCTCGGCGCTGTCCAGTGCAGCCTGTGCGGCCACATACTCTGCCTGACGCGCGGCGGCGTCCTCGTCGGCCTTGTCGGCGTCCGCCAGATTTTGCAAGAGCTGCCTGCAGTCGGCGGAAAGCCCCTCGGCCAGCTCAATGCGGTGGTCGGTCTTGAGCAGGTCGGCCTCGGCCTGGCTCAGCGCGGCGCGGTCCGCCTCGTTTTTGGCAATATTTTCCTTCACGTTCGCCGTGCGCTTTTCCAGATCGGTCATAATGAGGTCGGTCTGGTGCTCCACATCGGCGGCGCGTTGCTCCTCGGCCACCAGCCCGGCCAGCTGGCGGCGGCGGGCGGCGCGTTCCTCGGCAATTTTCAGGCCGGCGTCACCGCGGGCGATCTTCTCGTCCAGCTCGTTCATAACGCTGGTCTGTCGTTTTTCGTTGGCGTCGTCGGCCTCCAGCAGCAGCCTGCCCAGCTCGGCGGCAGCCCCTGCGGCAAACGGGTCGCGCTCGGCCTGCATTTCGGCCAGATCGGCGGCGGTCTCCTCGTCGGCACCGTCGCCGATCAGCGTGCCGACGTGCATCAAAAGTACATCGTCCAGACGCTTACATTCCTCGTCGGCCTTACGGGCGTGCTCGACGGCGGCCTGACCCAGGCGCTGGTGGTCGGCGGTGTCAAAAATGCGGCGCAGGATGGCCGCGCGGTCCGCAGACGGCGCGTTGAGCAGCCGGGTAAAATCGTTCTGCGCCAGCATCGACACCTGGGCAAACTGTTTGGCGTCGATGCCCAGCAGCTTGACCACGGCGTCGGTCACGGCTGACGCACCGCTGACCGGCTCGTCCGGCTCACGGATCAGCTCGGCCTTGGCGGGCACCTTGACCATGCCGGTGCCGCGCTTGGCGGCGCGCTGCTGGTCGGGCCAGCGGCGCACGGTGTAGCTGCGCCCGCGGTGGGTAAAGGCCAGCTCGACGCTCGTCTCGGCGTCGGGGGCGGCAAAATCACTGCGCAGCATCGTTGTTTTTCGGTTCTCACCGGAGGTCTCGCCGTATAGCGCAAACGTGATGGCGTCAAACAGGGCGGTCTTGCCCGCGCCGGTGTCGCCGCCGATCAGAAACAGTCCGCTGCCGCCGAACGCCGAGAAGTCCAGCTCGGTGCGGCCCGCGTAGGGGCCGAAGGCGGTCAGGATCAGCTTTTGGGGTTTCATTCGCTTTTTGACGCCTCCTCGCGCAATCTTTTCACAGCCACGGTCTCCTCCACTGTCAGGGGGCGTCCGTTCATCTTGGTGAAAAAGTCCTGGAACAGCTCGACAAAGGGCTTGCCGCGCACGGCCTGGGTCATGTCCAGCGGGTGCGCGACCTCACCTTGGGGCAGGTAGTCGAGCCGCATGGCGTTGGGATAGGCGGCGCGCAGCTGCGCCATGGCGTCGGGCAGCGGCGTCGGGTCGGTCAGGGTCGCCCAGATGTAGTCCTCGGTGTCGGTTGGCCGGGCGGTCAGTCGGGCCAGCGGGCCGGTCAGGTGGCGCATGGCGCGGCGGGGCGTCAGCGGCAGCTGCTCGATTTTTTCCACGCCGCGCTTGCCGACCCGCACGAGGGTGACGGATTTCTGCATCCCGCACTCGTCCAGATGGTAGCAGAGCGGCGCACCCGCGTAGCGCACGGCGTCGATGCCGACGCGCTGGGCGCGGTGGATATGGCCGAGCGCCGCATAGCAGAAGCCCGCAAACCGCGCTGCATCGATGGAATCCACCGTGCCGACGGTCAGGGGCGCGGTCTCGCTGCCGGAGAGCTGCGGCGGGCAGACGCCGGAGACCACCATCTGGTGGGCGACGAGCACCCGGCGCGGGGCGGCGGGCTCACAGACGGCCAGCGCCGCGCCGACGGCGGAGTCGTAGTCGGTGATGTCGGCGTCGGGCAGGTAGTGGCGCACCGTGGCCGCCCGCACAAAGGGCAGCAGCGTGAACTCGATGGGGCCGTGGCGGTCATTGAGTACGACCTGCTTGGGGCAGCCGGTGAAACGCCCGGCAATGTGTACGTTTTGTTCGGCCAGCAGACTGCTGGCAAAGTCGAGCCGCTCGGCGCTGTCGTGGTTGCCGGAGACGGCCAGCACCGGGATGCGGCGTGCGGCCAGCTGGGTCAGGAACCAGTCCAGCAGCGTGCAGGCCGCGGCGGGCGGCACTGGCGTGTCGTAGATGTCGCCCGCAATGACGACGGCCTCGACGCCGTGTTTTTCACAGAGAGTCAGAATTTGTTCAAGGATGAACCGCTGATCCTCCAGCATATCAAACCCGTTGACCCGTTTGCCCAGGTGCAGGTCTGCAAGGTGCAGAAATTTCATGGTGTATCTCCAGATTTTGCTTTTACCGCGCTGTAGGGGGCGGCGTCCTCGACGCCCCGCGGGCCGATGCAAGCATCGGCCCCTACAGCTTTACCGCCACAGCTTCTCCCAGGTCGTGATGTCCAGCGTGGTGCCGGGCAGGACCTCCACGGGGGCTGTCTCGGCCTTGCGGAAGCGGCACTTTTTGGCAAAGCCCTCGGCCTTCAGGTCGCGTGCCCACACCCGCATATACAGGCGGCTGCGGCCATCGCCCTCGGCCAGCTTCTGCGCATAGGCCACGATGCTGCGGCCAATACCCTGCCCGCGGGCCTTTTCCTTTAAGAAAAGGCGGCTCAGGCACATGGCACCCGCGGGGCCGAGGTCGAGCGCGAAATAGCCCACCGGCTCGGTGCCGAGGTAAATTAAGAAGTAGTTGATGACGCCGCTGTGGATCTCGTCGTCGGTCAGGATGTCGCTCTGGTACTTATCGGCCAGTGCAGCGGCGACCTTGGGCGTCAGCTTGGTGTAATGCTGGACGAAAATCTCCTGCGCCAGCTCGGAAACCAGCTGGACGTAGCGAGTCTTGGTTACTTGCTTGAAGGTTGGATTCATGGCTGCTCCTTTTTTAGAGAATAGATAATAAAATTGGTGGTTCGCGTCGCTCAAAATTTTCTGTCGCCGTAGGGGCGCATTCTATATGCGCCCGCCGGTCGTCTGCCTGTTGACGGGCGGATATGGAATCCGCCCCTACGGATTTTGTTTTTATCTATTATCTTTTATTTTTTCTTATTCTATCGTCAAACTCGCCTTCGCCGGCATGCACGCGGCCCAGTCGCCCTCGTTTTTCAGGGTGCCGAAGCCCTCGCACAGATGGTCGGGGCAGGGGCTGTCTACAAAGGCGATGCCGCCGTTTTCCACCCGCAGGTGGATCGTGTACAGGCCGGTGTCAATGTCATATTCGGCGTTTTTACGCAGATCAATGCGCTGCTCGACCTGCGGGTCGCCGTAGCGCAGCACTGCCGTGCGGCCCGTGCCGCCGTGGTGGGCGGCCAGCCACAGCACCGCGGCCAGCGCCAGAATTATAGCGATAAACAGCAGATTTTTTCGTTTCTCGGTCATGGCTCTCTGTCAAATTCCAGTTCTTCGGTCAGGCCGTCATACCCGGCCACGGCGGCAGGGTACGCGGTGCGCGCGGCGGCCAGGCCCGGCGCAGGGTCGGTCACGGCGGCGCTGTAGTGGGTCATCCAGAGGCGGCGCACGTTGGCCGCGGCGGCCAGTGCGCCGGTCTCCCGGCAGGTGGCGTGGCCGTACAGCTCCGCCTTGGGCAGGTCGGCGTCGTCGGCGTAGGTCGCGTCCATGCAGAGCAGGTCGGCGTCCCGGGCGGCGGCCTCCAGCGCGGCGCAGGGGCGGGTGTCGGTGGCGTAGACCACCTTCAGCCCGCGGCGCGGCGCACCCAGCACCTGCTCCGGCGTGCAGCCGCCGACGGCCTCGCCCCTTTGCAGCGTTTTCCAGTAGGGCATCGGGATGCCTGCAGCCCGCGCTCTTGCGGGGTCGAACCGCCCGGCGCGGGGCAGCGCAAGCACATAGCCGCAGCAGGGTACGCGGTGGGTCAGCGGGAACGGGGTAATTTTCAGCGTGTCTATGTGGAATGGTTCGTCTGCGATCTGCCAGCGCACCGGGTACGCCTGCGGCCCGGCCAGCGCCGTGACGGCCTGCGCCACAGGCTCGATGCCCTTGGGGCCGTAGATCGTCAGCGGCTCGGTGCGGTTCAGGCTGCCCAAGGTCTGCAAAAGACCGGGCAGGCCCAGAATGTGGTCGCCGTGGTAGTGGGTCAGGAGCACCGCCGAAAGCCGATACGCGCTGACGCCGTACCGCCGCAGGCCGACCTGCGTGCCCTCGCCGCAGTCCAGCAGCACGCTGCGCCCGCCCACCGTGACCGCGGCGGCGGCCAGTGCGCGGTCCGGCAGCGGCTGCGTGCCGCCCGTGCCCAGCAGGGTTACTTTCAGCATGTATGCACCTCTTTTCCAATACTTCCCCATTATCAAGCGTATTATAGCACAAATCGGGCGGGCGGTAAAGGGGCGGTGCGGAAGCCTTCCCCCGAGGGGGGAGCCAAAAAAGTTGAAACACCCCGCCCGTTTTTGTCGTATAATCTTTATGAAAGGGGGCGACGCCCATGACAGAGCACGAGTTGGACACCCTGCTGCGGGACTACGGCGGCGCGGTGCGGTCCGTCTGCCGGGCCATTCTGCCCGGCCACCCGCAGGACGCCGAGGAGGCCGAGGCCGACACATTTTACAAGCTCTGGCGCGGGGCACACCTGCCCGCAGACGAGACCCATCGGCGGCGGCTGGTGGTGCGGACGGCGCGGCAGTGCGCCATTGACCGCTACCGCGCGCTGCTGCGCCGGGGCGAGACGCTGCCGCTGGATGACCGCGACGACGCCGAGCTGGCCGTCGCGCTGGAAAGCGAGCTGGAAACCCGCGAGCTGATGGCGCAGATCATGGCGCTGCCGCCGCCCGACGGGGAGCTTTTTCTGCGCAGGTACGTGTATGGCGAGACCGCGGCCCAGCTGGGCGTACATTTCAACATGCCTGCCGCCACGGTGCGCACCCGGCTGCACCGCGCACGGCTGGCACTGCAAAAGCTATTGAAGGAGGGCTGACCTATGACCGAACTGGAACGCTGGATGAACGACCACCCGCCGCTGGCAGACGCCCTGACGGCGGAAGAAACCGCAGCACTGCGGGCAAAAGTGCTGGCGCGCCGCCCGAAGCCCCGGGTTTTGCGGGGCTGGCGGCTGGCAGCCGCGGCGGCAGCGCTCTGCTTAGTGGCCGCAGGGGCCGTAGTGCTGGGGCTTTTCCACCCCATGAGTGCCGCGAACGAGGCGAACGCACTGGTGCAGAAATACGGCGAGGTGCTGGACGAACCGCTGACCACCGAGATCAACGGCTACACGGTCAATGTAAAGGCGCTGCTGCGCGACAAGAACACGCTGCGGGTGCTGTACGACGTGGACAATGCCAAGGGGATGGAGCCAAACGATTTGGTGTGGGACACCGGCGCGTTTTACCTGCGTGCAGCGGACAACAGCGGCGACAAGCGGCTCTATATTGCAAGCAACGCACAGGTAGGGCCGTGTTACGGGTACGCTATTGGGTCGTGGGCAACGCGCAATACGGTCAGCGAAGGCGACGTTCTCTCCTGCTATGTGGATATTCCGTTGACCCAGACAGCCACCGACACGCGAACGCTGTATATCTGCGATTTGACAAATCACAAGGCCTCTGCACATATTAAGGTCATGCTGCCAGACATGGCTGAAGCAGTGACGCTAAACGTAAAGAAAACCATCGCGCTGAAGGGTGGACACTGGTTCCATTATGATATGACCGACGAAGAAGCCGAGCAATATCCCGACGCAACGTTTGACATTCAAGAGGTTCGTATTGAACCGCTGGCGGTCAGCGTCATCGGCATGAATCACGGCAGTCTGCCGCTGGGCGGGACCTCGCGATACGATGTGCAGTCCCGCGTGAAGCTGTTCCGCGCCGACGGCACGGAACTGACCTACGGCTGGGACGGGGAATTTTACCAGGGTTTTTATGGCCGCGTGAGCAAATATTCCGGTCAGAGCGCTCTACGGGTGAACACCTACAACTTGATTGACCCCGAGGCTGTGGCATGGGTCGAGATTGACGGGGAGAGGTTTGAGGTGGAGTGAACGCGGTAAAGCCCCTCCGGCCATCGCTGACGCTCGGCCACCTCCCCTGTAAGGGGCGGCTTGTTGCGCGGGCGAAGCCCCAAGAAAAAAGCCTCCCTTGTCAAAGGGAGGTGCCGAGCGCAAGCGAGGCGGAGGGATTCCCGGCCGCCTGCGGGTATGACGGCTTATCCGGCAAAGCCCGTCGAAATCCCCCAGTCCGCTTCGCGGACAGCCCCCTTTGACAAGGGGGCCTTTAATAAAAAGCGCCCCCGCGTGCGTCCGGGTCGATTTCATCAAACGTCTTTTTGTTCAG
>OLRP01001395.1_pt1 | contig 19362 bp, 10 predicted proteins | sample 1672401 | NCBI WGS metagenome assembly OLRP01 (sample SAMEA3136682, study PRJEB25190) | human gut metagenome | reverse complement strand
GTGCTGGAATCTGCCATCACCGATACGCTGGAAACCAACTATATGCCCTACGCGATGAGCGTCATCGTCTCCCGTGCCCTGCCGGAGATCGACGGCTTCAAGCCCGCCCACCGCAAGCTGCTCTACACAATGTACGAGATGGGTCTGCTCAAGGGCAACCGCACCAAGAGCGCCAACATCGTCGGCAGTACGATGCACCTGAACCCCCACGGCGACGCCGCGATCTACGACACAATGGTCCGTATGGGCCGCTCCAACGAGAGCCTGCTTGTGCCCTTCGTGGACTCCAAGGGTAACTTCGGCAAGGCGTACAGCCGCGATATGGCCTACGCCGCCGCCCGTTACACCGAGGCTAAGCTCGAGCCGGTCTGCGACGAGCTGTTCCGCGACATCGACAAGGACACCGTCGATTTTGTGCCCAACTACGACGGCACGACGACGGAGCCGACGCTGCTGCCCGTCACCTTCCCGACGATTCTGGCCAACAACACGCTGGGCATCGCCGTCGGCATGGCGTCCAACATCTGCTCCTTCAACCTCGAGGAACTCTGCAATGCGACGATTGCCCTGATGAAGGACCCGCAGGCCGATTTGCGGGAAATCATTCCGGCCCCTGATTTCGTCGGCGGCGGCACGATTCTGTACGACGCCGCCGAGATGCAGAACGTGCTGGAAAATGGCCGCGGCAGCGTCCGCGTCCGCGCTAAGTGGAGCTACGACAAGGAAAACAACTGCATCGACGTCACGCAGATCCCGCCCACGACGACGGTAGAAGCCATCATGGACAAGATCACCGAGTTGGTCAAGCTGGGCAAGATCCGCGAAATCTCCGATATGCGCGACGAGACCGACCTGAACGGCTTAAAGCTGACGATTGATTTGAAGCGCGGCCAGGATCCCGACAAGCTGATGGCGCGCCTGTACAAGGCCACGCCGCTGGAGGACAGCTTCGCCTGCAACTTTAACGTGCTGATTGCGGGCCAGCCCAAGGTACTGGGCGTGCGCAGCATCCTGAACGAGTGGATCGCCTTCCGCGCCGAGTGCGTGCGCCGCCGCACCTACTACGATTTGCAGGGCAAGCAGAAGCGCCTGCACCTGCTCAAGGGCCTGAAGGCAATTCTGCTCGACATTGACAAGGCCATCGAAATCGTGCGCAATACCGCCGAGGAGACCGAGGTCGTGCCGAACCTGATGATCGGCTTCGGCATCGACGAGGTGCAGGCCGAGTACGTGGCCGAAATTAAGCTGCGCCACCTGAACCGCGAGTATATTTTAAAGCGCACCGAGGAAATTGAAGAACTCGAAAACGCGATTGCGGACCTGGAGGATATTCTCAAGCGCCCGGCACGCATCAACAAGATCATCATGAAGGAGCTGGCCGACGTCGCCAAAAAGTACGGCAAGCCCCGCCGCTGCGAGATCATGTACGAGGTGCCCGCCGTTGAGGGCGAGGAGCCGGAGCAGCAGATTCCCGACTACCCCGTGCACCTGTTCTTCACGCGGGACGGCTACTTCAAGAAGATCACGCCCCAGAGCCTGCGCATGAGCGGCGAGCAGAAGCTCAAGGACGGCGATGAGGTATTGTTCACCTGCGAGAGCACGAACAGCGTCGAGCTGCTGTTCTTCACGAATCATCGTCAGGTCTACAAGTCCCACGCCTATGATTTCAACGACAGCAAGGCGAGCGTCCTCGGCGATTACGTTGCCAGCGCCCTCGGCATGGAGGAGGGCGAGGTCCCGCTGTATATGGTCGTGACCCCCGATTACAAGGGCTGGATGCTCTTTTTCTACGACAACGGCAAGTGCGCCAAGGTGCCGCTTTCCAGCTACGAGACAAAGCAGAACCGCCGCAAGCTGCTGAAAGCCTACAGCGACAAGGCCGAGCTGGCCTTCATGCGCCACCTGCCCGAGGAGACCGAGCTGGCGATTTTCACCACCAACAACCGTCTGCTGCTCGTCGGCAGCGCACTCATACCCGAAAAGACGACCCGCGACACCGCCGGTGTCAGCGTTGTGGCGCTGAAAAAGAATGCCAAAATCGCCCGCGTCACGCTGGCCGAGGGCCTTGAGCTGAACGACGCCCCGCGCTACCGCGTGCGCACCCTGCCCGCCGCCGGTGCGATTTTGAAGGACGACGACAGAGCGGAGCAGCTGACGCTGTAAGGTGATACTGCACGAAGCTCCGTAGGGGCGCATTCTATATGCGCCCGCAAGGTGTCTGCCGTCTGACGGGCGGATATAGAATCCGCCCCTACGGTGTCAACCGAAAAAAGTGCTTGACAATCTTGATACTTTGTGCTAAAATATTTCAGCAATCGTTCAGATGGCTGCTCCGCCCGGACAGGATGCCGAGTGCTGGTAGCCGCAATTCGGAGATTGTGATGAGCACATATATTGAGTATGGCTCCTTTTATCATGATCGAGAAAGAGGTGAAATAACCATGAAGCAGGGCATCCATCCGAACTATGTGGACTGCACCATCACTTGTGCCTGCGGCAACGTGATCCACACCCGTGACACCAAGCCGGAGATCCACGTCGAAGTCTGCAGCAAGTGCCATCCCTTCTACACCGGCAAGCAGAAGCTGGTCGATACCGGTGGCCGCGTCGAGCGCTTTAAGCGCCGCTTCGCCAAGTCTGGCAAGTAATTCCGTTTTTTGTACCCCGGATGGTTTTCATCCGGGGTATTTTTTGCTATACATCGAGGTTTCCCACCATGGCCGACTACAAAACCATCCGCGGCACAGCCACCTTTGAATATGAGGAGAAGCGCAGCCGCTTTATCGCAACGGCCTCCTTTGCCGACACGGAGGAAAAGGCCCTGGCCGTGCTGAACGCTGTGCGCGCCGCCAACCGCACGGCGCGGCACAACGTCTACGCCTATGTGCTGCAAAATGGCCGCACGCGGTATTCCGACGACGGCGAACCCGCCAAGACCGCCGGTACGCCCGTGCTGGAGACCATCGGCCACGCGGGTGTGGCAGACGTGATCGTCGTGGTAACGCGGTATTTCGGCGGCATTCTGCTGGGTACCGGCGGGCTGGTGCGCGCCTACACGGCGGCAGCCTCGGGCGCTCTGCAAAGCGCCGAGCTCGTCAGTATGCGGCTGGTCGTCGACTGCAAGGTCCGTGTGAGCTACGCCCAGTTCGAGCAGGCCCAGCGCATCATTGCGGCGGCGGAAACGCGGCTTGACGAGCCGATTTTTGACGATGCCGTGACGCTCTGCTGGCGTATGCCGGCAGGGCAGGAGGGGGCGCTCCGCACGGCTCTCAACGAGCTGACCCGCGGCGGGGCAGAGGTGGAAATTTCTGCCCCGCAGTATGCGGCGTTTTAAATTTCTGTAAAAAATCAAATTTTTTCCAACAAAAAAAGAGTGTTTCCCGCACTTTTGTCGTATTTATAAGCAGAGAGCAGAAAAGGGGGCACACTATGACGATCCGTGAAGAGACCGAGGCTATCGAACGGCAGACCCTGAGCCGCTACGCGACTTTGAGCGAAAACAGCCTGGGCCGCCGTGTGCCGCTGGAGCCGGACCCTATCCGGCCCTGCTTCCAGCGGGACCGGGACCGCATTCTGCACTGCAAGGCGTTCCGCCGCTTAAAGCAGAAAACGCAGGTCTTTCTGTCCCCGGAGGGCGACCACTATCGCACCCGCCTGACTCATACGCTGGAGGTCTCTCAGATCGCACGCACAATTTCCCGCGCACTGCGCCTGAATGAGGACTTGACCGAGGCCATCGCGCTCGGCCACGATCTGGGCCATACGCCGTTCGGCCACGCGGGGGAGAGAGCACTCAACCGGCTCTGCCCGGGCGGGTTCTCCCACTACCGCCAGAGCCTGCGCGTGGTGGATTACTTAGAGCGCGACGGCCAGGGCCTTGACCTGACTTGGGAGGTGCGCAACGGCATTGTGACCCACACGTCCGGCGCGTGGGCCCGCACGCCCGAGGGCTGCGTTGTGCGCCGTGCCGACCACATTGCGTTTCTGAACCACGACATTGAGGACGCCATCACCGCCGGTGTGCTCGACGCGCGCCAGCTGCCGCCCGAGGCCGTCGCCGTGCTGGGACATACCAAATCCGAGCGTATCACGACGATGATCACCGACCTGGTCGCACACAGCGGCAACGGGAAAATCAATTTTTCCCCCGAGGTCGAGGCCGCCTACGCCGTGCTGAAGGACTTCATGTACGCGACGGTCTACGTCGACAAGGAGGCCAAGCGAGAGGAAAAGAAGGTGGACAAGCTCATCAGCGAGCTGTATGCCCGCCTGTGCGACGAACCGGCCCTGATGCCGAACTTTTACATGCAGATCGCCTACAATGAGGGCGTGGATCGTGCCGTGACCGACTACATCAGCGGCATGAGCGACGAGTTCGCCACGCGCCTGTTTGAGGAACTGTTCGTTCCGCAGAAGTGGAAGGTTTTGTGAGCAAATAATAAATAATAAAGATTGTGGAGCGCGTCGCTCAAAAAAATCCCGTAGGGGCGCATTCTATATGCGCCCGCGGAGGTCTGCGCCGCCGCGAACGGGCACGGGCGGATATGGAATCCGCCCCTACGATTTTGTTTTCGACCAAAGGGAGAAAACTCCACCACATTTATTATTTTGAGAAACGGAGGTGCAGCCTATCCCATGATACCCCAGGAATATATACAGGAAGTCGTGCGGCGCAACGACATTGAAGAAGTCATCGGCCAGTATGTCCAGCTGCGCCGCCGCGGACGCACGGCCACGGGTCTGTGTCCGTTCCACAATGAAAAAACGCCGTCCTTCGTCGTTTACCCGGATACCCAGAGCTTTTACTGCTTCGGATGCGGTGCGGCGGGCGACGTCATCAACTTTGTGCGCAAGTACAACAATCTCGGCTATGTCGAGGCTGTCAAGCAGCTGGCGGGCCGCGCCGGTATGCCGCTGCCCGAGGAGGATGACCGCGAGTCCCGTGCGCGCCAGCGCCTGTTGGAAATCAACCGCTGCGCCGCGCGCTACTTCTATGAGAACCTCAACGCCAAAACGCCGGAAGCCGCCATGGCCCGCCGCTACTGGAAGGAAAAGCGCGGCCTGTCCGACGCCGCCATCCGCCGGTTCGGTCTTGGCTACGCGCCGGAGGACTTCGGCGGCCTGCTGCACTACCTCAAGCGCCGCGGCTTCAGTGAGGAGGAGCTGGAAACCTCCGGCCTCGTCAAGCGCAGCGCCAAGGGCAACCTCTATGACATCTTCCGCCACCGCGTCATGGTGCCCATCATTGATGTGCGCGGGGCCATCATTGCCTTCGGCGGGCGCGTGCTGGACGACTCCAAGCCCAAGTATATCAACAGCCCCGAGACGATGGTCTACCACAAATCCCGCACGCTTTTTGCACTGAATATCGCCAAAAAGTCAAAAAACCGGCGCTACATTCTCTGTGAGGGCTACATGGACGTCATCTCGATGCATGAGGCCGGGTTTGACACGGCGGTCTGTGCCTGCGGCACGGCCCTGACACCCGAGCAGGCCAAGCTGCTGAGCGAGTACGCCGACGAGGTCGTTTTGAGTTACGACTCCGACGAGGCGGGCCAGAAGGCCACCGAACGCAGCCTTGGCATTCTGGGCAGCACGACGCTGAAAGTCAGCGTGCTGAGCTACCAGGGCGCGAAGGACCCGGACGAGTTCATCAAAAAATATGGCCGCGAGCGGTTTGAGATGCTCTTGAACGGCACGGCCAACCCGACAGAATTCCAGCTAAAAAAGAGCAAGGCCAAGTATGACCTGCGCAGCGACGACGGGCGGCTGAGCTATATCCGGGAGGCCATCGAGATTCTGACCGAGCGCGGCGTCAGCCCGACGGCGCGGGACGTCTACGCCGGGCGGCTGGCCGACGAGACCGGCGTCTCGAAGCAGGCCATCCTTTCCCAACTCAACGGGGCGCTTCAGGCCGCTGCGCGCCGCAGCTACCGCAAGGAGCAGCGCGACCTTTCCAAGGAGGGCATCGCGTCGGACATCCGCGTGCCCTACACCAGCAGCGGGGAATCTGCCCTCGGCGCGGCCAACGCGGCGCGCCAGCTGGCCGTGGCCATGCTGCAGGACCCCGAGCAGGTGCCCTACGTCCGTGCGCGGCTGGACATGTCCACCGTGCTGGTGCCCGAGATGCAGCGCGCGCTGGAGGCAATTTTCCGCTGTGTGGACGAGCACCTGCCGCTGAACCAGACGTCATTACAGCAAATGCTGGATGAGGCCGCGTTCCAGCAGCTGGCCCACGGGCAGGCGTACAACCACGACATCCGTCTGCAAAGGCAGGATATTGATATGTATCTGGACCGCTTGCAGACCGCCAAGCCGATCGGTGAGCAGGTCAAGGGTATGAGCGACGGCCAGCTGGAAAGCTACTTTGCAAACCTCGGCAAAAAGAAGGGCGCCCGCCCCGCCGAGACAGACGAATAACGACATTCCGACATACTTTGTCAAACAATAGAAAACCAAAAGGAGAACGTACTTATGGCAGAAAAGAAAGATCCGATCCGCAGCCTGATCGACACGGGCCGCCGCGCCGGCAAGCTGACCAGCAGTGAAATCAGCGACGCAATGGAGGAAAATGGCAACGTTCTTGACGTAGAAGCGATGGAAAAGCTCTACGAGGAGCTGGAAAGCAACGGCATCGAGATCGTCGACGACACGCCCGTTGACGTCAGCAGCGCCCTGCCCAGCTCCGAGGAGGGCGCGGACGACTACGAGGACGGCCTGACTGCCGACGGCATCACGATTGACGACCCGGTCAAGGTCTACCTGAAGGAAATTGGCCGCGTGCCGCTGCTGTCCCCCGAGGAGGAAACCGAGCTGGCACTGAAAATTCAGGCCGGCGGCCCCGATGGCGAGAAGGCCAAGCAGCGCCTGAGCGAGGCCAACCTGCGTCTGGTCGTCTCCATCGCCAAGCGCTATGTGGGCCGCGGCATGCAGTTCCTGGATCTGATCCAGGAAGGCAACCTGGGCCTGATCAAGGCTGTCGAAAAGTTTGACCACACCAAGGGCTTCAAGTTCTCCACCTACGCAACGTGGTGGATCCGTCAGGCCATCACCCGCGCCATCGCCGACCAGGCCCGCACCATCCGCATCCCCGTGCACATGGTCGAGACGATCAACAAGGTCAAGAAGGTGTCCAGCCAGCTGCTGCATGAGTACGGCCACGACCCCAGCGCCGAGGAGATCGCCGAGCGCCTTGACATGCCCGTGGATAAGGTCCGCGAGATCATGCGCGTCGCACAGGAACCCGTCAGTCTGGAGACGCCCATCGGTGAGGAGGAGGACAGCCATCTGGGCGACTTCATCCCCGACGATGACGCACCTGTGCCCGCCGAGGCCGCCAGCCAGACCCTGCTGAAGGAGCAGCTGGCCGACGTGCTCAAGACCCTGACCCCGCGTGAGGAAAAGGTCCTGCGCCTGCGCTTCGGCCTGGAGGATGGCCGCCCCCGCACGCTGGAGGAGGTCGGCAAGGAGTTCAACGTCACCCGTGAACGCATCCGCCAGATCGAAGCCAAGGCCCTGCGCAAGCTCCGCCACCCCAGCCGCAGCAAGAAACTGCGGGATTTCCTGGATTGATTTGATACGTGAATAAAAGTACCCCGCCCCGCTTGTGAAAATAAGCGGGGCGGGGCTTTGGTTTGTGTGGGTGTTATGGCCACTCTGTAGGGGCGGCTGCAATGTTCCACGGGCGAGCAATGCTCACCCTGCAAGGCGTCAAACAAAATTTATGCCTTACTCCTTGCAATACGCCGCAATCGCTTTCGCTGCGAACTCGGCGGTGCCGGGGCCGCCTGCGGCGTTGATGTTGGCGGTGAACTCTCCGCCTGCGCCGTACATTTGGCCGAGCTGGGCGAAAATCGCCTTTGTGCAGGTGTAGTAGTGCTCGGTGATGAAAGCTTGCAGCTTGGCGGCCTGCGCCTGCACGGCGGGGTTGTCGATGGGCAGGTTTTGCAGTGCGCCGAACCCGGCGGTCAACGCCATCAGCTGATTGTTTATATCGCTGCTCTCCTGCACCGTGCGTCCGGCGGCGTTCTGCTCAAACTCGCGGTAGGCGGGGGTGTCGCCCCAAGATTCCTTGGCGCGGCGGGTGTACTCGTCAATGCGGGATGTATCAAATTCTTTGAATTGCATAGTGTGTCCTCCTGCGGCTTGCAAAGTCCGCGCCAGCCGTATCAAATCTTCCAAGTGCTGCTTTTTCAGCGTGAGAAGCTCAATTTGCTGGCGCAGAGCCTTGCGGCGGTCAAAATTCGGGTTGTCCAAAATGGTGCGGATGTCCCGCAAGGGAAACTCCAGCTCCCGAAACAGCAAAATCTGCTGCAAACGTTCCAGCGCTGCATCGTCATACAGCCTGTAGCCGCTCTCGGTGCGCATGGCGGGCAGCAGACCCAGCTTATCATAGTATTGCAGCGTGCGTATGCTTATGCCTGTCAGTCGGCTGGCTTCTTTTACGGTCATCATGATAAAACCCTCGTTTCCTTTGCGGTACTGCTATCATACACCCTGACGTTGCGTCAGAGTCAAGTGTTTCTTGAAAAAAAGTGTAATTGAAAACTTTCCGCGTCTGTGTTACACTTGCCTTTGTGCGAATTACGAAATTGGGAGGAAACAGGAGAATCATGGAACAAAAACAAAACAGAAGCTCGTTTTCCGGCAAGCTCGGCTTTGTGCTGTCGGCTGCCGGGGCGTCGGTGGGGCTGGGCAATATCTGGCGGTTCCCGTATCTGGCGGCCAAGTACGGCGGCGGCATTTTTCTGCTGATCTATATTGTGCTGGCGCTGACGTTCGGCTACACAATGATCATGGCCGAGACCGCCCTGGGCCGCATGACCCACAAAAGCCCGGTCAGCGCCTACGGCACGTTTGCCAAGCCCGGCAAAAAGAACGGATTCCTCGGCTTTGGCGGCTGGATCAACGCCATTATCCCGGTGCTGATCGTGCCATACTACTCGGTCATCGGCGGCTGGGTCATCAAATATCTGTTTGAATATCTGCGCGGCAACGCCCAGGATCTTGCGGAGGACGGCTATTTCAGCGCGTTCATTGCAGATGGCGCGTCCGCCGAGGTCTGCTTCCTGCTGTTTGCGTTCTTTACGCTGGGCATCATCTTTGCGGGCGTGCGCAACGGCGTGGAGCGCGTCTCCAGGCTCATGATGCCGGTGCTGGTCGTGCTGTCGGTCATCATTGCGGTCTACTCGGTCACGCGGCCCGGCGCACTGGCGGGTGTTGCCTATTTCCTGGTGCCCAACCCGGCCAACTTCTCGTGGATGACCGTCGTCACGGCCATGGGACAGATGTTCTACTCGCTGTCCATCGCCATGGGCATTCTTGTCACGTTCGGCTCCTACATGAAGAAGGATGTCTCGATTGAGGAATCCACCGAGCACGTCGAGATTTTCGATACGCTCATCGCCGTCATGGCGGGCCTGATGATCATTCCGGCGGTGTTTGCGTTCTCCGGCGGCGACCCCGACACGCTGCAGGCCGGTCCCGCGCTGATGTTCATTACGATCCCGAAAGTCTTTGCCAGCATGGGGCTGGGCACGGTAGTGGGTGTACTGTTCTTTGTGCTTGTGCTGTTTGCAGCGGTCACCAGCTCGATTGCCCTGACCGAGAGCGCCGTCTCAACGTTTGAGGATGAGTTGGGCTGGGACCGCAAAAAGGCCACGGTGCTCGTCGGCGTCATCATGGTGGCGCTGGGCACGCTGTCCAGCCTGGGCTACGGCCCGCTGGCGGGGGTCACAGTCATCGGGATGCAGTTCCTCGACTTCTTCGACTTCCTGACGAACTCGGTCATGATGCCGATTGCGGCCATTGCGACCTGTCTGCTCGTCTCCCGCGTCATCGGCGTGGACAAGATCGAGCAGGAGGTTGAGCTGGACGGCCAGCCCTTCCGCCGCAAGAGAATTTTCCGCTTCATGATCCGCTGGCTCTGCCCGGTCTTTGCCGCCGTCATTCTGGCAAGCTCGGTGGCCAATGCGTTTGGAATCATTAAAATGTAACAGAAAAGGACCGTTTCCGGGTGTGGAAACGGTCCTTTTTTGTTTTATTAGAGATGCAGGGCAAGGCTCCGCGGGCGGATATAGAATCCGCCCCTACGGCCTCCTAGGCCGCAGGTACCCGCAGCCTGTCGAAAAAGTGCATCGCAGGGGCGAGCACTGCTCGCCCACAGAAGCGTTGCGGCAGCCGGAGCGCTGCCGGGCCGTCGGGGGCACCCCCTACAATGCGTTTATTTCTTCTCCGGCTTGTACCGCAGCACCTTCTCCGAAAAATGCCTTGTAAAGAACTGCACGAACGGTCCTAACCCGAAGGCGCAGATCAGGGTGCCCAGCCCGATCAGTCCGCCCAACAGGAAGGCAAGCACCGCACACAGCGCATCGGTGAACACGCGGCAGCCGAAGTAGGGGACAGGCAGCCGGTCTGCCAGCATCAGCGAGAGCGCGTCATACGGCGCGACGCCTAAATCCGCCGTCTGGTACAGCGAGCACCCCAGCGCGATGACCAACACCGCCACAGCGACCCAAAGCAGCTGCACCGGCAGCGTGTCGGCAGAGCCAAAGACGGCGGTCATCGCGTCGCCGGTAAACGTGACGATGAACCCGATGCAGAAGCTGTTGATGATGGTGCCAAGCCCGATGTACCGCCGCCCCCAAAGCAGCTGCGGCACGAAAAGGCAGAGGTTCATCAGCACATTCTCGATGCTGAACGGCAGGCCGACCAGCTCCGCCAACCGCAGGTTCAGCGCACTGATGGAGTCGTTGCCCAGGCGCGAGAACTTGAACACCGCAATGCCGATGCCGATGATGACGACGCCCGCAATCATGCCAAGGATGCGCCGCAGGGTGATTTTCTGGCCGAGAAGATTCATGTGCAAAACGCCTTTCCAATTTTAATAAGGATTCTGTATAGTACTATCCCGTAAAACCACCCCGCCTGTCAAGAGACAACCTGTTTAAAATATCACACCCAACCTTGTGAAAACTGCCAAAAACTGCACCCTTTAACCGCTGTACCGAATTTGTCAAGCGGAGGGAAACGGTGCAAAATCAGCAAATTGCCGAAATTTTGTTACACCCGCCCGGGCGTTCGATGAAACGGAAAAACTTCATAAAAAAGCCGAAAAACCCTTGACAGCAAGCCATTTACCCTGTATACTAAAACAGTATCACAAAAATGGAATAGAGCGCCCTAAAGGAATTTTGCAAAATCTGTAAAATCAAAAAGTTTGTGAAAAACGACGAATATGCCGCAGTTTCACAGCCGCCTTTCGGGTCGCTTTCGCCAACTTTGTCAATCTATGGAATAGGAGTGGTCGCGTTTTATGGTAAAGGTCAAGCCCGTACAAAACGGCAGAACGACCCGCATGAGCTTTTCCCACATCAACGAAGTGATTGGTATGCCCAATCTGATCGAGATCCAGAAAAACTCTTACAACTGGTTCCTGGAGGAGGGCCTGCATGAGGTCTTCCACGACATTGCCGCGATCGAGGACTACACCGGCAACCTCGTGCTGGAGTTCGTCGATTACCGGCTGGACAAGAACCCCAAGTATTCTATTAAAGAATGCAAAGAGCGGGATGCCACGTATGCGGCACCCCTGTACGTCACGGCCCGTCTGTTCAACAAGCAGACCGGCGAGGTGAAGGAGCAGGAGATCTTCATGGGCGACTTCCCGCTCATGACCGACGCCGGCACCTTCATCTCCAACGGTGCCGAGCGTGCCATCGTCTCCCAGTTGGTCCGTTCTCCCGGCGTTTTCTACGGCTCCAGCAAGGACCGTACCGGCAAGGACCTGTTCACCGCCACCATGAACCCCAACCGCGGCGCCTGGCTGGAGTATGAGACGGACTCCTCTGACGTTTACTACGTCCGTATCGATAAGAACCGCAAGCTGCCCGTTACCACGCTGCTGCGTGCCCTGGGCCTGTCCACCGATGAGCAGATCAAGCAGTTCTTCGGCGATTCCGAGCCGAAGATCAACGCCTCTCTCGAGAAGGACATCACCCACAACACCGAGGAGGGCCTGCTCGAGGTCTACCGCAAGCTGCGCCCCGGTGAGCCCCCGACGGTGGAAAACTCCCGCGCGCACCTGAACAACCTGTTCTTTGACCCGCGCCGTTACGACCTGGCTCGTTTTGGCCGCTATAAGATGAACAACAAGCTCAGCCTGACCCGCCGCATTGCCGGTTACAAGGCTGCCGAGGATATCATCGCCCCCCTGACCGGCGAGCTGCTGGCCGCCAAGGGCGAGAAGATCAATATGGCCAAGGCCGAGGAGATCGATGCCGCCGGTGTTACCCGCGTTACCATCCTCGTTGAGAAGAAGGGCGAGGAACCCCGTCCGTTCATTGTTATCTCCAACGGCTGCGTCAACGCCCAGAACTTCTTCAGCTTCGACGTCGAGGCCGAGGCAGGTGTCAATGAGCGCGCCAACTTTGCCGAGATCCGCAAGATCCTCGACACCACCTCCGATGTGGAGGAGCAGAAGGAGCTGCTGCGCCAGAACCATGATGTTCTGATCAGCCGCACCGTCACCGTCGATGACATCTTTGCCTCCGTCAACTACCTGCTGGGCCTTGATCACGGCATCGGCACCACCGATGAGATCGACCATCTGGGCAACCGCCGCGTCCGCAGCGTCGGTGAGCTGCTGCAGAACCAGTTCCGCATCGGCTTCTCCCGCATGGAGCGCGTCATCCGTGAGCGCATGACCCTGCAGAATCAGGAAAACGGCGAGATCACCCCGCAGAGCCTCGTCAACATCCGCCCTGTCGTCGCCGCCATCAAGGAGTTCATCGGTTCCAGCCCGCTGTCCCAGTTCATGGACCAGAACAACCCGCTGGCCGAGCTGACCCACAAGCGCCGTCTGTCCGCTCTGGGTCCCGGCGGTCTGTCCCGTGACCGCGCAGGCTTCGAGGTCCGCGACGTTCACTACACCCACTATGGCCGTCTGTGCCCCATCGAGACGCCTGAAGGCCCGAACATTGGTCTGATCTCCTATCTGGCCACCTACGCCAAGATCAACAAGTACGGCTTCGTTGAGGCCCCGTACCGCAAGGTCGACAAGGCCACCGGCACTGTCACCGATGAGGTCGTCTATATGACCGCCGACGAGGAGGACGAGTATATCGTCGCTCAGGCCAACGAGCCGCTGGACGAGAACAACCACTTCGTCCGTCCCCGCGTCTCCGGCCGCCACCGCAACGACATCCAGGAGTTCGACGCTTCTCAGGTCGACTACATGGACGTTTCTCCGCGTATGATGGTTTCCGTCGCTACGGCCTGCATCCCGTTCCTCGAGAACGACGACTGCAACCGTGCACTGATGGGCTCCAACATGCAGCGTCAGGCCGTGCCTCTGATGGTCACCCAGCAGCCACTGGTCGCCACCGGCATGGAGTACAAGGCCGCCACCGACTCCGGTGTCTGCGTCCTGGCCGCCCATGACGGCACCGTTGAGTATGTCGACGCCGACAAGATCATTGTCCGCTGCGCCGACGGCTCCGCCGACACCTATGAGCTCATCAAGTTCATGCGCTCCAACCAGGGCAACTGCAACAACCAGCGCCCCATCGTCAATGTGGGCGAGACCGTCAAGGCCGGCGACGTGCTGGCCGACGGCCCCGCGACCCGCAACGGCGAGATCAGCCTGGGCAAGAACGCTCTGATCGGCTTCATGACCTGGGAGGGCTACAACTACGAGGACGCCGTCCTGCTGAACGAGAAGCTCGTCCGCGAGGATGTCTACACCTCCATCCACATTGAAGAATATGAGACCGAGGCCCGCGACACGAAGCTCGGACCCGAGGAGATCACCCGCGACATCCCGAACGTCGGCGATGACGCGCTGAAGGACCTCGATGACCGCGGCATCATCCGCATCGGTGCCGAGGTCAAGACCGGCGACATCCTCGTCGGCAAGGTCACCCCGAAGGGCGAGACCGAGCTGACCGCCGAGGAGCGCCTGCTGCGCGCCATCTTCGGCGAGAAGGCCCGCGAGGTCCGCGATACCTCCCTGCGTGTGCCCCACGGTGCCTACGGCATCGTTGTCGACGTCAAGGTCTTTACCCCCGAGAACAGCGACGAGCTGCAGCCCGGCGTGCGTATGTGCGTGCGCTGCTACATCGCCCAGAAGCGTAAGATCAGCGTCGGCGATAAGATGGCAGGCCGTCACGGCAACAAGGGTGTTGTTTCCCGCATTCTGCCGCAGGAGGATATGCCCTTCCTGCCCGACGGCACCCCGCTGGACATCGTGCTGAACCCCCTGGGCGTTCCCTCCCGTATGAACATCGGTCAGGTCCTGGAGGTCAACCTGGGCTACGTTGCCAAGGCACTGGGCTGGAAGGTCCAGACCCCCGTCTTTGACGGTGCGCACGAGTCCGACCTGCGCGACTGCTTCGCCGAGGCCCGCGAGAAGTGGCACGGCGAAAACGCGCCCGAGTACCCGACCCACCTGGACCGCCTGATGGGCGAGAAAGGCCATGTCATCGACTTCTCCAAGATCGATTTGACCGACGACGGCAAGACCACCCTGTATGATGGCCGTACCGGTGAACAGTTCCCCAGCAAGGTCACGGTAGGCTATATGTACTACCTGAAGCTGCATCACCTGGTCGACGATAAGATCCATGCCCGTTCCACCGGCCCCTACTCCATGGTCACCCAGCAGCCTCTGGGCGGCAAGGCACAGTTCGGCGGCCAGCGCTTCGGCGAGATGGAAGTCTGGGCGCTGGAAGCCTACGGTGCCGCTTACACCCTGCAGGAGATCCTGACCATCAAGTCCGACGACGTCGTGGGCCGTGTCAAGACCTACGAGGCCATCGTCAAGGGCGAGCCGATCCCGCGCCCCGGTATCCCCGAGAGCTTCCGCGTTATGCTCAAAGAGCTGCAGAGCCTTGGCCTGGATATTGTTGTGCAGGATAAGGAAGGCAACGCCGTCGATATGCGTCAGGAGTTTGACGACGATGACAGCAGCTTTGAGAACAATGACTACGACCTGGGCGATAACGTCATGGTCGAGAGTGAGCTGCAGGACGATTACAGCGTCAAGGACGCCGACGAAGGCTTTGACGATGATCTGGATGAGGATGCCGGCCCCACGGCTGACGACCTCGCCGCCATCGAGTCTGATTCCTTCGACGATTGATCGAATTGCATCGTGTGTCATATTGAATTTGAGAGGGTTCGCTGAATGGAAAATAAAGAATTCGATTCGATTAAGATCGGCCTTGCCTCCCCGGACCAGATCCGCGCCTGGAGCTACGGCGAGGTCACCAAGCCCGAAACCATCAATTACCGCACCCTGAAGCCGGAGCGCGACGGCCTGTACTGCGAGCGCATTTTTGGACCTACCAAGGACTGGGAGTGCCACTGCGGCAAGTACAAGCGCATCCGCTACAAGGGCAAGATCTGCGATCGCTGCGGTGTCGAGGTCACCAAGGCAAAGGTTCGCCGTGAGCGCATGGGCCACATTGAGCTGGCCGCGCCCGTCAGCCACATCTGGTACTTCAAGGGTATCCCCAGCCGCATTGGCCTGATGCTGGACATCAGCCCCCGCCTGCTGGAGAAGGTCCTGTACTTTGCAAGCTATATCGTTACCGATCCCGGTCTGACCCCGCTGGAAAAGAAGCAGCTGCTGACCGAGAAGGAATACCGTGAGATGCGTGAGCGCTACGGCGATGAGTTTGAGGCATCCATGGGTGCTGAGGCCATCCAGGAGCTGCTGAAGGAGATCGATCTGGATCAGCTGAGCGCTGAGCTGACCGCTGAGGTGGAAAAGTCCTCCGGCCAGAAGAAGGTCCGCATCCTGAAGCGTCTGGAGGTCGTTGAGGCATTCCGCATTTCCGGCAACCGCCCCGAGTGGATGGTCATGGACGTGTTGCCTGTGCTGCCCCCTGATCTGCGCCCCATGGTCCAGCTGGACGGCGGCCGTTTTGCCACCTCCGACCTGAACGACCTGTACCGCCGCGTGATCAACCGCAACAACCGTCTGCGCCGCCTGCTGGAGCTGGGTGCTCCCGACATCATCGTGCGCAACGAGAAGCGGATGCTGCAGGAAGCAGTTGACAGCCTGATCGACAACGGCCGCCGCGGCCGCCCGGTCACCGGCCCCAACAACCGTGCCCTGAAGAGCCTGTCCGATCTGCTGAAGGGCAAGCAGGGCCGCTTCCGCCAGAACCTGCTGGGCAAGCGTGTTGACTACTCCGGCCGTTCCGTTATCGTCGTCGGCCCTGAGCTGAAGATGGATCAGTGCGGTCTGCCCAAGGAGATGGCTCTGGAGCTGTTCAAGCCCTTCGTGATGAAGGATCTGGTCGAGAAGGGTGTTGCCAACAACATCAAGTCTGCCCGTAAGATGGTCGAGCGTGCAAAGCCCGAGGTCTGGGACAGCCTGGAGACCGTGATCAAGGGCCACCCGGTCCTGCTGAACCGTGCACCTACCCTGCACCGTCTGGGCATTCAGGCCTTCAACCCCGTGCTGGTCGAGGGCCGTGCCATCAAGCTGCACCCCCTGGCATGTACCGCGTTCAACGCCGACTTCGACGGTGACCAGATGGCAGTTCACCTGCCCCTGGGCGAGGATGCCTGCCGCGAGGCCAAGATGCTGATGCTGGCTTCCGGCAACCTGCTGAAGCCCTCTGACGGCGCACCTGTTACCGTTCCTACTCAGGATATGATCCTGGGCAGCTACTACCTGACCACTGTTCGTGAGAACGAAGAGGGTGCAGGCAAGATCTTCCGTGATGAGAACGAGGCCCTGATGGCCTATGCAGAGCACGTTGTGACCCTGCACGCTCCCATCAAGGTCCGCCGCACCATGGTCATTGACGGTGTGGAGCGCACCGGTCTGGTGGATGCCACCGTCGGCCGGATCATCTTCAATAACCCCGTTCCTCAGAACCTGGGTTATATCGACCGCACCGACCCGGAGCACTGGCTGGAGTATGAGGTCAGCTTCCGCGTGACCAAAAAGACCCTGCCCGACATCATTTCCCGCTGCATGACCCGCAACGGCACCCGTGCCTGCGCAAAGATGCTGGACTCCATCAAGGCTCAGGGCTATAAGTACTCTACTCTGTCTGCAATCTCTGTTGCTGTGTGTGACGCTGTCATTCCTCCGCAGAAGGACGAGCTGATCGCTGACGCGGATAAGCAGGTCTCTCAGGTCAACAAGCTGTTCAACCGCGGCCTGATCTCTGAGAACGAGCGTTACACCCAGACCATCAACATCTGGCAGGCAACCACCGATAAGGTCTCCAAGGCTCTGGCAGCCAACCTGCCCAAGGACAACGAGATCTTTATGATGGCTGATTCCGGTGCGCGTGGTTCTATGAACCAGATCAAGCAGCTGGCCGGCATGCGCGGCCTGCTGGCCAACACCGCAGGTAAGACCATCGAGATGCCCATTCGTGCAAACTACCGCGAAGGTCTGAACATTCTGGAATATTTCGTTTCCGCCCGTGGCGCTCGTAAGGGTCTGGCCGATACCGCTCTGCGTACCGCTGACTCCGGCTACCTGACCCGCCGCATGGTCGATGTCTCTCAGGAGGTCATCGTCCGTGAGATCGACTGCGGCACCACCGACGGCCTGTGGGTCTCTGAGATCCACGAGGGCAAGGAGAAGATCGAGAGCTTCCGTGAGCGTATCATCGGTCGTTACGCCGTGGGCGATGTGATCAACCCCGTCACCGGCGAGGTCATCGTACCTGAGGGCAAGATGATCGACCTGTACGATGCCAACGACATCGAGGCTGCAGGCATCACCAAGCTGAAGATCCGCAGCCTGCTGACCTGCCGCGCCAAGGTGGGTGTCTGCGCACACTGCTACGGCAGCGATATGGCAAACGGTGAGCCCGTCCAGCTGGGCGAGTCCATCGGTGTCATCGCAGCAGAGTCCATCGGCGAGCCCGGCACCCAGCTGACCATGCGTACCTTCCATACCGGCGGTATCGCATCTGCTGAGGATATTACCCAGGGTCTTCCCCGTGTTGAGGAGCTGTTCGAGAGCCGCCGTCCCAAGAGCATGGCCATTATGAGCGAGATCTCCGGTGTTGTCTCTCAGGATGACACCAAGAAGAACGTCGTCATCAAGGTCACCGGCAAGGACGAGAACGGTGCCGAGGTGGTGAAGAGCTACTCCATCCCCTTCACCCAGCATGCACGTGTCATGCCCGGCGATCGTGTGGAGAAGGGCGACATCATCACCCGCGAAGGTGTTCTGTATCCCCAGGATATCCTGGCCATCAAGGGTCTGAGCGATGTGCAGAACTACCTGATCAGCGAAGTCCAGAAGGTCTACCGTCTGCAGGGCGTTGAGATCAACGATAAGCATATCGAGGTCATCGTCCGTCAGATGTGCCGCAAGGTCCGCGTGACCGACTCTGGCTCCTCCGACCTGATCGGTGGTGCACTGGCAAACCGTCTGGAAGTTGAGAACATCAACGCCGAGCTGCAGAAGCGCATTGATGACGGTGAAGAGGGCATCAAGCTGGTCGAGTATCAGCAGGTGCTGCTGGGCATCACCAAGGCTGCCCTGGCAAACGAGTCCTTCCTGTCTGCCGCATCCTTCCAGGAGACCACCCGTGTCCTGACCGAAGCCGCCATCAAGGGCAAGGTTGACCCGCTGGCCGGCCTGAAGGAGAATGTCATCATCGGTAAGCTGATCCCCGCCGGTACCGGTCTGCCGGAGGTGCGTGAGGATCTGAAGCGCCGTGAGCAGGAGCGCGATGAGGCTATTGCCGCTGAGCTGGCTGCAGCAAACCAGCAGTAAAACTCTGTCTGCCCGGAACTGAATCAATCCATGAGCCGCCTTTCCCTGAACGCAGGGGAGGGCGGCTTTTTTGATTTGAAACTCCCTCCGTCATTGCCTCGCAATGCCACCTCCCTCTGGGAGGGAGGCCTGCCTGGCCCGAAGCAGGGGAAAGGCCCCCTCTGAGAGGGGGCTGTCTGCGCAGCAGACTGAGGGAGTAAAGGAAAAATCAGCGGTTGAGTCCTTCGGCGAATAAAACAAAAAAATATTGGAAAAACTGTTGACATTCCTAATCAAAACGAGTATTATATAACTGTTGCGCGTCCCCATAGGGGAAGTGCGGCTAAAAAGTCGGAAAATATCCGATGTCCACTATTAAGAAAGGAGAAACAAAATGCCTACTTTTAACCAGCTTGTACGCAAAGGCCGTGAGGTTCTGGTTACCAAGAGCACCGCTCCCGCCCTGCAGAAGACTTATAACTCTCAGAAGAAGCAGTACTCTGATCTGAGCAGCCCCCAGAAGCGTGGTGTCTGCACTGCAGTTCGTACCATGACCCCCAAGAAGCCTAACTCTGCTCTGCGTAAGGTTGCTCGTGTCCGCCTCACGAATGGTATCGAGGTCA
>OLRP01001393.1_pt1 | contig 19364 bp, 16 predicted proteins | sample 1672401 | NCBI WGS metagenome assembly OLRP01 (sample SAMEA3136682, study PRJEB25190) | human gut metagenome | reverse complement strand
GAATTTCCGGAATGGTACTGGCAGTCCACCATCACCAATAACTCTGGTTTGTGCAGATAATCCACATGCTCGATTGGTATTTTCAGATCCCGGATCAGCATCACCAGATTCGTTTTCCGGATCACATTCTGCCCTCCGTAAATCAGACGTGGTTCTTTTCCTTTGGATTTCAAATACAGATAGACCCCAAATCCACATGCAATGGTATCTGCATCCGGATTGTCATGGCACTGTATTACAATATTGTCATACGCTAATAACTCACTCAGTTTCATCTTAATTCCCCTTGCCTGATTGTTCTACTTGCTTTTTAGATTATATGGGAAGAAAAAGCTGCTGCGGTTCTTTTTGTCAAACATCGAATTATATTGCAACATATGATACTTTTCAATCCATTCTTTTTCTTCTCCCTCGGCCTCATCGATATGCAGGTAGCAGCCTTTACTCTTGGAATAATAGCCTCTGGAATTGATGGCTGGAACAACCTCCTGCATATCTGCCAGAAACTTATTGTATGCCGGAAGCTCAATTCCAGCCCGTTCCAGTGCCATGGTAGACAGATAATCAAGACTGGTAATATCTACCGTTTCTTCCGGTGTATCATAATTGGTCCAGATAAAAAACGGAACTGTGTACAGTTTTTCCAGCTCATCTTCCGTCAGCCCTGTGAGTCCTTTTCCATTCAGAATCGGATAAAAATTACTGTTTAAGCTTGGCTGATGATCTCCAAAGAAAATGATTTCTACCGGATCATCTACCTTTGAAAAATAACTGATCAGGTTTTTTACTGCCTCATCACTCTCGTGTACCAGGGACAGATACTGGTTGGCATCCGTATAAGAACGTCCAACTTTATAATAATTCTCTGGAAAATTGTCATAGGTTTCCGTATAACCACCGTGGTTCTGCATGGTAATTCCCATAAAGAACAGTTTTTCATTATTTTTACGGTTTTCATAACGCCTGATAATCTTATCATACAGTTCCTGGTCGGTAATATATTCCCGCAGGATCTTTGTCTGGTCAAAATAATCAATAAAGTGCATTTCGTCAAACCCGATATGCGGATACACCAGATTCCGGCTCCATCCGGTTTCATAATATGGATGCATGGCAATGCACGTATACCCGTCATCTTTCAGATTTGACACAATCGTTGTCGGAGTATCACTGATATACTGCTGATAAACAACGGATCCCATCGGAAGAAATGCCATGGAATTTCCGGACATAAATTCCCACTCCGAATTAGGAGTCTTCGCGCCAAATACCGACGAAAGTGCATATCCCTTCGTTGTATTCTCTTTCAAAGAATCGATAAACGGTGTGAGCGGCATGTTGGTCTGCAGATCCCCCAACACACTCAGATCGGAAAACGATTCATTCATAATGGCAATGATCGTCGGATTTTTTGCTTTTTCATTTGTTGTGCTGTAATCCTTTTTATCGGATTGATAGGTTTTCTCCAGTTCTTTGATCTTATCTTTGGAATATCCTTCCGGAGCAGAAATAAAACTGTCACGAATCCCCAGTACGTAATTCAACAGATATCCATTGCGATAAGTTCCCTTCTGTTCCCACGTCTCTGTGTTTACATCATAAGCATTTGCTGCAATGATCACACAACTTAAGGCAATCGCCATCACAGAAATTACCCGCATCTGAATTTTTCCGGTAAACCGGACATGCCATTTGCGGACAAAAGCAATAAACAATGCTGCCAGAAAGATCACATATACTCCACGATCGTTCAATTGCAATTTATAATTTCCTGCCACACTCAGACCGGTTCCAATGGATCTGATATCGGAAAACGTAAATTCATTTCCGCGGAACAGATATACAAAATAGTCTACAAATCCAAACGAAAGCAGCGACACATGGGCAATGATGCAGGTCAGCCCACTGTTGTTCGTAAAAATCTGCACAACAAAATAGACAATCAGACAGCAAAGCACATTTAAAAAGAGCTTCTCGTACGTTGTCCTCGTAAAGTTTTCAGGATCAAGCAGCATATACTGTATCGAAAAAGTGGTGAGACAGGAACCTCCGATAAACAGAATCAGTGTCCAGAGCCACGGACACCGGTCATCCAGTTCCAGATGCAGACTTTTTACCAGATAGTACAAAAATCCATATGCGATCAATGCAACGATGGAAAAATCAATGGTCACATACATTACGACTGCCAATATAATTGCAATCGCCGCCCATATGTTATTTTTTTTATCGTATTGAAGTTTGATTTTAAATTTTGGTTTCATGCCATTACAATACAACAAAATTCCCGGCATGTAAACCGGGAATCCTGTCTGAAATCTTAATTTTGTGTGAATTATTTCTTTTTGAAGTTTGTGTATCCCTTCTGCTTATATGGATGTGCAGCCCAGAGTTTATCTGCTGTTTCTTTCCAATCCTTTGCGTAATCTACGCACTTTCCACACAGATGCTCAACCGGCTCCTCCTGTTCTACATCTGTAGAATGAGCTCCGGTCTCATGAACCATCTTCTGTAAAATCTCCGGATTCTCAAGCATCGGACATGGACGAAGCATGTTTTCGTTGAATGGCTGGTTATCACGGTAAGCCATAAACAACGGCTGCTTCAGACACTCAAGCAGGGATTGCTCGCGGATGTTTGCTCCAGAGTAGTGAATAAATACACATGGCTCTACATCACCCTTCGGGTTAATATGACAGTAGTTACGTCCTCCGGCGATACATCCTCCAACGTATTCACCGTCGTTCTGGAAATCCATAACGAAGATTTCTTTTCCACCTTCAAATCCACGAACTTCACGCAGTCTGTGGTAAATATATTCTCTCTGCTCCTTGGTCGGCATCAGTTCCGGTGAAGCCTTCATTCCTACCGGCATCAGATGAAAATACCATGCGAAACGGCTTCCATGCTCGATCAGAAGATCAAAGAACTCATCACTGGTAACCGCATCCATATTCTTGCTTGTATAACATACACTGTTTCCAAAGATCAGTCCGTTCTCATGTAACAGATCCATTGCGTGAAGGACTTTATTGTATACACCTTCTCCACGTCGGAAATCGTTGGCATCTTCAAATCCCTCAAGGGAAATGGAAAGGGAAAGATTTCCTACACGCTTCATATCCTCGCAAAGCTTCTCATCTACAAGTGTTCCGTTTGTGTAGCAATGGAATGCGCAGTCATTGTGTTTCTCACACAGACGGATGATATCAGCCTTACGTACCAGTGGTTCTCCACCGGTCATCATATAAAAATATACGCCCAGTTCCTTACCCTGTGTAACAATGTTGTCTAACTCATCAAATGTCAGATTTAATTTATGACCATACTCTGCTGCCCAGCATCCTGTACAATGGAGGTTGCATGCACTGGTCGGGTCCATAAGAATGAGCCACGGAATATTGCAGTTCTCAATTTCTCTCATTTTACGAATCTTCTTGGTTCCTGCAAACGCTGCCTGATATCCAAGATTCAGTGCTGTCATCTTGGCAACATGCGGATCTGTCTCATCCAGAAGACGATTTACATAACGCATCCACTTGCTGTCCGGATTCTGAATCATTTTCTTTGCGCCTTCGTATGCCTCAGAACGGAAATTGCTTCCCATAAACTTCTGTGCGAGGTTTACAATATTGAGCAAACCTTTCTCTCTGTCCTTATTCAGACTCTTTAACGTAGCATCGATAGCGAGCGAAAACGCCTGTCTTTCTGCCGCATCTTTTAAACTTGCCATTTTCTTACTCCTCCGTTTTCTTTCTTGTGTAAATAAATCATAAGATATTTCATCCATTGGAAGTATAGTTGTTTTTCCACCGAATGAACATATTCAATCACAAAACCATGTATGTTTGCAATATACAATCTTCTGAAAATGTCTAAAAAAACATGATTTGTGCATTTTTCCAACGATTTTTGGATATAATTTTTGTTGCAGACTCAAAACGTAGTTTTGAATACTACGTGACATTATACCACTATCTTATGTAAAGTCAACATAAAATATTTACATCTGCTGAAAATTGACCGAAGCAATAAAATATACTATAATGCTGTTGTTTCTTTAAAAAATTGATTATTTACTGAAGATTGGAGTGATTGTATGCCGGGTTTTACCACCCACTATCTGTTTGGCATAGACGCATGCAGACGTCTGACCTCCACATCCATGCACAATATGATCCGACGCGATCACAGCGCATATGCACTTGGTCTGCAGGGACCTGATCTGTTTTTTTACTATCTTCCCTCTTACCTGATGCATCGAAAAAATATTGGAGATCTGGCACATCGCAAGGATACTGTCCAGTTCTTTGCCAATCTGCTGCAAAGCCGCAAACTTTTTGCAGGGAAAAAACATTCCCTCTCTATTGCAGACGCTTACATCTGTGGATTTATGGGTCATTACACACTGGATTGTACGATTCATCCCTATGTATATGCATTTACAGGCTATAATGCCCAGACCCCACCTTCCAATACGGAATATTTTGGTCAGCATGCTTATTTCGAAACGGAACTCGATTCCGAACTTTTATATGAGAAAAAGCATCTGTATCCTTCCCAATTTCATCAGAACGCAACGATTCGTCTGACGACGCTCCAGCGGAAAGTCATTGTGCGAATGCTGTGTTACGCATACCGGAACACCTATCCGGATATTTCCGTGAGTGAACTTTTCCTGAGCGGTGCACCATTCTGGATGAAACTTGGAACCCATTTACTGAATGATCCAAGTGGCCAGAAGAAAGTATTATCCCGTCTCATCGAGAAAATTTTCCTTGGACGTGCTTTTTTATCACCGATGGTTGCCAGCGATTATTATCGTTTTATAAAAGATCCGATGAATCTGCACCACCGCGTCTGGATTCATCCATGGACAAAGAAATCTTCCACGGCTTCTTTTCCAGAGCTTTATGATCAGGCTGAAAAAATTTATCATCAACGTCTGGTCCAATACGCGCATCTGCAGCACTCTGGTTTCCCGCAAAAAGAAACCGCACGCTTTCTGTCCGCGTACGGTAATCTTTCGTTTCTGAGTGGTCTGCCTTGTGATGAATAAAAGAGTTTCTTCCTATTATATAAGAGACATATGATTATAATATAATCTGATTTTGGAAATCCACAATCTGCTGACAGATAATTTCCATCAAACGCGTGCGTGCTTCCACGCTTGCCCAGCCAATATGAGGAGTGATAATCAGCTTTTCGCTGTCTTTGATTTTGCGAAGCGGATTATCCTTCCGCATTGGTTCTGCGGAAAGGACATCCAGCCCCGCACCCGCGATTTCTCCGGCCTCAAGCGCATCCGCCAGATCCTGTTCCACAACAATCGGTCCTCGTCCAAGATTCAAAAAAACTGCAGACGATTTCATTTCCTGAAATGCTTCCCGGTTCATGAGTCCCCGCGTATTTTTATCAAGAGGTGCATGAACAGAAACAATATCTGATTGTTCCAACAACGCATCAAATTCCACACGTTCATATCCCTGCTGAGAATTCTTACCGGAAGTGGAATAATAGATCACCCGGCATCCGAATGCCTTTGCAATATCCGCCACACGTCTCCCGATATTTCCCAGACCAATGATTCCCCAGGTTTTTCCGCTCAGCTCATGAAACCTTTTCTCAAAATGGGTAAACATAACATCTCCCACATATTTCTCCGATTTGACATACTGATCATAATACGCAAGCTTTTCCCAAAGATAAAACAGCATGGCAAACGTATGCTGGGCTACGCTTTCCGTGGAGTATCCTGCAACATTACGCCATTCTATGCCACGGCTTTTTAAATATTCCTTATCCAGATTGTTTGTTCCCGTTGCCGTCACACAGACAAGTTTCAGTTTTTTTGCTTTTCCAATCGAACGCTCATTAATCTCCACTTTGTTTAACACGATCACGTCTGCATCCACGGTCCGTTCCAAAGCTTCTTCTGTAGTGGAAAAATTATATGTTACCACCTCTCCCAGTTTTTCAAATGCAGACAGATCAATATCATCTCCAATTGTTTTTGCATCCAAAAATACGATTTTCATTTTATCCTCCTACCCTATTCTGATTCCAAAAGAAAAAGAGGCTGCCTTTTCTAACATCCTCTTCCCCTTTACATCCTGTATTTATATCTATGCAATCGAAAATGCATAGACCGTTTTTGTATCATATGATTTTCCGGCCTCTGTCAATGGTGTTGTAAAATTTGGCTCATTGATGGAATTTGGAAAATACTGTGTTTCCAGACAAAAAGCATCCCGCTCTTTGCATACTGCTCCGCCCTGCACTTTCTGTCCCTGAATGAAATTCGCAGTGTAAAGCTGCATACCGATACAATCCGTAATCACGTCCATCTTTATGCCACTCTTTGTACTGTATGCGGTGGCAATCTTTTCAAGCCCTGCCCGCTCCTTATCCAGAACAAAATTATGATCGTATCCATGGCCGTAAGAAAGCTGATCATTTGCCTGCTCAATATCTCTGCCCATCGGCTTTGCTTCCCGGAAATCAAACGGTGTTCCATCCACCGAAGCAATCTCACCGGTCGGAATGGATTTTGCATCAATTACCGGTGTGTAATGAGACGCGCGGATCTGCAGAATCTGTTCCATGGCACTGCCGCTTCCGGCACCATTCAGATTGAAATATGCATGATTTGTCATGTTAAAAATCGTTGTCTTATCCGCTGTTGCATGATATGTAATGGAAAGTTCGTTCGCTTCAGTTACTTCATACGTTACTTTCATAACTGCATTTCCCGGATATCCCTGCTGACCTTCTGCATCCTTAATTACAAATGTAATTTTGTCTGCCGTCTGTTCCTCAGCATCCCACAGACGTCTTGAAGTCGCCTGTGAACCACTGTGCAGATTATTTTCATTATCGTTTTTCTCAAGCTGATAGGTAACTCCATCGATCACAATTTCTGCATTTGCAATACGATTGCAGTTTCTTCCAACAACTGCTCCAAAACTGGCCATCTGCTGCTGATAAGTCTCTGCATTTTCATAACCAAGGACCACATCTGTATTTTTTCCGTCCTTATCTTTTACCACAAGTGATACAATGGATGCTCCAAAATCTGTAATCTGTGCATACATCCCCTTCGTATTGGAAATAGTATAAAGTGTTGCCTCTTCTCCATCTGCAAGCTTTCCAAATGCTTTTCGTTCCATAACTGTAATTGCCTCCTGAATTCATCTACTCTGTTCCTGTCTATATAGAATATTTTACCTTGTTTGGGTTAAGAAGTAAAGAACAAGTGCCGATGTAAATAGTAAAAATATAGAAATTATAACCTTTTTAAGAAAGGATGTTTATTATGTCCACAAAAGTTTCCTCTGGGGTATCATTATCCACGAATTATTTTTTAAGAAATTTCTATACCAACAATCAGAAAGCAGCCAAAACCTCCGGTCGGTCCGGTTACAGTAATGTGGAGCTTTCCTACGAAGACAGCCGTGCTTTAAACAGGGCTGCCAAGCGGCTTTCCAAAAGTGATTTTGGTTCCGACACGGATGAGAAAGACGATGATCTCAATGATACATCGAAGGCTGCCATTGAAGCCTTTGTGGATACTTACAACTATACGGTCACTTCCGGGAAATCCAGTTCCGACTACGAAACCAAACGTTATGTCAAGCAGCTTAACACGCTGAGTAAAAAACACGCAGACGAACTGGAAGATTTAGGTATCACGATAAACAGTGATGGCACTTTGGATCTCAACAAAGACCTTCTGAAAACCGCCAATAATTCCAAGGCACGAAAGCTGCTCTCTCCGGATCAGGAATATCCGCAGAAGCTCGTCAAGCTTTCCCGTAAGATGAATTCCGCTGTACAGGAGAACATTATGTCCTTGATCAGCACGCAGAATATGCATATTGACATCTCCTTATAAAACGCAAAACAAAAGCAGGTGATACGGTTCGTATCACCTGCTTTTTTTTATTTCACTGTTCTTATAGGAACTCATCTTCTTTTGGCCAGAGATCTCCCTCATTTAATCCGTGCTCAGTCAGCCAGCTGTCCTCCACAGAAAAACAGGTTTCTTCTTCTTTTTCATTGATCAGAGTCACCGACACCTTCGGCCGCTGCCCTTCTGTTAGTTCCTCACACCCATACTCTCCATCAAAAATGTGCTTGATCTTCCACATATGACACTCCTTTTTTCCAGACATTAAAAGATTTTTCTAAAATCGAACGCTTTCTATTGTACCACATGTTCCTTCACAATCACAGTTGTCAGATATCCTTTTGCCTGTTCCAGTTCATCCAGGCCACAATACACCTGTTCATTCTCCATGCCGCAATTGGATATTCCATAAATGTCCTGGTGCACTCTGCTCTCTTTATCCTGCATCGATTCCCGGAGCACCCATAATAACTCTTCGAGTTTTTTCCCGGATTTCATATAAATGCGTGTACCATGAAAACCGAGTGACTCACGCACGTCATACGCCGCCGGAATAATATGGATTTCCTCATCTTTTTCTCCCAGAGAAATCCCCAGTCTTGCCGCTACTGCACAAAACGACGGCACACCACTTACGATCCGCGCCTCCCAGCCGGCATCTGCTGCACATCTGTGCATATACATATAGGTAGAATATATCCCCGGATCTCCAATTGTGAGCATTCCTACCCGCAGTCCCTGCCGGAGATAATCTTCCATGGCATCATAAATCCGTTTGTGTGCCAGTTCCAGTTTCTGTGCATCTTTGATCATCGGAAATGGCATGCAAAGAAGTGGCATATCTGCAATTTCCGGACAAACCTGCTCCACGATCCGATACGCATAACATTCCTCTTTTGACACTGCCGGAAGCACAATGAGATCACAGCTGCGAATCGTTTCCAATGCCTGTATGGTCATAAGTTTCGGATCTCCCGGTCCCACACCGATTCCATAAAGGATACCCGGACGATTTTCTGTTGTTAAATCACAAAATAATTTTTTCGTTACCTGTCGCAAATGAGTCAGATACACCTCCCGGACAGCCGGATACTCCCCAATTCCCCGAATCACACATTCCGGCTGGTATCCGGCCGCCTGCAATTCTCCGGCAAAGGAATCCGCATCCGGCTGCTCCCCGTCCTGCATGCCGCCTGCCATATCATTATTTGCATGGTCTCCCGCCACCAGCATAAACGGTGTAAGAAGCACTTTCCCGTTCTGTCTGCTCTGCAGCCCGGACTTCATCCGTGCAATCACGTCTTCAATGGTAATACTTCCCTCCACTGTTGCGATATAGATTTCATGCTTTGCATAAGCACGCAGCGACTGTTCCATCATCGCATAACTGGCATCTGCCGCATGTTCGGTTCCATGCCCCATCAAAATCAATGGGAAATCTCCCACCTCTTCCTTCAGCGACTCCCACAGTGCTTTTGCCACATCCTCATAATCCTGCGGTTTTGCCAAAAGCGCATCGGCAACTGCAATCTGTTCGAAAGCACCGGCATATTTTTTCGCCACTTCCTTGAGTCTGTGATTTTCAATTCCGTCAATCACATGGGTAGGAAATACAGCTACATGCGTCACTCCCTGTTTTTTCATGCTTTCGAGAGCTTCCGTCGGACTCTTTGCTTCTATATGCTCGCGCTTTATCATTGCGTTACGCACAATCGTACTCGAGACAGCTTCCTCTACCACGGCATCCGGATACAATGCCCGGACCTGCCGCGTGATGGCTGCAATATTTTTCTGCCGGGTATCCGGATAGGTTGTTCCAAAACTCACAATTAAAATTGCTTTTTTCATGTTATTTTGCATTCCTCTCTCTGTGATATAAGCGTGCTGCCTGTACAAAGTGTTCCACAAATGCCGGATTGGACGGATAATACAAATGTGGATAACCCCACCAGTTTCTATCGTCCTCGTGGATACATGTCCAGGATGTTCCGCTTACCGGTTTGACCGCCACGCAGCTTTCTCCATTGTTATCACTGTCATAGTAATGAAATTCATGTGCACGGACAGGTTTTCCCGCCAGGAAATGGGACGTCTGTTCCATCACATTTACATAGCCAAAACGTACAAGTTTTCCCCTGTTATGACAGCTGCCCGTTATGACCCCTGCCATCGGCCAGTTTTCTCCTTCTTCATCTGTCATGGATTCATGCAAATACATAAACCCGCCGCACTCTGCCACGGACGGCATACCATTTTCAATTGCCTCCCGGATGGAATTGCGCATGGAGACATTTTCTGAAAGCTGCCGGGCACACAGCTCCGGATAGCCTCCTCCCAGAAGAAGCGCATCCGCTTCCTCTGGAATTTTTTCCTGTCCAAGCGGCGAAAACCAGACGAGTTTTCCACCATACGCTTCCAGAAGCCGCAGGTTATCCTCATAATAAAAACAAAATGCCTCATCTTTTGCAACTGCAATAACCGGACATTCCTCCTGCTGTTTTTCCTTTTTCTGTAAAACCCCTTTGTCTTTTCCCGGTTCCTGTAATTTAGGCAGTTTCGTTTTTCCGTCCCGAAACGCATGTAAAAGTGCCCAGCTTTGCAACAGCTGCAGCATCCGATCCAGATCTGCGGTCTCTTCAAGTTTTTCCGCAGCCTGATTGACCTGCTTGCGCAGACCTTCCATTTCCTGTGGCATTTTCAAACCCAGATGCCGGCTCTCCAGATGCAGACTTTTCTGTACCGGAAAACATCCCAGCACCGGAAGGCCCAGTTTTTTCTCAATCACCGGCGTCATTGTCCGGCAGAACCCTTCCGATGTGCGGTTTAATATCACACCAATGATCCGGTGATCCTTGTCATACTGTAACATACCTGCCAGAAGTGCAACCATCGTGCGCCCCATCCCACGGGCATCCAGCACAAGCACAACCGGCAGATCCAGGGTCTGTGCCAGATGATAGGCGGAGCCCTCTTTTTGTGTGCCTCCTAGGCCATCGTATAATCCCATGGCTCCCTCGATCACCGAATAAGAGAAGCTCTCCCGGTCATATCCATACAGTTCCCGGATCTGATCTGCCCCTGAAAAAAACGTATCCAGATTGCGCGACGGTACACCAATCACCTGACGGTGAAACATGGGATCAATATAGTCTGGTCCGCTTTTGAACGCACGAACTGCAAGTTTTCTGTTTTTCATTGCTGCCAGCAACGCACAGGTGATTGTCGTTTTTCCACTGCCACTTTGCGGCGCTGCCAGTACCATTCCACTGTGTAACATAGTTCTCTCCTCATTATGCCATCGTCAGCACACAGATATATACGGGGTTCTCAGCCTGCATCAGATGATAGGTTCCCACGGTTTTTGCTCTGCTGACCTGCACCTGTATGATTTCTGTCTGCATTTTCCCTGCAGCAAGTTCTGTAATCTGAGCCACAGTTTCAAGACTTATGGCATTGACAACCACGCGTGCCCGTGGATTCTTTTCCCAGATGACATGCAGAATATCCGCAAGCTGCCCACTGCTTCCCCCAATGAATACATGTGTCGGAGGTTCCAGGGATTCCAATATATCCGGTGCTTTCCCATCCACCGGAATCACATTTGCCAGATGAAATTTTTCCAGATTCCGGCGCAGAAGCTGCTGTGCTGTGGCTTTTTGTTCAATGGCGTACACACGAATCCCCGGACTACATTTTGCGCACTCCACTGCAATCGATCCGGTACCGCTCCCCACATCATATACCACAGCATCTTCTGTCAGGCCAAGTTTACATAAGGAAAGTGCACGCACTTCTTCCTTGGTCATTGGAACCGTTTTTTCCCCTTCCACGACACGCAAAAATGATTCATCGGACATCCCTGGAACAAGACGTCTTTTTTGCACATTTTCATTGCATAATAACAGGGTATACAGGCCCTCTTCTTTTGTATTTTTTGCCTCTTCATACGATAGCTCGCGGATTTTTTCTCTGTCATAAGAGAGCTGAAACCCAGCAATCATGCGGGTTTGCGTCAATTTTTCTTCTTCTATCCAGCATCCAATTCGTCGGACATCCTCCACTCCGGAAACCAGCAAAAATGTTTTGGAAAAGTGCCGGATCGCATCGAGAACGAGCGCTCTGGTCTCCGCGGTATCTTCTTTCCCATGAATACTTAAAATTTTTGCATCCTGCCAGGCAATTCCTGTTGCCGCAGAGAGGTAGGAAACGGATGAAATTCCTGGAAAAATACGAATTTTTTTGTAATTATTTTTATTTAATTCTGTTTTTATTTTTTCTGTTCCACTGTAAAATCCAGTATCTCCGGAAAATAATATGGAGACTTTCAGTTTCTGGCCATCCATTTGGGATTCCTTTTGTCTTAAAACCGGTAAAATATCTTTTGCGAGATAAAAAGGATAGGTTTCCTTACTGTTTTCCACCACTTCGAGCATCCGTTCTGCCCCAAAAACCACATCAGACTCTTCCAGCGCTCTTTTTGCTTCCTGTGTCAGTGTCGCTGCACTCATACCGATGCCAATCAGGGAAATTTCCACCTCCGGACGACCGGAAATCGTATGTCCAAGCAGACGGGAAAGTGTTTCGGTTACCTGTGCATAAGACATTCCCTGTTCCTGTTCCTGTTTCCCGATCACGCATGCCGTAATACCTGCTTTCTGCGCTGCCGCAAGTTTTTCCTGAAATCCGCTGTGCGCACCACTGGCTTTTGTAACCAGATAGCGGATCGAAAACTGATGGATCATTGCCAGATTCATTTCCTCCGAAAACGGGCCCTGCATCGCAAGAATCTGCTTTCCGCGGATACCCGCCTTTTCACAGAGACCGATACTCTCCAATCCGGGAAGCACACGCACAAACAAACGCTCCTTCAGGGGTGCAAATACCGCCAGCTCTTTGCTTCCGGTTGTCAGAAGAATGTTTCCGGATGTGTCCGTAAGTGCCTGGACACAGCTTTCATAATCGGCAAACACATGCACGGTTCCAGCGCGCTCTTTCATGCCTTCGTTTTCCGGTATGCTACAGATTCCATCGTCCATTCGCCGCTGGAGCCGCAGATATGGAATTCCACTTCCTTTTGTACTCTCCCGGATGTTGGCAGACACTTCTGTGGCAAACGGATGCGTAGCATCCACGACTGCCGCATAGTTGTTCTGTCCGTTTTTTTTCAACAGGGCGCGCATTTCCTCTACGTCCAGTCTTCCTACACAGACCTTCACCCCGGCAAGTTCCGGCATGACCATCTGACCGTATTCGGTTGCTACATGCACATCACAGGCAATATGTGCCCGTGAAAGTTCCTGTGCGAGAAGACGACCTTCCGTTGTTCCCGCATAAATTAACACTTTCTCTGCCATCTTATTCCTCTTCCCCGTTTTCTGCTGCTATATATGGTATCCTCTCGGTGTCACAAGCTTTCCATCAATAATTTTTGTCTGGGAATTCCCGATAAATACCGTGGTAAACATGTTCACCGGTGTATGCACCAGTTCCTCCATGGGAAGTGTTACGGCTTTCGTATCATCGCGTCCGATATTTTCCACATACCCACAGGCACGCTCCGGTTCCACCCCGTGTTCCATCAGAATTCTGCAGGCACGCTCCAGATAGTCTACCCGTTTATGGCTCGACGGATTATAAATTGCCATTGCAAAATCTCCCTCTGCCGCTGCAATCAGCCGCTTTTTAATCCTCTCCCACGGGGTGAGAAGATCACTCAGGCTGATCACGCAAAAATCATGGTTGAGAGGAGCCCCAAGCACTGCCGCACCGCTGCTTGCTGCTGTTATTCCGGGAATTACTTCAATGATACAATCATCATATAATTTTCCGATTTCCAGCATCAGGGATGCCATCCCGTAAATTCCGGCATCTCCGCTGCAGATCAATGCCACTTTTTTGCCTTCTCTTGCCTTCTCGAAACACATCTGGCAGCGTTCCCGCTCCTGCCGCATCGGTGTAGACAATAATTCTTTGCACCCGAACCGTTCCCCAAGCAATTTCAGATATACGGTATAACCGATGATCACATCACTGGCTTCTAACACCTGCATGGCTTCCTGCGTCATCATATTTTCCTGTCCCGGTCCCATACCGACCACATAAATCCGGTGTTTCATTTCTTTCTCCTTCCTTTCGTTTCACACAAACTGCAATACGATTTTCTCCCGTTTTGCCACGGCAATTGTCACGCCATCCATAGCCTGCTTATGTATCAGCAAACTACCTCCGTCTGCTGCAGCGACCGCAGCACGCTCACATACGTTATCCACTCCCACGGTTCGGGATACAAACGCGGATGCGGTGAAATCACCCGGCACTTTTTTCAGTTCTCCGGCAGAAAAAACGACAAACGGTACCCGCAAATGCTGTGCCAGTTCCTGCAGACCGGGTTCTTTTTCCTTCACATCAACCGATGCCAGGGCATAGATATCATCCAGGTCTATTTTTCTGCTATCCACCAATGTTTTTATCATTTGTTTTATCTCGTTATAACTTTTATTTTTTCTGCATCCCATGCCAAGTACGGCTGTTTTCGGAGCTAAAACAAGCGTTTTACGGTCTTCCTGTGGCTCTTTTTTTGTAATCCACACATCCACAGCATGTTCCGCCTGTGCTTCGTTCCACGAAATCAGCTTTACTTCCTTTGGCGGCTGTAATTCTGCCATCTCCTCCGGGGACATGCATGCCGGATCTACCGCCATCACAATGATTTCACCCTGTAACAGTTTTCCAGACACATGCCGGATCGCTTCGGGGTTACACACCCGCAGGCCATTTTTTCTTGCAAACACATCAACGGCAAAAAGCCCATTCACGTCTGTTGCCGTCGTCACAACCGCAGCGGAATGCAATGATTCTGCGATCTGCTGCGCCAGTTCATTGGCACCACCCAGATGTCCGGACAACACCGGAATCACAAACTGTCCGGCCTCATCCAGCACCAGTACCGGACTGTCCACGGTTTTGTGGCGGATCAAAGGTGCGATGGCCCGTACGGCAATCCCGAGAGCTCCAATGAAAATCACGGGAAACTGTTGTGCAAAAGCCTCCTCCAGAAAATCCGGAAGTGACCGGTTTCCTCTTTCTCTTATCTGTATCTTTGAAACCGCAGGGTGACCACCGTAACGGCTCTGCCAAAATCCATACGAAACAGAAAGTGAAAGTTCTGTGATTCGTGCCGCAAGCTCTCTTCCACGTTCCGAAAACCAGGTCATATACAGGATCATTCCGGTAACTCCTTTCCCGCATGGATGTTACACATTACTCCCTCATTTTCTACAGTGTTTTGGGTTTTTGCCTTGCGGAATTCAGTTGTAAAATCCGGCGCGTAGAGTCTGGAGCGCGTATAATGCTGATTTGATATTACATCTCCGACCAGCACCAGAGCGGTTTTGGTAATATTATGTTTCTTTGCCACCGCCGCCAGCTCCTGCACAGTACAGATATATGCTTCCTCGTCCGGCCAGGTTGCCTTGTACACCAGCGCTGCAGGAGTATCCGGCTCATATCCTCCATTTACAAGGCGCCGTGATAATTCCTCCAACATTCCGGTACTCAGATAAATTGCCATGGAAGCATGGTGTGCGGCAAAACTCTCAATACTCTCCTTTTCCGGCACCGCCGTCCTTCCGGCCATCCGGGTGATGATCAGTGACTGTGACACATCCGGAAGGGTATATTCCAGATTCAGCGATGCCGCTGCTCCAAAACAGGCACTCACACCCGGACAACTCTCATACGCAATCCCCTTCTGATCGAGAATATCCATCTGTTCCCGCACCGCTCCGTATATACTGGGTTCTCCCGTATGAAGTCTAATCGTGATTAAATTATTTTTTTCTGCCTGTTCCATCACCGAAATAACCTCTTCAAGTGTCATTTTGGCGCTGTTATGAATCTCACAGCCCTCTTTTGCATAATCGAGAAGCTGTGGATTGACCAGCGAACCGGCATAGATGATGACATCTGCTTTCTGCAGCAGACGCATTCCCCGCACAGTAATCAGATCCGGTGCTCCGCTTCCTGCTCCGACAAAATAAATCATAGCAACCTCCTGAGTAATTCTTCTGCTTTTGCAGTCATCCCAAGCAGCCCGTAGGTATTGGAATAGACAATACACTCGATCTGTAACCGACCGGCCGCACGTTTTTTCAGATAGAAATCAATTTTTTTCATGATATCTTCCATAACATCTTCTTTTTTACCTTCGGCATCAATAAACGCAAGTGCTTCCTCGGTTGTGACGCAATCTAAAATCTTCTTTAAACATTCTAAAGATACATTTTCACGGATGCCGGCTGCCGCTAAAAGTTCCATCCGACAATCTCCCTCATGGGAATGGGTGTTCATAATGCCTCCCGCCACCTTAATCAGTTTTCCAATATGTCCGGTCAGAAGCATTGCACAAAATCCCAGTTCCGCCGCCATATCGATCGTCTCACCGATAAAATTACTGCATTTCACACTGCGGTCAAGATCATATCCATAGGTCTGCTGCATGAAATCCAGTCCATAATTTCCCGGTGAAACCGCCGCAATGGTCTGCCCTTCTGCACGCTGCTGGCGGAGTTCCACACGAATGGTCTCCTTAAGTGCCTGACTGCTCATCGGTTCCACAATTCCTGTCGTCCCCAGTATTGAGATTCCCCCGACAATCCCCAGTCTTGGATTAAACGTACGCTCTGCAAGTGCTTCCCCATCCGGCACAGAAATCAGAATATGCAGTGTTCCGTGAAAATCACAAATCCGGCACACTTCCTGCACTTCCCGGGTGATCATTTCCCGCGGCACATGATTGATTGCGGCATTGCCTACGGGCTGATCCAGTCCGGGTCTCGTCACACGGCCCACACCCTTTCCTCCGTCAATCTGCAGAAGTTTTTTTTCTCCATCCCCACGGTTGTCCGCGGTGACCGTGGCACAGATTTTACTTCCGCTGGTCACATCCGGATCATCGCCGCCATCCTTGACCACAGCGCAGGAAACCTGAGATTCCCCGCGCACGATATCCGTCACTTCCGCGGTGTATGGGATTCCTTTTGGAGTCTCAATCGTTATACAATTTTTTATTTTACCCGTCAGAAGCATATATGCCGCAGCCTTTGCAGCAGCGGCAGCACAGCTGCCGGTTGTAAATCCGTACCTCACACCAGATACGCCTCCTTCTTTCCTTTATACCGGCCGGATCTGATATAACAGTGCGTTTACGATTGCTGCCGCTACATTGCTGCCGCCTTTTCTACCGCGGTTGACAATATGCGGCACATCGGTTTTTAAAATCAGTTCTTTTGCCGCCTCTACATTTACAAATCCCACCGGAACTCCAATAATAAATGCAGGACGCCAATCACTTTTCTGCATCAGTTCATAGAGTGAAATCAATGCCGTCGGCGCATTTCCCACGGCAAAAATTACAGGTTTGTCAATATTTGCTGCATGTTCCATGCTGACCGTCGCACGTGTCACCTGCCGCGTCTTTGCCTCCCGCGCCACATCCTCATCTGCCATAAAACAATGCACCGTTCCTCCAAATTCCCCTAACCGTTTTTTGTTGATGCCTGCAAGCGCCATATTGGTATCCGTGACAATGTCAGCGCCACCTGCAATCAGTTCTTTGGCAATCTGCACGGCATGGGGAGAATACGTCATCGTCTTTGCATAATCAAAATCCGCACTTGTATGGATCACGCGCTTTGTCACCGGCTCCTGTTCCGGCGGAAGCACGATACCACGCTCCTTTAGTTCTTCCCCTATGATGGCAAAACTTCGTTTTTCAATCTCTCCCGGAAGAACATATTCAATGTTTTCCATAACGTTTTTCTTCCCCTTTCTTCTTTATATCCAGCAATGCCTCAATCAGTTGTACATTTTCCGGATGACCTTTTACGGCAATTCTGTAAAAGTCCTGTCCCAGTCCTGTATAGTTTGCGCAGTTTCGGATCAGAATTCCTCTTTCCAGCAATAATCTGTACAGTGGAATTTGTGTTTTCAGCAACAAAAAATTAGCTTCAGAAGGAAAAATTTTCATTTGATTTCCAAATATTTTTGTTAACTCGTGTTTTAAAAAGCGCTTTTCTTCCTGAATGAGCCCAATCGTATCCTTCAGATACTTTCTACGACTCCAACCAGGAAGCGAATCATTCAGAATGTCCATGCCGATCCGCTGCGCAACCACAGATACATTCCACTCCGGCAGCTGATGCGCAATTTTTTCACAGATATCTTTCTGCGCCAGCAGATACCCCAGCCGGATTCCCGGAATCGCATAGATCTTTGTATATGCCCGCACGACAATCAGATGCGGATATTTCCGGATCCAGGAAACATATCCTTCCGTCCCCGTGAATGCAATGAAACATTCATCCAGCACCACAGTAATCTGTTTCTTTTCACACACGTCAAGAAGCGTCTCCAAAAGAGACGCTTCCATTTTGTTTCCCGCCGGATTCGCTGGATTCGCCAAAAATAATAAGCTGATTCCATCCAGATGCCTGCACAATGACTCCATCTGTGCCATATCCATGGCAAAATTATTTTCTTCCTGCAACGGGATACTGCATACCTCGGCTCCCACTGTCTGAGCTGCCCAGGCATATCCCGAAAAAGAAGGAGCCAAAATGCCCACCCGCTTCGGGCGCAGTGCATGCACAATCGCAACAAATAATTCGGATGCTCCGTTGCCACACACTACTTCTTCTGCTGAAAAACCATAAAGTGCTGCAAGCCGTTCCCGCAACAGCACATTGTCATACTGTGGATAACGGTTGCTGTGAACAGCCGCTTCCGCCATCCGTTTCTGTAATATCTCCGGCAGCGGCAGCGGATTGGTATTTACAGAAAAATCATATGTGATCTGATTTTGATAAATATCTCCACCGTGTGCGGCCACTGTCATGCTGCGTGTTCTCCTTCTTTCATGTTTTCCCGTATCTGCATTACTGCTTTTCTTCCTATTTTACTACAGGAATTCTTTGATTCCAAGGGAAAATCACACAAACCATTTTTATTGTAGATCTCCAGCCAGCTCCTGCATCAGATGATGTACCGTAGTGATCTCATGAATCCGCCCCGTATTCGCCCCACAGAATACCAGACCGTTTTCCACATCCCCGCGCACGGCATCGATCAACGCTTTCGTAATACAGTAAGGAACTTTCTGCGGACTGCATTTTTCCAGACAGTTGTAACATTTACTGACTGGCAGCTTTGCGCGCTTTACACGATCGATAAACTTATTACGCAATGCACGTCCCGGCATACCGACCGGGCTTTGGATAATCTCGATATTTTCCTCACTGGCGTGAATATATGCCTCCTTGTATGCCTCCGATGCATCACATTCTTCGGTTGCGACAAAGCGGCTGGCAATCTGCACACCATCCGCGCCGAGATCCAGCGCATGCGAAATATCTTTCTGATCAAATATCCCGCCGGCCACAATGACCGGAATATTTTT
>OLRP01001382.1_pt1 | contig 19442 bp, 18 predicted proteins | sample 1672401 | NCBI WGS metagenome assembly OLRP01 (sample SAMEA3136682, study PRJEB25190) | human gut metagenome | reverse complement strand
TGATCAGATGGGTATGCTTGCACTGTATAATCTGATCAGTACAAGCCAGAAAGAAGATCAGCCGATGAATGTAGGCGCTGTCAAAGAAATCATTGATAATGCCATTGCAAAATCCAAAGGCGGACTTCGCAAGCTGATAGGCAAGAAGAAAGTCAATCCTGACGGATACATGGTACTTTACGAGAAAGATTTCAGCTGAAAAATTAAAATGAGCATAAGCAACAGGAGGAAATTATGACCAGACCTTATCTTGGAAACCCGAAATATACCATTGAAGTTCTTCAAAAGTACGGATTTGTGTTCCAGAAAAGGTTTGGTCAGAATTTTCTGATCGATACCCGTGTTCTGGACAGGATCATTGAGGCATCTGAAATTACAAAAGATGATTTTGTACTGGAAATCGGACCAGGAATCGGAACGATGACTCAGTATCTGGCAGATGCGGCCAGAGAGGTTACTGCAGTTGAGATTGATGACGCGTTGATCCCGATTCTTCAGGATACGCTGAAAGAGTGGGATAATGTATCTGTGATACATGGTGATATCCTGAAGACAGATATCCGGAAGATTGCAGATGAAAAGAATCAGGGACGTCCGATCAAAGTTGTGGCAAATCTGCCGTATTATATAACAACACCGATCATTATGGGACTGTTTGAAAGTCATGTGCCTGTAGATTCCATTACGGTAATGGTTCAGAAAGAAGTTGCAGACAGAATGCAGACTGGTCCCGGATCCAAGGATTATGGTGCTTTATCACTGGCAGTACAATATTATGCAAAACCGGAGATCGTGGCAAATGTTCCGCCGAACTGTTTTATGCCGAGACCGAAGGTTGGCAGTGCAGTGATCCGGCTGACCAGACATCAGAATCCGCCGGTACAGGCAAAGGATGAAAAGCTGATGTTCCGTATTATCCGCGCTTCTTTTAACCAGAGAAGAAAGACACTGGCAAACGGATTAAAAAATTCACAGGAGCTGCAGTTTACCAAAGAACAGGTTGAGCAGGCAATCACGGAATGTGGACTTCCACTGAATATCCGAGGTGAGGCTCTTACCCTGGAACAGTTTGCTGCACTGGCAGATATTTTTGTAGATATGAAATAATAAAAATAACAACTATAAAAGGCATCCGGTGGCTGGTCGGATGCCTTTTATAGTAATATTTATTAAATTTAAAAGGAAGGAGAGTTGATTGCTTTTCGGCAATCAACATATGAAAAAGAAATTTTATAAAAATAATGTTGGCTGTATTATTTTTATGGTCTTAGTATATCCAGAAATTGTGATGGAATCATGTTTAACTTATGAAAAAAAAGTGAACGATTGTCGAAAGTTCTATGAATTAAGAATATTTTACAGCTTTTTTTTCAGAGTGTGTTATAATGCAGTTCGTATCATTGATAGAAACTGTAATTGTATTTATTCAGGAGGTAATTAAAATGATGAAAATAAACAAATTAAGTGCATTTATTCTTGCAGGAGCTCTTACATGTACTGCACCTGCCATGGTTTATGCAGATCAGACAACAGATGCTGCTGTAGATCAGGCAGTAGAACTTTTGGAGCAGAGTGGAGTAGATGACCTGTTATCAGATCCGGATAAAGTGGTAGATCTTATTATCTCTGCCAAAGAAACTCTGGGAACAGTAAATGTAACAGATGATCAGATCAGCAGTGCACTGGATGTTGCTGCTGGAGAATTAGGGGTAACTCTTTCTGATTCTGACAAATCCACATTAATTCAGCTGTACAATAAATTCAAAAACATGGATCTGGATGAGAATGAGCTGAGATCTCAGGTAAACAAAGTGTATGACAAACTGGAAAGCCTTGGAATTACGAAAGAAGATGTGAAGGGAATTCTTGGAAAACTTGTTGAGCTTGTAAAAGGATTTCTGAACTAAGAAGAGTTCTGTTATATGACAATGTATAAAATACACAACAAGTAAAATAACATAAAAAAACCATATGTTACATTTTTATAAAAAACGAGGATGAAAAACGAAAAAATTGTGCAAATACACGAAAGGTTCATGACTTGTTCATACTATGTTCATAAATGACTGGTACTATAAGGATAGTTCGAAAGAGCTACACAAAACAGACGTTGTAATGTTCTTCATTACACATAAATTTTTTCATAATAATCGCCCCGGTAAACCACTGCCGGGGCACTCCTCGTTTATAAGCCCCTATTTTGGGGGCTTTTTTTATTTTACAGGTTATAATATAATTGATATAAGGGTACAAAAGAATGTATTGAAGGAAATGCATTGCGAAAACATGTGGCATGCTATAATACAGATAATAAATAAAGAATAACAAGTATAAGTAAAGGAGAACGGAAAATCATGGCTGAATCAATGAAAGATTATGAAAAAGAACTGGAAGAGTCTATGAAAACAATAGAAGAAGGCGATATTCTTACAGGGACTGTAATCAGTGTAGATGAAAAAGAAGTAATCCTTGATCTGAAATATTATGCAGAGGGCGTGATTCCGGCAGAAAACTACAGCAGAGAACCGGGATTCAGCCTGAAGGATGAAGTACATGAAGGAGATGAAGTCTCTGCAACAGTTGTAAGAAAAGACGATGGACAGGGAAATATTCTTCTTTCCAGAGTTGAGGCAGTAGACGTGCTGGCATGGGATAAATTAAAAGAACTGAAAGAATCCGGTGAAGTGCTGGATGTTGTAGTAAAAGGAATCACAAATGCCGGTGTTATTGCGTATGTGGAAGGTGTAAGGGGATTTATTCCAGCATCCAAACTTGCACTGAATTATGTGGAGGACACAGAAGAATATCTGAATAAACCGATTCAGGTACAGGTGCTGGATGTAGACAAAGAAAGTAAGAAACTGATTCTTTCTGCCAAAGAAATTCTCAGAGCAAAAGCGGAAGAAGAAAGAAAAAATAAAGTTTCAAACCTGGAGATTGGTCTTGTAACAGAAGGAACTGTAGAGAGTCTTCAGCCATATGGGGCATTTGTAAATCTTGGAGATGGACTTTCCGGCCTGGTTCACATTTCACAGATCTGTGAAAAAAGGATCAAGAAACCATCAGAGGTTCTGGCAGTGGGAGATACGGTAAAGGTCAAAGTTACTGCGATCAAAGATGGCAAACTCAGTCTCAGCATCAAAGAAGCAACAGATATGATGGCAAAGGAAATCGAAGAAGAGGTTTACGAAGTGCCGGATGCAGGAGAGCAGGCAACGACTTCTCTGGGATCACTTTTTGCAAACATTAAATTAGATTGATTAATAAGAGGATTTTATTTTTATGAAAAATCAGGAAAAAATTTTTGTTATCGGACACAAAAATCCGGATACAGATTCCATCTGTTCTGCAATCGCCTATTGTGATATCAAAAACAGAACTACGCAGGAAAGCAGATATATTCCAAAACGTGCAGGACAGATCAATGAAGAAACAGAATATGTACTGAATCGTTTTGGAGTACATCCACCAGGATACTTAAGCAATATAGGAACACAGGTAAAGGATATGGATATCCGCCTGAGTCCGGAAGCAAATAAGAGCATGTCACTGAAAAATGCATGGGATCTGATGCAGGAAAACAGCATCGTTTCTCTGCCGATTCGTGAAAAAGACGGCACATTGGAAGGCCTGATCACAATTGGTGATATTGCAAAAACATATATGGATACAACAGACAGTTATCTTCTTTCCAGAGCGAGAACGCAGTATCAGCGAATCGCTGAGACAATTGGAGGAAAAGTGATCGAAGGTAATGCACATGGATATTTTATCCAGGGAAAGATTATGGTAGCAACTGCCAATCCGGATAAGATGAAAGAATATGTAGAAGAAAATGATATGGTCATCATGGGTAATCGTGAAGAGGACCATCTGCAGGCGATTGAGCAGAATGTAAGCTGTATCATCGTCGGAATGGGGATTGAAGTTACCGAAAAGGTACTGAAACTGGCGCATGAGAAAGATATCGTCATTATTTCTTCTCCGTATGATACCTTTACGATCTCACGTCTGATCAACCAGAGTATTCCTGTTAAATATATCATGAAAACAGATAATCTGGTTACATTTAACACAGAAGATTTTACAGATGATATTCAGGAAGTAATGATCAAACATCGTCATCGTGCATTTCCGGTCATCAACAAAAAGGGCAAATGTATTGGTACGATTTCCAGACGTAATTTTCTGGACATGCACAGGAAAAAAGTGGTTCTGGTAGATCATAATGAAAAAGACCAGGCTGTAGATAATATTGATAAGGCTGATATCATGGAGATCATTGATCATCACAAACTGGGCACACTGCAGACAATGCAGCCGATCAGTTTCCGCAATCAGCCGGTTGGCTGTACAGGCACGATCATGTATCAGATGTATGGAGAACAGAAACTGGAGATTCCGCCTAAAATCGCCGGACTTCTCTGCGCTGCGATCATTTCTGATACACTGATGTTCCGTTCTCCGACCTGTACACTGCAGGACAAAATGGCTGCAGGTGCACTTGCACTTATTGCAGACATTTCCATTGAAGAATTTGCAAGAGAAATGTTTAAGGCAGGAAGCAATCTGAAAGACAAATCTCCGGAGGAAATCTTCTATCAGGATTACAAGAAGTTTATTGCAGAGGGAGATATCTGCTTCGGTGTAGGTCAGATCAGCTCCATGGATGCAGATGAACTGCGCGAGATCAAAGAGCGTCTGATTCCGTTTATGGTCAGCGAATGCGGACGTCATGGTGTATCAAGAGTATACTTTATGCTGACAGATATTATGGAGCAGTCTACAGAGCTTCTGTTCTATGGCGAGGGAAGTGAGGAAATGGCTGTCAATGCATTTAAGATTGAACCTAAGGATGGAACGATTTATCTGAAAGGTGTCGTATCACGTAAGAAACAGCTGATTCCGCCACTTATGGAGGCCGCACAGATGATCGGCAGCGATTACGTATAAATCGGAGGAAAACAAATGGCAAAACAAACATGGAAACCAGGCAATATGATCTACCCGATCCCGGCAGTCATGGTGAGCGTTACAGATGGGAAAGGGCAGGATGATATTATAACGGTTGCATGGACCGGTACCATCTGTACCAATCCTCCGATGGCTTATATTTCAGTAAGACCGGAGCGTTTTTCCTATCACATGATAAAAGAAACCGGAGAATTCGTGATCAATCTGACAACAGAAGAACTTGCTGCAGCAACGGATTACTGTGGAGTCAGATCCGGACGTGATGTAGATAAATTCAAAGAGACTGGACTTACGAGAGAAAAGGCGGATATCGTAAAAGCACCGATGATAAAAGAGGCTCCGGTATCAATCGAATGCAGAGTAAAAGAAATCAGAGAGCTTGGTTCACATCATATGTTTCTGGCAGAGGTTGTTGCAGTTCATGCAGACGAACGTTATATGGACGAAAATAATCGTTTTGACCTGAACAGAGCCAGACCGCTGGTCTATTCTCATGGAGAATATCTTGGCACAGGAAAGAAGCTGGGAACTTTTGGATACAGTGTAAAAAAACGTAAAAAAACTGTTCCCCCAAAAACGAAAAAGACCGCCAAGCCTTGATTTAAAAGAGATTGCAGAATACTGCTGTTTATGGTAAAATATTCTTTAAGCAATTCATAAGAGACAGGAGAAAAGAAATTTTATGAATAATATAACGTTGATAGGAATGCCGGGAGCAGGAAAAAGTACAATAGGGGTTGTACTGGCGAAGGTATTGGGCTATCAGTTCCTTGATTCCGATCTTCTGATTCAGAAACAGGAAAAGAGACGCCTGTCCGAAATCATAGAAGAAGAAGGATATAAAGGATTTAAAGATGTTGAGAATCGTGTCAATGCATCAATAGAGGCAGAGAATACGGTCATTGCAACAGGTGGAAGCGTTGTTTACTGCGAAGAAGCCATGGAACATCTGAAATCCATAGGAACCGTTGTGTATTTGAAATTGTCTTTAAATGCTCTTTCAAAGCGACTCGGAAATCTGAAGGGCAGAGGCGTTTTGCTGAGAGAAGGACAGACCCTTACGAATCTGTATGAAGAAAGAACTCCATTGTACGAAAAGTACGCAGATATTGTGATAGATGAAGAGGGGAAAGATCTGGAAGCAAGTCTGGAGATTCTTTTGAAAACACTGAAAGAAAAGTAAGAGTAACCATTGAAAAGCAGGGGAGCAGAAGCGTACAGAGGAAATTTTTATTTACAAATGTGAAATTTGTGTTATAATACGAAACTGAGCTTTTTAACAAAGTATTAAAAGTTTTTAAAAGTCTGATAATAAATTTCTGATATTTGCTTCGGCTTACGGAGTGAAAATAATTATAGAGGTGCTTTATGGAACAGTATGTAATTAAAGGCGGCAACCCGTTAGTGGGAGAAGTAGAAATTGGTGGCGCCAAAAATGCTGCACTTGCAATTCTTTCTGCAGCAATTATGACGGATGAAACAATCCTTATCGAGAACCTGCCTGATGTAAGAGACATTAATGTTTTATTGGAAGCAATCGCCGGTATTGGCGCACAGGTAGAGCGAATTGACAGATCTACAGTAAAAATCAATGGTTCTACGATCAACGACATCAGCGTTGATTATGAATATATTAAAAAAATCCGTGCATCCTATTATCTTCTGGGTGCATTACTTGGTAAATACAAACATGCAGAAGTACCGCTTCCTGGCGGATGCAACATCGGAAGTCGTCCGATAGACCAGCATCTCAAAGGATTCCGTGCACTTGGTGCATCTGTGAATATTCTTCACGGTGCGATCGTTGCCGAGACAGAGAATCTTCACGGAAGTCATATCTTCCTGGATGTAGTTTCTGTAGGAGCTACGATCAATATCATGATGGCAGCATCTATGGCGTCAGGACGTACGATCATTGAGAATGCAGCAAGAGAGCCGCATGTCGTTGATGTTGCGAACTTCCTGAACAGCATGGGCGCCAACATCAAAGGTGCAGGTACAGATGTTATCCGTATCAAAGGTGTTGAGAAACTTCACCGTACTGAATATTCCATCATCCCGGATCAGATTGAAGCCGGAACATTTATGTTCGCAGCTGCAGCAACTGGTGGTGATGTTACCGTTAAGAATGTTATCCCGAAACATCTGGAAGCAACTACAGCCAAACTGGAAGAAATCGGCTGTGAGGTTGAAGAATTTGATGATGCTGTACGTGTACGTGCAGGCAAGAGACTTCACCGCACACATGTGAAGACACTTCCTTATCCGGGATATCCGACAGATATGCAGCCGCAGATCGCAGTAACTCTGGCACTTGCAGAAGGAACCAGTATTGTTACGGAGAGTATTTTTGAAAACCGTTTCAAATATGCGGACGAGCTTTCCAGAATGGGAGCATGCATTAAAGTCGAAGGTAATTCAGCAATCATCGACGGTGTCAAGAAACTGACAGGCGCAAGAGTAAGTGCACCGGATCTCCGTGCAGGAGCAGCACTTGTCATTGCAGGTCTGGCAGCAGACGGAATCACTGTTGTTGATGATATCGTTTATATCCAGCGTGGATATGAGAATTTCGAAGAGAAACTGAGAAGTCTCGGTGCTGAGATTGAGAAAGTTTCCAGCGAGAAAGAAATCCAGAAATTCCGTCTTCGCGTAGGATGATAAAAATTGTCAGTTCTTATACTTGACAATTATATAAAATGAGTATATTGTATGTACTGCAATATCAACTAAGAATAACTAAATAAAATGGCCTTTTATTCAGAGTGGTGGAGATACAAAGGATCTGAGAAGCCACGGCAACCCCTTTATGTATAAGGAAGGTGCCAACCTGAGCGAGTCATCGAACAATAAGAGGATTGAAATAAATTTCAAGACAGTCCTATTGTTGGGGCTGTCTTATTTGTTGTTGATTGCAGAATTACGAGAATTGCAGAGCAATGGAGTAATTCGTAGAACATTTAACTGATTATTTACAGAAAGAGGTTAACAATGGAGAAAGAAAAAATTTTATTTACTTCTGAATCAGTAACAGAAGGCCATCCGGACAAAATGTGCGATGCCATTTCTGATGCGATTCTTGACGCAATCATGAAAGAAGACCCGATGGGACGTGTTGCATGCGAGACAGCAACAACAACAGGTCTTGTACTTGTAATGGGTGAGATCACAACAAGTGCTTATGTTGACATCCAGAAAATCGTAAGAGATACCGTAAGAGAAATTGGCTATACACGTGGAAAATACGGTTTTGATGCAGAAACATGTGCAGTCATCACAGCAATCGATGAGCAGTCCACAGACATCGCAATGGGAGTTGATAAAGCTCTGGAAGCAAAAATGGGTGAAGACGAGATCGATGCAATCGGTGCCGGAGACCAGGGTATGATGTTTGGATATGCTTCCAATGAAACAGAAGAATATATGCCATATCCGATCAACATGGCACACAAACTTGCACGCCAGCTGACAAAAGTACGCAAAGACGGAACTCTGCCATACTTAAGACCAGACGGAAAAACACAGGTAACTGTTGAATATAACGAAGAAGGAAAACCGATCCGTATCGATGCAGTTGTATGCTCTACACAGCATGATCCGGAAGTTACACAGGAACAGATTCATGAAGATATCAAAAAATATGTATTCGATGAAATCATCCCTGCTGATATGGTTGATGATGAGACAAAATATTTCATCAATCCTACAGGACGTTTTGTAATCGGTGGACCTCATGGTGACAGTGGACTTACAGGTCGTAAGATCATCGTTGATACTTACGGTGGAGCAGGACGTCACGGCGGCGGTGCTTTCTCCGGTAAAGACTGCACAAAAGTTGACCGTTCCGCAGCTTATGCAGCACGTTATGTTGCAAAGAATATTGTTGCAGCAGGACTGGCTGACAAATGTGAAATCCAGCTTTCTTATGCAATCGGTGTAGCAAAACCTACTTCCATCAATGTGAACACATTTGGAACAGGCAAACTTTCCGATACAGAACTTGTAGAAATCATTCGTGAAAACTTTGATCTTCGTCCGGCAGGAATCATCCGTATGCTTGATCTGAGAAGACCGATCTACAAACAGACTGCTGCTTACGGACATTTCGGCCGTACAGATGTAGATCTTCCATGGGAAAAACTGGACAAAGTTGAAGATCTTAAGAAATATCTGTAAAATACAAGACGGTTTCATGGATTTTATAGAAAATTTAGAGATAAGAATATAGTGATATGATATAATGAACGCATATATAGCGAAGAAGAACTTCGATATTGTGCGTTCATTTTTTGCTTAAGAAGCAATTATAAGTTTTACAGAAACGAGGGAATTTCATGAAACTGAAAAACAGAATCGTTGTGGGATTCATGATGGTAATATTGGTACCGCTTCTTTTATTTGCTGCTGCCCTGTTTGGAATCAGTGAGACACAGCACAGGAATGCAGCCAACAATGAATCTGCACAGGAAACATCCTATGATATTACAATTTCCGATACGGGAAGCAGTCAGGCAAGAATCCAGATCATGACGAAGGATCTTTTTTTTACTGCTTTTATCATTCTTATCTTCACAGGCGTTTCTGTGGGGTTGTGGATCTACAGAAGTGTGGCGGCACCGCTGGTCAAACTGCGAAAGGCGACGCAGAATATCAAGGAAGGAAATCTGGATTTTGTTCTGGATGTCGAGGGAACAGATGAATTTTCGGAGCTTTGCCGGGATTTCGAAGAGATGCGCCGCAGACTGAAAGAATCAGCAGAAGAAAAAATCGCCATGGATAAGGAAAATAAAGAATTGATCAGCAACATTTCCCATGACCTCAAGACTCCGATCACAGCGGTGAAGGGATATGTAGAAGGAATCATGGATGGTGTGGCAGATACACCGGAGAAGATGGACCGCTATGTCAGGACGATTTACAATAAGACCAATGAGATGGATCATCTGATCAATGAGCTGACGTTCTATTCTAAAATTGATACGAACCGTATCCCATATACATTCAGTAAGCTGAATGTAGAAGATTATTTCTCTGACTGCGCAGAAGAAGTGGGACTGGAGCTGGAAACAAGAGGTATCCAGCTCTGCTATGCAAATTATGTAGATAAAGATGTGCTTGTAATTGCAGATGGCGAACAGATACGAAGAGTGATTCATAATATCATCAGCAATGCCATTAAATATATGGATAAGCAGAATGGAATGAAGGGCATCATACAGATCAGAGTAAAAGATGTCGGAGATTTCGTACAGGTTGAGATTGAGGATAATGGCAAGGGAATTGAATCCAAAGATCTGCCGTATATTTTTGACCGTTTCTACAGGACGGATGTTTCACGTAATTCATCCAAGGGAGGAAGCGGAATCGGTCTTTCTATCGTTCGTAAGATTCTGGAGGATCATGGTGGCAAAGTGTGGGCAACCAGTCGGGAAGGAATCGGAACGATCATGTACTTTGTTTTGAGAAAATATCAGGAGGTACCTATGAATGAGTAAAATACTGATCATCGAAGATGAAGAAGCAATCGCAGATCTGGAGAGGGATTATCTGGAACTTTCCGGATTTGAAGTAGAGATAGCAAACAGAGGAGATGTGGGCCTTGAAAAAGCACTCAATGAAGATTATGATCTGATTATACTGGATCTGATGCTTCCGGAAGTAGATGGGTTTGATATATGCCGTCAGGTACGTCAGGAGAAAAATATCCCGATCATTATGGTATCTGCAAAGAAAGATGATATTGATAAGATCCGTGGACTCGGTCTTGGCGCGGATGATTATATGACCAAGCCATTCAGTCCGAGTGAACTGGTGGCCAGAGTAAAAGCACATATGGAGCGATACAACAGACTGGTAGGTTCCAGTGTGGTAAAGAATGATATTATTGAAATCCGTGGCATCAAGATAGACAAGACTGCGAGACGTATCTGGGTAAACGGAGAAGAAAAAACATTTACGACCAAGGAATTTGATCTCCTTACTTTTCTGGCAGAGAACCCGAACCGCGTATTTACAAAAGCAGAACTGTTCCGCCAGATCTGGGATATGGAGTCAGTAGGAGATATTGCAACTGTTACAGTTCATATCAAGAAAATCCGTGAAAAAATTGAGTTTAATACAGCAAAGCCTCAGTATATAGAGACTATCTGGGGAGTAGGTTATCGTTTCAAAGTATAACGAATATGGAGAATCTTTAATGGAGAGATTATACAGAAAACTAGAAGAGTACAGCCGGTCTGATTATTATCCTTTTCATATGCCGGGGCACAAAAGAAATGCAGAATCAGTAAGGGGAGACTTCCCTTTTGAGAGAGATATCACTGAAATCGAGGGATTTGATAATCTTCATCATCCGGAGGATATTCTTCTGGAAGCACAGCGGAATGTGGCAAAACTGTATGGAGTCAAAGAGAGTTTTTACAGTGTCAATGGAAGCACGGCAGCTCTTCTTTCTGCAATTTCAGCAGCAGTTCCGAGAAACGGACAGATTCTTGTTGCAAGAAACTGCCATAAGGCTGTGTACCACGCTATCTATCTGAGAAATTTGAAACCAACTTATATCTATCCACAGATGGACGGGGAGTGGTGGATAAACGGCGGAATTTTTCCGGACAAGGTGGAAAGATGTCTTGCAGCGAATCCAGAACTTCAGGCAGTGCTGATCACTTCACCTACGTATGACGGTGTTGTTTCAGATGTAAAAGAGATTGCAGAGATTGCTCATAAGTATGGCGTGCCATTGATCGTGGATGAGGCGCATGGAGCACATTTTCATTTTTCAAATTATTTCCCGACATCGGCAGCAGAACTTGGAGCGGATCTGGTGATACAGAGTTTTCATAAGACCCTGCCTGCAATGACCCAGACTGCTGTTCTTCATAACTGCAGTGATCTGGTTGACAGCAGGATAATCCGAAGATTTATGGGAATCTACCAGACCAGCAGTCCGTCGTATATTCTGATGGCGAGTATGGATGCATGCATGGATACAATGGCATCCGATGGAAACCAGATGTTTCGTGATTTTACAAAAATACTGGAGCAGACAAGAAAGAGACTGTCAAAGTGTAAATATATCAGACTGACAGAGCCGGTTAAAGGCGAAAACGGAGTGTTTGATTACGACCGTTCAAAACTGATTTTTTCCACAAGATATTCATTAATGTCAGGAAGTGATCTGTATCACATTCTTCTTGACCGCTATCATATTCAGATGGAGATGGAATCTGAAAAATATGCGCTTGCCATTGCGGCAGTGGGAGACCGGGAAGAAGGATTTGAGAGATTATGTCAGGCAATTGAAGAGCTGGATAAGGAGCAGGCAGAACTGATAAAAGCGGGAATACCGACAGATGATGAAAAACAGCTGGACACCAGATCCATGCATTTTGTACTGAGTCAGATGATGTCGATGGCAGAGGCTATGGAATCTGAGACAGAAAAGTGTTCTCTGGAAGAAAGTATAGGCAGAATTTCTGCAGAGTTTGCTTATCTTTATCCGCCGGGAATCCCACTCATCACACCGGGAGAACAGATTACTGGACAATTTATCCGTAATATGAGAATATACATGGATAAGGGGTTATATCTGCAGGGACTGGAAGACTATACAAATAAGACAATCCTTGTGGTAGAACAACAGCCCCAGAGTACAAAGGAGCAAGACGAAGAAATTCATGGGTAAGATTTTTTATATTATGGGTAAAAGTGCCTCCGGAAAAGATAAAATCTATTCCAGACTGGCAGGAGATAAAAAGCTGAATCTGAAGAAACTGATTCTGTATACGACCAGACCGGTTCGTGACGGAGAAGAAGATGGTGTACAGTACTATTTTACAGACGATCGCAGACTGCAGGAGTTTGAGACAGCGGGAAAAGTAATCGAATCCCGTGCCTACAAGACCATTTATGGAATATGGACTTATTTTACAGCGGACGACGGACAGATTGACCTTAAGAACGGAAATTATCTTGGAATCGGTACGTTAGAGTCTTTTCAGAAGATGAAGAATTACTATGGAAAAGATTCAGTTATTCCGATATACATTGAAGTAGAAGATGGTGAACGTCTGATCCGTGCAATCAGAAGAGAACAGGAACAGGAAACACCAAAGTATAAAGAACTTTGCAGACGTTTTCTTGCGGATGAGGAGGATTTTTCCGAAGAGAAAATAAAGGAAGCAGAAATACAGAAGCGATTTGTTAATGATGATTTGGATTTATGTGTCAAAAATATTATAAAATATATAAATTCCATGTCATAGTTAAAAATAGTTTTGAATGGCTAATAAAGTATGATATAATGACTCTATAGCGAACAAAGATTCGTATATGAAACTATAAACAAGAGAGGTGATTCTGAATGGTCAGTTTCAATAATATTATCGGACACGAAGAAATTATCCGGCATCTCCAAAATGCCATGAAGACGGGAAAAGTTTCCCATTCATATATTTTTACAGGCAGACCCGGATCCGGCAAGAAGCTTCTTGCAACCACATATGCGATGACACTGCAGTGCGAAGCCGGTGGAACAGAGCCATGTCAGAAATGTGACTCCTGTAAGAAGGCGCTGGGCAAGAATCATCCGGACATCATTATGGTCAATCATGAGAAACCTGGTACGATCTCTATTGATGAAATCCGTGAACAGGTGATTCACGATGTTGCGATTAAGCCATACAGCAGTCCGCACAAGATTTACATTATTCCTGATGCGGAGATGATGACGGTACAGGCACAGAATGCTCTTCTCAAAACGATAGAAGAACCACCGGAATATGCAGTGATCATGCTGCTGACTAGTAATGCAGATGCACTTCTGCCGACGATCCAGTCCAGATGTGTGCGTCTGGATCTGAAGGTGGTTGATGACAGCCTTGTTAAGAAATACCTGATGGAACGGCTTCATGTGCCGGATTATCAGGCAGAGATAGATGCTTCCTTTGCACAGGGAAGTATTGGCAGAGCCAAAGAAGCTGCTACATCAGAAGAGTTTTCCAGAATGACGGAGAAAGCCCTGAAGATTCTCAAGTATGTAAATACGATGGAAGTATATGAATTGTCCGATGAGATCAAGGCACTTTCTGATGAAAAGCAGAATATTAGTGATTATCTGGATATTTTCCAGTTCTGGTTCAGGGATGTTCTTATGTTTAAGGCAACTCAGGAGGTTGACAACCTGGTATTTAAACAAGAAATCAATTATATAAAGGAACAGGCGAGCCAGCGTTCCTATGAGAACCTGGAAAAGATTCTGGAAGCACTGGAAAAAACAAAAGTAAGGCTTCGTGCAAACGTTAATTTTGAACTTGCACTTGAACTTCTGTTCCTGACGATCAGGGAGAGATAGAATGACAAAAATTGTTGGTATAAGATTCAGAAATGTCGGAAAGATTTATTATTTTGATCCGAAAAACTATAAAATGAAGATCGGTGATCATGTGATCGTAGAGACTGCCCGCGGTGTGGAGTTCGGACGAGTTGTACTCGGACCGAAAGAAGTGAGTGAGGATGAGGTGGTCCATCCGCTGAAAGAAGTCCTTCGCGTTGCCACACAGTCAGATGAGGACAGGGAGAAACAGAACCGCCTGAAAGAAAAAAATGCATTTAAAATCTGCCAGAAAAAAATCCGCGAACATGGTCTGGAAATGAAACTGATCGATGCGGAGTATACTTTTGACAATAATAAAGTACTGTTTTATTTTACAGCCGACGGAAGAATCGATTTCCGCCAGCTGGTAAAGGATCTTGCATCTATTTTCAAGACCCGAATCGAACTTCGTCAGATCGGTGTACGTGATGAGACAAAGATTCTCGGTGGAATAGGTATCTGCGGAAGATGTCTCTGCTGTCATACGTACCTGTCAGAGTTTGCACCGGTATCAATCAAGATGGCGAAAGAGCAGAATCTTTCCCTGAATCAGACAAAGATTTCCGGTGTGTGCGGACGACTGATGTGCTGTCTGAAGAATGAACAGGAAACCTATGAGGAACTGAACAAGAAACTTCCGGGTCTGGGTGATACTGTGACAACACCGGACGGGCTTCAGGGAACGGTACAGAGTGTGAATGTACTTCGCCAGAGAGTGAAAGTCATTGTTGAGATCAATGATGAAAAAGAGATTCAGGAGTTCCCGGTGGATGAACTGAAATTCAGACCAAGAAAGAAAAAAGTGAAAGTTTCTGACAAAGAATTAAAGGAACTTGGAAATCTGGAAGATAAAAAAGGAGATTCCAAATTAAATGACTGATGAGCTGGTAAAAGAAAAAGAACGCGTAGATGATCTTCAGAATGGCTATTATGTCATTCAGGACCCTGATAAATTCTGTTTTGGAATGGATGCAGTTCTTCTTTCCGGCTTTGCGAAAGTAAAAAAAGGCGAAACTGCGCTGGACATGGGCACAGGAACGGGAATTATCCCGATCCTGCTGAAAGCGAAAACCCGGGGAAGACATTTCACCGGGCTTGAAATTCAGCAGGAATGTGCTGAGATGGCCGGTCGCAGTGTGCGGTATAATCATCTGGAGGATGATGTAGAGATCGTACAGGGAGATATTAAAGAGGCTGCTGATATTTTTGGGGCAGCTTCTTTTGATGTTGTGACAAGTAACCCTCCGTATATGATCGGACAGCATGGTCTGAGAAATCCGGATATGCCGAAGGCAATTGCCAGACATGAAGTGCTCTGTACTCTGGAGGATGTGGTGAGTCAGGCTTCGGCAGTTCTGAAAGAGCGGGGACGTTTTTACATGGTACACAGACCGTTCCGGCTGGCTGAGATCATGAATGTTCTGACGAAATACCGTCTGGAGCCCAAAAGAATGCAGCTTGTATATCCCTACATAGACAGAGAGCCAAACATGGTCCTGATAGAAGCACTGAAAGGCGGAAATTCCAGAATAACCGTGGAGCCGCCGCTGATCGTGTACAAAGAACCGGGAGTTTATACAGATAATATTCTTAAGATTTATGACATGATCTGACCCAGACAGGCAGCTTGTTGAACAAAAGCAGCATGACACGAATCAGAAAGCAGGATTGCCTGCAGAACTCAGAACTGTTACAGCAGGAGGAAGAAATCATGAGCGGGAAATTGTATTTATGCGCAACGCCCATAGGAAACCTGGAAGACATCACACTCCGGGTACTTCGCACATTAAAAGAAGTGGATCTGATCGCAGCAGAGGATACCAGAAACAGTATCAAACTGCTGAATCATTTTGATATTAAAACACCCATGACCAGTTATCATGAATATAACAAGATTGATAAAGCCTATGTGCTGATTAACAAAATGCAGGAAGGACAGAATATTGCACTGATCACGGATGCAGGTACGCCGGGAATTTCTGATCCCGGGGAAGAACTTGCTGCCATGTGTTATGAGGCAGGGATTGAGGTAACTTCTCTCCCGGGACCCGCGGCATGCATCACAGCGCTGACACTGTCCGGTCTGCCTACCAGAAGATTTGCCTTTGAAGCATTTCTCCCGGCAGATAAAAAAGAGAGAAAGATCATTCTGGAAGAATTGAAGGATGAGACAAGAACGATCATTCTTTATGAGGCACCGCACCGTCTGGTGAGAACTCTGGAAGAATTAAAAGAGACTCTGGGAAACCGCAGAATGACTCTTTGCAGAGAGCTGACAAAGAAACATGAAACAGCTTTTCATACAACCATCGAAGACCTGATCCTTTTTTACCAGACAGAGAAACCGCTGGGAGAATGTGTGCTGGTGATTGAGGGCAGAAGCCGTCAGGAAATGGAAGAAGAACAGAAAGCATCCTGGGAAAAAATCACCATAGAAGAACATATGGAAATTTACGAAAGTAAAGGTCATTCCAGAAAAGAGGCAATGAAACTGGTAGCCAATGACAGAGGTGTGACAAAGAGGGATATTTATCAGTATCTGATCAATAAATAACAGAAAAACAAACGAAACCGCAAATGAGAAAAACTGTGATTACCGTACAGGTAATATTGCACGAAAGAGGTGCAGAAAACGGCAGCAGATTCTCTCGTCTGCGGCTTCTTTTTTCTTTAGAATGTGGCAAGAAAAAGGCTTTTGTGCTATAATAAATTTGTATTATTGTGTCCACATACCAGAGTATATTTAAAAACCTGTTTCAGGCAATTTCAGAAAATATTGCGGCAGGTTTTGCAGGTTACTGTTCGTCAGAAAACGTACCGTTAAACACGAACAGTTACAGGCGGAGAGAACAGTAATTCTTATAGCGATTCCAGAAAATAATGCAATCAGGCTGCTGCTTTTTTTGCTGCAGCAGGGCAGGTGTTTCTGAAAATATGAGAACAGAGAAACAGCGCCATATGGCCGGTTATGACTGCATCATTTTCTGGAACGGCTATAGATATATTCTGGTAATATTATATATTAACAGGAGGAATAAAATGGGTGGAGAAAATACAGAATACGGAGCGGATCAAATCCAGATTCTGGAAGGTTTGGAAGCCGTAAGAAAGAGACCGGGTATGTATATCGGAAGTACATCCAGCAGAGGTCTTCATCATCTGGTTTATGAGATCGTAGACAATGCGGTTGATGAAGCACTTGCTGGATTTTGTACGGAAATTCAGGTTGTGATCAATCCGGATAATTCCATTACAGTTGTCGATAACGGACGTGGTATTCCGGTAGGTATCAATCATAAAGCAGGAATCCCTGCAGTTGAAGTTGTTTTTACCATTCTTCATGCCGGCGGTAAATTCGGCGGTGGAGGATACAAAGTATCCGGTGGTCTCCATGGAGTAGGCGCTTCTGTTGTAAATGCACTGTCTACCTGGCTGGAAGTCACCATCTGCCGTGAAGGTAAAGTTTATAAACAGAGATATGAACGCGGAAAGACAATGTATCCGCTGAAAGAAATCGGAGTATGTGATCCGGGTCAGACAGGAACCACAGTTGTGTTCCTTCCTGACAGTGAGATCTTTGAGGAGACAGTATATGATTACGATATCCTGAAACAGCGTCTCCGTGAAATGGCATTTCTTACCAAGGGTCTGAAGATTGTTCTCCGTGATACCAGAGAAGGAATGGAAAGAGAGAAAACATTCCACTATGAAGGTGGTATCCGTGAATTTGTAACTTATCTGAACAGAAGTAAAGAAGCTCTTTATCCGGAGATCATTTACTGCGAGGGTGAGAAGGACGGTGTGGCGGTTGAAGTTGCCATGCAGCACAATGATTCTTATACAGAGAATACTTACGGATTTGTAAACAATATTAATACTCCTGAAGGCGGTACCCATATTACTGGTTTCAGAAATGCCATTACAAACACATTTAACGATTACGCCAGAAAGAATAAGCTTCTCAAGGACAGCGAGCCAAACCTTTCCGGTGATGATATCCGAGAAGGCCTGACGGCCATTGTCAGCGTTAAAATTGGCAATCCGCAGTTTGAAGGCCAGACGAAGCAGAAACTTGGAAACAGTGAGGCCAGAGGAGCTGTAGACAGTGTTGTAAGCAAACAGCTGGAGATTTTTCTGGAACAGAATCCTGCTGTAGCCAAGGCAACCGTAGAGAAGTCTGTACTTGCCCAGAGAGCCAGAGAGGCAGCGCGTAAGGCACGAGATCTTACAAGAAGGAAGTCTGCCCTTGACAGTATGTCCCTTCCAGGCAAGCTTGCCGATTGCTCGGACAAGAATCCGGAGAATTGCGAAATCTATATCGTAGAGGGTGATTCCGCGGGTGGCTCTGCGAAGACAGCTCGTAACCGTGCTACACAGGCTATCCTTCCTCTTCGTGGAAAAATCCTGAACGTAGAGAAAGCCCGTCTGGACAAGATTTATGCAAACAAAGAGATTAAAGCTATGATCACAGCCTTTGGCACCGGTATTCATGATGATTTCGATATTTCCAAACTGAGATATCACAAGATCATCATTATGACTGATGCCGATGTTGACGGTGCCCACATTGCCACACTGCTTCTTACATTCCTGTACAGATTTATGCCGGAACTGATCAAGCAGGGCTATGTATATCTGGCACAGCCGCCGCTGTACAAGATCGAGAAGAACAAGAAGGTATGGTACGCTTACGATGACGATGAGCTGAACGCCATCCTTACAGAGATAGGACGAGACTCCAACAATAAGATCCAGCGTTACAAAGGTCTGGGAGAGATGGATGCAGAGCAGCTTTGGGAGACTACCATGGATCCGGAACGTCGTATTTTACTGCGCGTGACCATGGATGAAGAGACCACATCAGAAGTAGACCTTACTTTTACTACGCTTATGGGTGATCAGGTAGAGCCAAGACGGGATTTCATTGCCCAGAATGCAAAGAAAGTTAAGAATCTGGATATTTAACCAGATCAAGAAAGAGCAAGCCTCTTCTTCAAATCCGCATCCTACGCGATCAGTACAGTTATTTACGAAACGATGTACTAGTACATCGTTTTCGAAATAACTATACCACTCACTTGTCTGCGAATCCGAT
>OLRP01001360.1_pt1 | contig 19650 bp, 15 predicted proteins | sample 1672401 | NCBI WGS metagenome assembly OLRP01 (sample SAMEA3136682, study PRJEB25190) | human gut metagenome | reverse complement strand
AACATCCAAAGATTTTAAGCAAGCCCCTGATGGAATTTCCCAAGGAATTCCTTCATTCTTACATGTTCTGATGAAAATACCTCTTCCGGGGTACCTTCCACTGCGATCAGACCGTCATCCATAAAGATAATCCGATCGGAGATGTCACGGGCAAAGCTCATCTCGTGGGTAACGATCACCATGGTGATATGCTCGGCTGCCAGGTCTTTGATTACTTTCAAGATTTCGCCAGTGAGCTCCGGATCCAAAGCAGATGTGGGCTCATCGAAGAAAAGAATATCCGGGTTCATGCAAAGGGCTCTGGCGATGGAAACTCGCTGCTGCTGTCCGCCGGAAAGCTGGTAGGGATAATAATTTTCCTTATCCGAAAGCCCCATTTTCTTAAGAAGCTCCCTTGCCTGCGCATAAACCTCTTTTTTATCTCTCTTTTGTACCTTAATTGGAGCGTCTGTAATATTTTTAATCACGGAAAAATGGGGAAAAAGGTTAAAATTCTGAAAAACCAATCCGATTTTTCCGTTTTTGATGATTTCGCCGCCGTCTGGTGTCTCCAGACCAGTGGCACAGCGAAGCAATGTAGACTTACCCGAGCCGGAGGGACCGATAATACTAAGAACCTCGCCCTTGTCTACTTCCAGGGAAATGTCACGGAGAACGTCCAGGGCTCCGAAACTTTTCTTTATGTGTTTCATTTCAAATAATTTCATATAGTGACTCCTTCTGGTTACCCGCACACGCTTTTACAATGTATATTCACTGCAGGTTGATGATAAATTATTAGCGGTAATAGTTCAGTTTTTTCTCTACTTTATCCATGATCACTGCTACCAGCAGGTTAAATACATAATAAAATACAGCCGCTACCACAAACGGCACCATCGTGGTCTGAGAGCTGGCAATCTGTTTCGCCAAAGTGAACATTTCAGCTACCGCTACAACAAACGCCAATGAAGTATCCTTTACCAGAGTGATTACTTCGTTGGTAATAGATGGCAAAATCCGTTTAAATACCTGGGGAAGAATGATGCGGAAGAAGGTCTGTGCTTTTGAGTAGCCAAGGATTCTGGCTGCTTCATACTGACCTACTGGCATGGATTCAATTCCGCCACGGTAGATTTCTGCAAAATAAGCGGCATAATTAATTGCAAAAGCAATAAATACAGCGATCAGGCTATAACCCATGGAAATCCGGATTCCAAAAATAAAATATGGTCCAAAATATACTACCATCAGCTGCAGCATAAGAGGTGTTCCGCGCATAATGGAGATATAAGCAGAAACGATCCATCTGATTATCTTTATTTTGGACATTTTACCCCAACAGACCAGAAGGCCAAGTGGCAGGGAAAATATAAGGGTTACAAAGAAAATTTCCGTAGTTACGGTCATTCCCTTTGCAAGCTGGCTTAACATTACACTAAAACTCATAGTTACTGTGTTCCTCCTGTTGATACTTGTGTTCTAAGGGATCGCATTTCACGTTTCATTTCATTCTATAATTCACATTCTGCGAATCAAGCTCCTTCTTTTGGAGCAGACCCCTTCTCGCTAAGAAAAGAGGGTGCGCCAGGTACCCTCTTTTTTACATATATTCTTGTTTATATTCTATGTGAATTATTCAGCCTCATCCTCAGCAGCATCTGCATCAGCTGCCTCATCAGAATCTGCATTTTCTTCTGCCGCATCTGTGCTCTCTTCTGTCTTATCAGCTGCTTCCTCATCTCCCAGGCAAAGCATGTCAACCACACCATACTGTTCAGCCAGCTTATCAATCTCACCTTCGTCGTACAGCTTCATAACCTCAGCCCATACGGTATCACGAAGCTCCTCATTTCCCTTGGCAAAGCCAATGCCGTACTGCTCGCTCTGGATCGGCTCGTCCAGAATCTTATATTTGCCCTCTTCTCTCTGAGCCAGCTGATATTTGGCAACTCCGATATCAACAGCAACAGCATCAGCTGCGCCAGAATCAATATTCATAAATGCGGTATTGTAATCCGGATTCTCTGTAAGGGATGCAAAACTGTCTGTCAGTTCTTTGTTATCCTCGCTGTTCAAAGCATCAAGTGCTGCAGATGCAGCCTGTACTACAACATTCTTCCCTGCCAGATCTGCCAGTGTCTCAATTCCGGAATCGGAAGTGACTACCATAACCTGCTCGTTATTCAGATATGGATCAGACCAGGTATAATCATCCTCACGTCCATTGATGGTAAAGCCATTCCAGATACAGTCAATATTTCCGGAATTCAGCTCCATATCCTTGGAATCCCAGTTAATTGGTTTCTTTACAAGCTCCCATCCAAGATTATCACATACCTTCTGCGCCACATCCAGGTCAAAACCAACATATTCGCCACTTTCATCCATATAACCAAAAGGCGGATACTCTGCATCAAATCCAACAGTCAGTGTCTTACTGTCGGCATCTGCATAAACCGTTACACTAGAGCAGATACCTGCTGCCATCAAGGCACTCATCATAATCGCCAGAATTCTTTTTTTCATAATATCTATCCTCCTGAAATCTAATTCTCATTATTTTAGTGCGTTTTCACTCTACCATATTAAAGCATGGTTGTATGGTAGCATACGAAAGTAATTCTGTCAATATAGTTTTTTAGAAAAAGCACAGGTTCATCACGAACCTGTGCTCCTATGATACTCTCCTGTCAGCTTCTCCAGCATTTCATCCGCCTTCCCTGGTCTTATGCTGACCTCCTTTTTCTGCGCAAACTCATCCAATGCCTTTTTTAAAGTATCCTTCACTTCCTCCGATACATTCAGCTCCTTCAGCCTGTTCTCATACTCCTGCGGCTTCTTCACGCTACGATAAGCAAGCAGATAGCAAACCAGCTCCTTAGGATCGCTCTGGGTAAGAAACGCCTCCCAGAAACACTCCATTGCTTTCTCCATCTGAAAAAGATAGCTGTACGCACATCCAAGGTTATGCCACACACTCATGGTCAGTCCCGGTCTTATCTGCTCCAGCCCTTCTTTTTTCAGAAGCTGCTGATACACCTTGATGGCACTTACATACATCTTATTCGCTACCAGGGCATCCCCTTTTCTCTTTTTTCGAAGAAGAGGTGCCTCCTGATCCAGCTTGGCAAGCTTTACATTCAATGCCTTCAGCTCATCGTAAGTAAGATAATTGATCTCCTTAAATACCGGATAAAGCACATCCTCCGCACTGGCAAATTTACCAAGATGAGGACGTAGCTTGGCTGCCAGCCTTGGCAGATCCAGTTCCTCGCTGATCCAGATACAGAGATTTTCATTTATAACAGAAGAATCCACCAGATAAAGATTGTGGTACAGAAAGTAGCAAAGCTCCTCCAGTGAGTAAATATTGGTATTGATACTCTCCACAAAAAACGGCTTGTCCGCCTTTTTTGTCTGACATAAAATATAACCGCTCATTTCCAGCCTCCTTTACCACTCTACCAGTTCGTCCCAGACCTTGCCGCTGGAAGGGAACATTTCTCCAAATCCAAGATCTTTTACAACAACGCGGCATTTCTTCTGTGACACATATGCAAGGGCCAGAGACAGTCTTGTAGTCTTATTGGGACGCTCAGGAAGTCCGGGCAGTCCCATAATTACTTTCTTCTTGTGCTTCTCGCCGAAGGTTCCAACAACAAAAACAAGCTCTGTTATATCATCCAGGATCAGCTCACAGCCAGCTTTACACTCATACCAGTTCTTACCAGCCTCAATAAGCGGGTAATATGCCGGTGCACCCATCACCCGCATTTCCATTCCCACATCTTTCAGCACAAGAGCAGGACTCATATAACGGTACCCCTTCAGGATCTTATCCTCAAGGCGCTCCTTTCCAGCTGCACATGCACCTTTTGCAAAAAGGTTATTTCCATAATAAACCTTTCTTCGCTGCATGCAAAGGCTTCCAATGGATATTTTCGCCCAATCCGGGCTGAATCCATATCCTGTGATCTGAATGCTGGAAAAAAGACCGGTTCCAAGAGTCTCCTTAATAAAATCACGGAAAGCCTCATCTCTGGCTTCCACGGCCTTCTCTCCCTCTTCCTCAGGTGCTGTAAGAGATGGGAGGACCGTCTTCTTCGGCTCCTCAAGGCGTACCAGCACCGGCCTTGTGCTGCTGTCCATAGTCAGCTGCTGAAACTTCACTTCATCCTGGTGAAAAGAATACCAGCCGATACTCCGGTTCCAGGTCTCTCTTTTCTGGGTAAGGGAATAATAATAAAAGCTCTCTCCATGGTCTATCAGCATGTACTGATTCTTCGAAAAACCAATGGCCTGGCAGGCTTTTTCCATATTTTTCACCTGGGGGTCCTCAAGCTCAGGACTTGTGATCACCAGACATTTTGTGTTTTTTACAAGATCTGCAACTCCCAGAAATTTCAGCATACCCTCCAGAAAAACCTGAAGCAGCTCCCATGGCTCCACCTGCTCTCCCAGAATCTGCACACTGTCTTCTTTCTTACAGATTCCATACAGGTCATCCACCATCTGTCCCCCTTTTTCCCGGGCAAAATAAACTGCCTCAAGACCAATGGTGTACTCTTTATGCTCTCCGCGCCTGCAAATACAGGTAGGTGCTTCAAACTCCTGGGCACCAACCTTCATGGACACAGAGCAGGGTTCCTCCCCTTTCCGGTCATAATAGCAGATCTGGGAATAATCTTTTCCAAAATCAATTCCTATGATCAAATCACGAATTTCATTCATATATTCAGTCCTCTTCTGTAATGACAAACATTTCTTTTACATACTGTTCCTGGCGGAAATACTGCTTCAGTCCCTGTTTCACCTCATGATGCTTGTCCAGTTTCCGCGCAGACAAAATCTGATTAATCATCTGGTACTTGCTGAATGGTGTACCTTCCACCTTACTCATTCCAAGTACCCGCTCTGGCGTTCTTTTGGTCTGTCCATTACATTCCTCTGAAAAATAATAATGCAAAGTTTCCCCGTAAAACATGGTAAACGGCTTGGTAAAAATACCCTCATATACATTCTTAAGAGGCTCTGTCTTATATTCCAGCGCACGTCCAAGTCCGGTATCCAAAGCATATACAAGGGTTACCTTCGCCTCCGGGCTGGTGTGATATTCCACACATGTTTTGTCATCCATCTGATACAGGCTCAGAATTTCCGGTGGAAGTCTGTGGAAGAAAGAAAATACCATTTCTTTGTCCATGCACATTTTCAGAAGCTCTTTTTCTATGGAAAGAAGAGCCTCTTTTCTGCTCTTTTCCCTGGAAAGCTCTTTAAACAAAGCCAGATAGCAGACTTCATTTACCATCCATTTCTGCATATATGCATTCAACAGACAGTTTTTCACAAAAGGACTCATGGTGTATTCTTTTACAAAAATGCCATAGGAAACATGGGTCAGATATCCGCTTACGATCCACTCCCTTCCGGAATGGCGAATGTAGGATTCCAGAACATGCTCTCCCTCCTTGCGGTAATCCGTGGTAAACATAAGAAGCTGAAGGATTTTTTCCTCCAGATCATAGGTATCCATTTCAAATCCCACAGCACTTTTCCAGATGGAAAACATTTCATCCACAGGTCCAAAACGATATTTCATAAGATATGTGAGGATCACCTCATCATAAAATCCATTTCTGTAAACATCAGATGCCAAAGCCAGAAGTTCCTCATCTTCCAGCATGTCGCAGCGCACGATCATGCGGCTCACCAGTTTCAGAAGGCTTCGCATGTCCACGCCCTCATAGCCGAATTCCTCCACAATGGCCTGTGCCTGGGAAAAAAGGCCGCGGCTTATAAGGACCACCAGAAGCTTCTGCCTGTCCACACGGGCGTATTCCTGGTAATCCATCTGCTTTAAATATTGATCCAGATCTTCGCCAAATACATGCTCTGCATAATAATCCAGAATCCTGCGACGTACCTTCTGCTTATACTCCATGCAAAAAGCATCGGATTTGACCAGTCTTTGAAAAATATCCAGATTATCTTTGTCCAGTTCATGGCTTTCGCAATAATGAAGAAGCACACCTGGCTCGTCCACGCCAAGGGCAAGAACTTTTCTCACTGCCCCATCCTCATCCATGGTCTTCTTCAAGCTGTAATCTACAGTAGCACTGTATCTGCGCTGCTTGTCATCCTGAAAAAGGATAGCAGCATCTTCTGTATAAATTCTTGGATAAGCTACGCCCTGAACACAGGTATAAGTCTCCTCTGATTCCATCTGACTGTGACGAACGATCACATAGCGGACTTTTTTATCATCAAAATAAAGGCGGTGGGTAAACATTTTCTGCGCAATGGAATCTGCCGCCTCTTTTGTGCGAGGCTCCATCAGAAACTCCTGATATAAGACAGCATAGCTCTCATTCATTTTGCCCTCAGCCAGTTTTTTCCTGGCGAAATCCCGCATACCTGACATATAGCGCTGGTATGCTGCCGGCTCTTTTTCCTTATTTGCAATAATGCAGGAATAAATAAATGCCCGCTTGGAATCTCCAAGGGAATCGCTGTTGTAAGTAAAATACATGAGAAGAGCCTTTGGAAGCTCAATCCGTCTGGAAGTGTCCATAGTCTCCACATAATACTCATAAAGTCTTGTAAGACGCAGCCCATGCTCCACTGCCAGGGAAAACCAGCGGAAATATTCGGTCTTTCTTGGGTTTCCCTTCATCACATATTTGCAGATGGCTTCCAGGGTATCCTCTGAAGAATACTGTTCATAGCCCTTTGCCAATGCCTGATAAATACTTTCGTTATAATCTTTCTCATACCCAGAAAGATATGCAAGACGCATTACCAGCTCCTCTGTAAGAAGGTTTCTTCTTGCCGCGAAGCGGAATACCTGTCCCCAGAAGCTGTTCAGCCTGTGAAGAAGAGTCATGTCCTTGCAGATGATCTTCCATGCTTCCAGATAGAGGAACGGACTCCTGCAGCCCTTGCCAAACTGCTCTTCCAGCACAAATAATGCCTTGGACGGAGTCTCCTTGTATGCAGGATCCAGCTTCAGCAGGATCCATAAAAGCGGAAAACTGTCACTTTTCTGCATGTAAAAATTGCGGATTCTGGACAGGGCGTGAACCTTGTCCTTATATAAACCGGTAAGCGTGCACAGATACAGATAAATTCCAGCAAACTCCAGATCATCTCTTGTATAGGATTTATCCTGATAGCTTTCCAGAAGAACTCTTGCTTCCTCATGATGGTTCTCCATGTAAAGAAGAAAGGCCTCATACATCTGGTATTCCGGATAATCACATCCGGACTGGTGAAGCTGGTTCAGAATATAGTGGCTGCTTGCACTCCAGGTGGAAAAATCCATCCAGCTGTTGACCCCTGGATTCTCCTTTCCCGCAAGACAGCTTGCCACAGCAGTCTCATAGCACAAGTAGGCCAGACAGTCTTTTTGAAGATCCAGTTTACTCTTCTCCTGAGTCAGACGGATATCTACATCCAGTTTACCACTTGTGGATGCAACAACGGTATAAGTAATCTCCTGATAAGGGCTTTTTACTATAATTTTGCCAAACTGATTGCCTTGTCTTAATTTCTCCTTGTGTACCAGATATTCCACTTCATAATGGCTGCCAATAAAATCTTCGTCTGTTACCACCTTGCGGGGAACTTCCAGAAACTCTCCAACAGCTTCCACATCAAGGCGCAGATGCCCCCATCCGCTTCTCTGAATATAAAAAGATTCTTTCAAAGAGTCTTTCAACTCATAGTATTCTTTGCCCACCTCTCTGGCACTTATGGTTACTTTTTCCTTCTTGCCTGCGGCAATGAGAAATTCTTCCAGATGCTGATATGTCACCGGCTGTCTGGACAGACCATAATAAAGTGTCTGGATCTTTTGATCCTCATTTTCCAGAATTCTGGTGAAGCTGGCATCTTTAAAAATACGGAATGCCTCTTTAAAATCATCCCGGGCAACTTTTACAAATTCGTCCAGATTCCCTACCACACCTGAAAAACTGCGTATTTCCTCTTTCTCGATCTCAATTTCAAAAGGAAGACGGGCCTCTCCAATATTTGTAGTAAAGCACAGCCATCCCTTCAGGTTTTCTCCGGGAGCAAGTCCTACCGTATCAATTCCAAGCGGGAGACGCACAGTAGTTCCGGAAATATGGTCCATTCCCGGTACCACCCGGCGGCTGGAAGAAGTAACATAACCACGGATCTTCTGATTATCCTCTGTTCCAACGTACACTTCCCCTCTCTTCGTCTCCCCTGCTTTCATGGTCAGGGAAATCTTCTCCTTGGAAAAAAGGAGCTGGGGCTGTTCATATTCAAACTTTCCGTTTAAAAGCTGTTCGATCTTTTTTTTCAAAATCATTCACCTTACGTCTTTCGTGTTCTTGTTACTGTCCACAAACTTCACAGCAACACGCTTCTCAAAACATTGCTGCGGAACAGTAATCCTGTTACTCGCTGTCACTGCCTCTTTCGAACCAGAGCCTTTTTCAAACACGCTCCAGGCAGTTACTCTGACATTATTATAATGATTTTCACCCTTTATTTCAATGTAAAATATAAAAAGAATCCTGCCACGATTTTTTCCGCAGTAAAAAAAGGCAGCCAGGCACTTAAAGCCTGTATTTTTCATAGACTATATAGAAATCCCCTTTGAGGTAGCGATTTGAAGACATTTTTGAAACCTTTGACAATGGCCGAGGAGCAGTATTATCTTCAGCAGTACCAAAGGGGCGATATGGAAGCAAAAAATATTCTCATAGAACGTAACCTGCGGCTTGTTGCCCATGTAGTAAAAAAATATCAGGGAACAGATGTAGAACTGGACGATCTGATTTCCATTGGCACCATTGGATTAATGAAAGCCATCTCCACATTTGATTCCACAAAAGCAGCCCGGCTGTCCACATATGCTGGAAAGTGTATCAACAATGAACTGCTTATGTTATTCCGCTCCCGCAAGAAGCATTCCCGGGAAATCTCGCTGTATGAACCCATTGGTACAGACAAAGAAGGCAATGAGATCAGTCTTCTGGATGTAATGGAAGGACCGGCAGTGGACGTTGTGGAAGAGTATTCCACCAGAGAAGATATCCGTCATGTACTGGATTCCATGAAGTCTGTACTGTCTTCCAAAGAATATGAGGTGATCTGCTGCCGTTTCGGTCTCTTTGGGCAAAAGGAACAGACGCAGCGGGAAATCGCCAGGCACCTTCACATCAGCCGCTCCTATGTATCCAGAATTGAAAAAAACGCCCTGCAAAAATTGCGGACGCTTTTTCCTGAAAACGGGTAAAACACGCTCTGCGAGTTTTACCCCTGTGATTATTTGTTACGGTTCACTCCGTGACCAGTAACGATTATTTTTCTGAATTACTCTCAGACTTATGCTTCACTACGGCGGAGGATATCATAAACCTCTGCCTCACCGCCAAGATCTACAAACAGCTTCTGCTGCGGATGGGGAGCGCTTTCTACGGAATTGCCCTCCTCATCATAGATAGCTTTTACAGGAACCAGAAGATTGGTTCCATCCGGTTTCATGATCTCGATCATCTCTCCTACTGTAAACTTGTTTCTCTGTGTAATCTGCACATAGCCTCTCTCATCTACAGCTTCTGCAAATCCCAGATACGTATATCCCTTCTCATAGGTATTATTGTCATAGATCTGTGCTTCCTCGCTTGGTTTGCCATAAAAGAAGCCAGTTGTAAATTTACGGTAAGTGCAGCCTGCGATCTGCTCCTGATACCAGGACATGTTTGCCTGATATTTGGCCGGATCTTCCAGATAATCATCAATAGCCTTGCGGTAAGTACGTGCGACAGTTGCTACATAAAGAGCTGTCTTCATACGACCCTCGATCTTCAAACTGTCGATTCCGCTTGTGAGAATGTCAAAATCTTCAGAAACCGCTTCTTCGGGAACCAAGGTCAAGACTGAATCTGCTTTTGTATATTTCCCTTCATGCAGCAAGGCAATAGCCTGATTGGACAATAACTCCGCCGGTGCCGATTTACTGACAAACGGTTCGAGAATACGTGAATCCGGAGTATCTTTCTGTATCGTTGCCACTGCCAGTTCATTGGCTGCATACGTAAAGTTATCATAAAGTTCAAGAGCTTCCCTGCAATACTTTTCCCTTTCGTCGGGAGTTTTTGCTGTCGTAATCATACGGTAATATTCGAAACGGGTCAGTTGCTTCGGATTCTTTCTGTAAAGTTCTCTAATCTCGTCGTCCGTCAAAGAACGGAAGATTGAATAACCATAGGTATATTGCACCTTTCTCAATTTAGGCAGATAAGTAGCCGCAAGTTCCTTGTAGAAAGGTTTCGATTTCAAGACCCCATTCAACCGGTAAGGAGTAGCTGCATATTGTTTGATTAAGTCCTCTACTTCTTTAGCCAGTTCCGGCTTGGAGTTTTTTTTCAGCAATTCAGCTACCTCCTTCCAGGAGGCAACCGATGCATCCGATTTCACCTCCAACAGTTTACGTGTTTCCGGGTCCAGTTGTGCCAGTATACGTTCCAGGGCCTTATCCGTACGCAATTTTGCCAGACGAAGATTCGTCGCGTAAGAACCGTCCGGCGAAGCTACCCCCGTAATATGAAAACTCTTCAAAGAGGCATCCGGGTTCGTCTCAATACCACGCAATTCCTGGTTCAACCGGTTCAGTTCCACCTGATTCTGTGGATTCTTATCATCCAGGTCGGCTTTACCTACCAGGAAGGTTAAGTTTACCTCACCTTTCGTATCCCGCAATTGCATCACGGGTTTCGGAAGATATTTCTCGTCCGTCAGGCTGAAAGCGGAGAATTTATACTCCAAGAAACGAAGCGGGTTGACCGTTCCGCGTGCAATGGAGAAAGAGTCACGATAAATGATATTCCGGTAATTCTCCATCGCCAGATGCACATCTGCACGGTAGTCATGTTGCAGATATTCTATATAGATAGAATCATGGTAAGCAATAATATCCCCCTTGCGCGAAGAAGTAGTTTTCACACGGATATAATCGTGCAAAGGATCTTTATCCATATCATAATCGTACATTCGATTTTGCGTTGTATTATAAGTATCCCCGTCGAATACAACAGGACGCATCAACAGACGCTTTTTCAGTGTCACATCATAAATGGAAGGCTGCAATACCAAGCGACGATGTGAGTTAAACATCTCCTTAGGCACCGGGACACGAGTTTTCAGATGGAAATAATTACCTTTGATTTCGATGTCCGTAGGTTCCGGAATCACTTTGTCCTTCACTTTGGAAGTAATTGTAACTTCGTCCAGTTCGATGACGGCATCTTTCAATACTACATTCAGAATCTGCTTTCCTGCCACCTTCACTGTTTTGTCTTCATAACCGACACATGTAAACTTCAACGAGCCGTTTTTCTCAACCAAGACACTGTAACGGCCATCCTCGTCGGACATTTCTATACGTTCGTCATTGACCGGATTCAACACATTTACATTCGGAACACTTTTTCCCTGCGGGTTTGTGATATGCCCCTGCACGCGGATCCGTTGGGCGGATACATTCATACCGACGAACATCATCGCCACGAGAAGTATACCTGTTAATCTATCACGTTTCAAATTGATTTTCATTCTCTTTTCTGACTAGCTAATGTTCGTTATCGAATAATATAAACAAAGGATACCCCCAGTTTGACAGGTGCAATGGTGGTCTTACTATCGTTGACCGCACCCGGTTTCGGAGTACCCTTATCATACTTAAACTGACGGTAGCGCAACACACCCACTCCGGCAGTTGCTTCGATGTTCCAATGATCGCCCAGCACCCATGCGTATCCATAGGTCAAACCAGCGGCGTATGCATCGCCTTTGTGATGCACATCTTTTACCATCATATCAAAATTATTCACGAAAGCGGTGATTCCAAGAAAATGACTCACCATCGGACGATTTAGCCAGTAACGAACTTCAGGCTGAAAATGCGTGAAAGTCGTTTTAAAGTTGTCTGTACTGATTGGGTTCGCAGCAATCCCCATGTTCAAGGAGACATGACTACCCAATACAAATTCTGCTTCTACATTCGGACTGGCGGTCAGCCAACCCAATGCATTTGTCTTTACAGCCACCCGTTGTGCGTGCACATGTACACCACAACATAATAACAGAAATGATAACGCAGCTATTACCCTGCGACCATTTCTCATCACATATACCATCATTTATTTCCCACTAAATATTTCCCACTAAATATTTACCCACAAAAAAAGGGCTTACTGTCCATTTTATATACTACTTGGACAGAAAGCCACAAAATTAGAAAAAATATAGTATTAAAAACGTTTAAACACGCTTTTTTTGTTTTTTATTGCAACAATTTCCATCTTAGGCCATAATATACCATACTACGGATAAGATATACAATTTTTCTTTATTACCAATGAAACATCAGATACGCAACAACATAGGCTCCGACGAAGCATCGGATTTTATCTTCTTATCGCCGATAACAACCGTACAGGGAGCAGAAGAAATAATATACCATTTCCCTTCTTTCTTTTCGAGCAATACATTAGCGGCATTGTCGGTCTGAATCATTACCCCGGGTGCAACCAATTGGGTCCCATTCCCTAAAAACAACGTCCGGTTTCCTGCATATTCATTGCTGATAACAGCATAATCCGCTTTCACTTTCATTCCTTGATAAATAGCGGTTTGTGCAGCATCAGATAGAGAGAAGATATGATCTATACGTCCGTTTTTGCTTTTCACACAGATACCGGCAAAGTCTTCCAAACCTGCTCCTTCTGCATCAAAGTAAGAGACGGACTGAATAGCAGACGGTTCCTTTTTCGTACTCGGTTCATATATCGAGACAAAAGGACGATTCCAAGCTTCTCCATGCTGACGGGCAACAAATGTCAGCGTCGGCTGCTCCTTTATATTATAGGGCATATTCGGTGTACGGCTTAGCCCTTCGGTCATTGGCGCCAAAGCCGTAAAGACTTCACGATCCGGTTCGCCTTTCATCCAAAGATTCATGTATATATCATCGCCGTCCTTATCTTTCATATCTATGGTGAAAGTTGCCTTGACATCCTTAGCGGTTGCAGCCACTTTCTTATCATATAAATAGGAATAAGCGTAAAGATGTGCGCCTGCAAAGGCGAGTTCTTCCGTAGGCTGGAGATTCAGGTCGCTGCCATCTGCTGCCGTCAATGTCAAAGTCTGCCCAAGGTTGTGATAGAAGTAATCGTGCATCTTATCGCCTCCTTTCTCTTTCCGGCTGCGGAATACATCGACATAATACCCCGTCTCCGCCCCAGTAGTGACAATACTCATCATACGGGTCTGATCCGCCCTGCTTTCCGGTTCACGGAAATAAAGGTTACTGTAAGTAACGGACGTAAATGCTTTGCCCGGTTCCGCTGATGCCGGGAAACAGGAAAGCAAATCAAAAGAATGGTTACTTTTCATCACCGGATAGCTCGATATTCCATCCACACAAACTGTATTATGACTGGGGAATTGAGAATAATATTCCGCATAATCCAGTCCGCTGTACAAGAAAAGCCCGATACCTGCATCCGGACCCAATACGTATCCTTTTCCGTAAAGTTCCATCGAAATGCCGTTAGCGTGCATGTGATTACCTTCACTGCCATTCAACGAAATCATCAAACTGTTGCGCGGATGCATACCGTTACGCTGTACCAGCCATGACACATTGGGAGCATAAAACAAAGGAGAAACATAATCTTCTATCTTTCCCGGCTGCACTTTGGGATTTAGCGTCAGCGGTTTATCTTCAAAGAAAGAATTGACAGATACACGCACATTCTTCTTTTCTGTTTTATCATTTCCCAAATCCGGGTTCAGGCATTTCAATAAAGCCGTGAAATAGTTTTCCTGTTCTTTCTTCCCGTTCGCCTGTGCATTCTGTATCATACGGATAAAGAAATTCGTACTCAAATATCCCGGATGCGTATCTCCAAAGCCACAAATCATACGGTTGGGAAACAGATATTGGGGAGTGGTTGCTACCGCTTTCGACAATACAGGCATTGCTTTCACCAAATCATATTGCAGATTCGTATCAAACTGATTCACGAAATTGGCATAATCATTGATTACCACACTGCTATATCCCGGACATTCTGCCCAAATTCCCGTATTTATATCGAAACCATAATCTGCCAATTGCGTCAGACTCCATTGGCGGATGCTGGAACGGTTCATCACATAGTCGATATAATATTCACGTCCTTTTCCGTCGGCATATTCTTTATTGTCTTCCAATACCAATCCGACATTCATAATAAACCGTGCCTGTAGCAAATTCCAGTTGTTATGAGGTACACCGTTCGCTATGATATTATCCGCCCATTTCTTAAAAGCTCCGGCGTAGATTTCCATTTTATCCGGGTAATTGGCCTTTAGATAATTATATAGAAAATCGTATAAAGGGACAGCGATATGGAGTGCGTCTTCATGGATGACTTCGAAAGAAGTCAATCCTACCAATGTTTGCTGATGGCCGTGATTCAGGTCGATGGGCACGTTTCTATAATAAATACCTGTCATATATGTATCAAAGACCCCTGCGGCAAGTTTAGCGAATTTCTCTTCATCCGTCATCCAATAAAGGAAAGCGGCATCACGGGCAATTCCCAGGATTTCGCAGTTCAGGCTTTCAATATTCCGGCCTGTTTTGGATGGGTGTACACTCTCCATAGGACGGTCGGGAAGTGCATTATTGCAGAAAGTGACATTCCCGTCCTCATCATCATAAGGAACGACATCCGCCAATTTGGGACGGCCGTGGGTAGCAGCTGTGCCACGGGTTCCCGTGTAGCGCACAGTGGGATAAGGAGCTCTTTCACCACCTGCATGGTCGAACGTTTCACCTTTCACATATACTTCCGTGGCATGAGACTTCCAGTACATTGCCAAACGAGACAGCAACCACGCCGGTTGAGCATCCGTCAGGTTCGTATATACTTCCGTCCGTTCCTTCAATTTATTGAAAACATCTTTCGCCCATTCTTCTTTTTTAATCAGCTTCCATGTTTCCTGCTTTCCCGCCGGAGTAGTCAGTACCCGCGGATGTGTCTGCGGCATCTTTTCCGGCAAAGGAATCTCTTGTCCGGATGCAATGTTCAGAAAAGATAGAAAACATAGTCCAAATAAAATTCGTCTCATACTTCAGTTATATTTTTTAGGTTTGATACCTATTAAATACGAAGATAGAGATTTATTTACCTAAATCCTCCGTCAAAGAACAATTTTATTTGTACGAGACTACGCTGTTATTTCAAACAAAGAATTATATTTGCAAAAAACCGACTAACAATTCTGATACTTATGAAAATTTTATCTATCCATGATTTGGCAACAATCAGGAAGAGAGCAGAGCACAATCTTTCATTGCGCGAAGAAAGTAATGAAAAGGTGACTGAAAAGTGTTACGGACTGGCATCCGGTGCACAACATCTTCAGATTCTGATCTGCGGTGGTACAGGCTGTAAGGCATCTTCCAGCCAGGGTATTACAGACAATCTTCTAAAAGCCATTAAAAAGAACGAAATCACCGACAAAGTAGAAGTCATCACCGTAGGCTGTTTCGGCTTCTGTGAAAAAGGTCCTATCGTGAAAATCATCCCCGATAATACCTTTTACACCCAAGTCACTCCCGAAGATGCGGAAGAAATCATCAACGAGCATATCATCGGAGGACGAAGAATCGAACGGTTGCTATATGTAGATCCTAAAACGGAACATACCGTCAGCGACTCCAAGCACATGGATTTCTACCGGAAACAACTCCGCATTGCATTGCGTAACTGTGGTTTTATCGATCCCGAAAATATCGAAGAGTATATCGCCCGTGAAGGATACTTTGCATTGGCCGATTGCCTGCTTAACAAACAGCCGACGGACGTTATTGATATTATCAAACGTTCGGGACTTCGCGGACGTGGCGGTGGCGGTTTCCCAACGGGACTGAAATGGGAATTTGCCAACAAACAACAGTCAGATGTCAAATACGTGGTTTGTAACGCCGACGAAGGAGATCCCGGTGCATTCATGGACCGTTCCATTATGGAGGGCGATCCACATTCGATTGTAGAAGCGATGTGTGTCTGCGGTTATTCCATCGGGTCCACCAAAGGATTAGTATATATCCGTGCCGAATATCCGTTAGCTATCAACCGACTGAAAACAGCTATCAATCAGGCACGCGAATACGGATTACTGGGGGATCATATCTTAGGAACAGATTTCAGTTTCGACATAGAAATACGTTACGGAGCCGGAGCTTTTGTATGCGGAGAAGAAACTGCCCTTATTCATTCGATGGAAGGAAAACGGGGAGAGCCGACCCTGAAACCTCCCTTCCCTGCCGAATCCGGTTATCTGGGAAAACCAACCAATGTGAATAATGTGGAAACGCTTGCCAACATTCCCATTATTCTAACTAAAGGAGCCGACTGGTTTGCAACGATTGGCACAGAACGTTCCAAAGGAACCAAAGTGTTTGCTCTTGCCGGAAAGATTAATAATGTCGGACTGATCGAAGTGCCGATGGGAACTACTCTTCGGGAAGTAATCTACGAAATCGGAGGAGGCATCAAAGGCGGAAAGAAGTTCAAAGCTGTACAAACAGGAGGACCGTCAGGCGGCTGTCTGACAGAAAAACATCTGGACACTCCCATTGACTTTGACAACCTTCTCTCGGCCGGTTCCATGATGGGTTCAGGAGGGATGATTGTCATGGATGAGGACGACTGCATGGTATCCGTAGCCCGCTTTTATCTGGATTTTACAGTGGAAGAGTCCTGCGGGAAATGCACACCTTGCCGCATTGGAAACAAACGTCTGTTGGAACTACTGAACAAGATTACAGAAGGAAAAGGCACAGAAAAAGACCTGGACACACTTGCCACTTTGGGACAAGTCATCAAAGATACGGCCCTCTGCGGACTGGGACAAACCTCTCCGAATCCCGTTTTATCCACATTGGATAACTTCTACGATGAATATATGGAACACGTACGGGATAAGACTTGTCGCGCCAAGCAATGTAAATCACTATTAACATATACCATCAGTCCGGAACGTTGCATTGGTTGTCATCTATGCGCCAAAAACTGTCCGGCGGATGCTATCAGCGGACTGGTGCGCAAACCACATGTCATTGCTCCCGATAAATGTATCAAGTGCGGCATGTGCATGGCACGCTGCAAATTCAATGCTATTCTTGTCTGCTAAAATCTTATTTACTATGGAAGAAAAACAAATTACTCTCCAGATAGACGGTCATTTCATCACTGTGCCCGAGGGAAGCACTATTCTTGAAGCCGCTATCAAAATCGGTATCAATATACCTACGCTGTGTCATATCGACCTGAAAGGAACCTGTATAAAAAATAATCCGGCTTCCTGCCGTATTTGTGTGGTTGAAGTGATGGGACGGCGCAACCTGGCTCCTGCCTGCGCTACCCGTTGCACGGAGGGCATGGTAGTAAAAACCAGTACCCTGCGCGTAATGAACGCTCGCAAAGTGGTGGCTGAACTGATCCTTTCGGATCACCCCAATGACTGCCTCACTTGCCCTAAATGCGGCAACTGCGAGCTCCAAACGTTAGCACTGCGTTTCAACATTCGCGAAATGCCTTTCAATGGCGGTGAGCTGTCCCCCCCGCAAACGGGAAATTACCGCTTCTATCGTCCGTAATATGGATAAATGCATTTTCTGTCGCCGTTGTGAAAGTGTTTGCAATGATGTACAGACGGTCGGAGCATTGGGTGCCATCCGTCGCGGATTCAATACAACCATCGCTCCTGCCTTTGACCGAATGATGACAGAAAGTGAATGTACTTACTGCGGTCAGTGCGTGGCTGTCTGTCCCGTAGGCGCATTAACAGAACGTGACTACACCAACCGTCTGCTCGACGATCTGGCTAATCCGGACAAAGTAGTGATTGTGCAGACCGCACCTGCCGTACGGGCGGCCCTAGGTGAAGAATTCGGATTTCCTCCCGGCACTCTGGTAACCGGGAAAATGGTGTATGCACTTCGCGAACTGGGATTCGACTATGTATTCGATACTGATTTTGCAGCCGACCTTACCATTATGGAAGAGGGTTCTGAAATTCTGAACCGCCTGACACGTTATCTCAACGGGGATAAATCCGTACGATTACCTATCCTGACTTCCTGCTGTCCGGCATGGGTCAACTTCTTCGAACATCATTTCCCGGACATGCTGGACATTCCGTCCACCGCCCGCTCCCCACAACAGATGTTCGGTTCCATTGCCAAATCCTATTGGGCGGAGAAAATGGGCATACCCAGAGAAAAACTGGTTGTCGTATCTATCATGCCTTGTCTGGCTAAAAAGTACGAATGTGCACGTGATGAATTCAAAGTGAACGGTATCCCCGATGTGGATTATTCTATCTCTACCCGTGAACTGGCACGACTAATTAAACGTGCCAATATCGGGTTCCCTCTCGTACTGGACAGCCCATTCGACAACCCGATGGGTGAATCGACAGGTGCCGGTGTCATTTTCGGAACAACAGGTGGTGTAATGGAAGCCGCCCTCCGTTCTGTCTATGAAATCTATACCGGAGAAACTTTGAAAAATGTAAATTTCGAACAGGTACGCGGACTAAATGGCGTCCGTCGTGCTACCATTAACCTAAACGGATTTGAATTAAAAGTAGGCATCGCACACGGACTAGGCAACGCTCGTCATCTACTGGAAGATATACGGAACGGACATAACGAATATCATGTAATCGAAATTATGGCTTGCCCCGGAGGCTGTATCGGTGGCGGCGGGCAGCCTTTGCATCACGGCAACTCGGAAATACTCTATGCACGCGCCAACGCACTTTACCGTGAAGACGCCAACAAACCTTTGCGCAAATCGCACGAGAATCCGTATATCAAGACATTATACGAGGATTATCTCGGCAAACCGCTAGGTGAGAAATCGGAAACTCTCCTGCATACGCATTATTTCAACAAAGCGATTGATTAACTTTTAAATGAAGAGTATTATGTCAGATATCAAACTAGCCTGTGACATGGCAGAGCAAATCAAAACGATCTGCGACAAGCATGGAAACAAACCGGGCGAACTTATCAATATTTTGCATGAGGCACAGCATTTGCAAGGGTATCTACCCGAGGAAACGCAACGGATTATCGCTTCCAAACTTGGAATTCCCGTATCGAAAGTGTATGGTGTCGTCACTTTCTATACTTTCTTTACCATGACTCCCAAAGGAAAACATCCCATCTCTGTTTGCATGGGTACAGCTTGTTATGTACGTGGTTCAGAAAAACTGCTGGAAGAGTTCAAACGTGTATTAGGTATCGAAGTCGGTGACACTACCCCGGACGGAAAGTTCTCATTAGACTGTCTGCGTTGTGTAGGCGCCTGCGGACTGGCTCCGGTAGTGATGATCGGCGAGAAGGTATATGGTCGATTACAACCGGTAGATGTAAAGAAGATTATTGAAGAATTGGAATAACCGAATTCCCGAAAACAATATAAAACAAACGGCTGCCTTGATAAGTCAAAACAGCCGTTCATTAATATTAAAATGTAAAAAAATGATGCGGAGAGAACGAGATTCGAACTCGTGATACCCTTTAGGGGTATACACGCTTTCCAGGCGTGCCTCTTCAACCACTCGAGC
>OLRP01001353.1_pt1 | contig 19726 bp, 34 predicted proteins | sample 1672401 | NCBI WGS metagenome assembly OLRP01 (sample SAMEA3136682, study PRJEB25190) | human gut metagenome | reverse complement strand
ATTTAATGAATGAGTTTTGAGATAATAAATACTGTGCTGACTAATTTGTTGGGTCCACCCTTGGCTATGGGGATGATATGATCAATGCAGGGGCTTAAAGGATGGGGGTACTTTAAATTAAAGTCCACCGGCTTTCCGCAGATACCGCATACTGTTTGCGTGGCGTAGATTTTCTTTTTATTCCGCTCGAACGCTCCCCGGTGCACACCGTTCTGGTCGGGACGGTTACGGTTCCTCTTGCCTGCCATTACTCTGTCCTTGTCTTGCTCCAGTCCATGCCATACTCATCGACAATGCAGCGGAAGTCTGTCAGGTCATGGTCCCGAACAAATGTTTTCAGCGGGTCGTCTTCTCTCACACCGATGTGAAGCAGCTCATGCATGAGCAGAATTCTCAGCTGGTCTATGTCCATTCCCGCGCAGTTCGGTTCGTAGACTGTAATCAGGAAATCATATGGAACAAATGTTCGCCAGTATGTCGGAACTTTCCGGCAGTCCGCGTTCACCTTGAATGTTCCTCCGGATTTCTTCTTTGCTACCTCGCTGGCCACAATGCCGACTGCGATTCCATTCTCGCTGATGTATGCTAATCTTTCTTCCAGCTTCAACAGCTCATCCAGTAAGCTGTCATAATCATGTGTGATGTGATACTTTCCCATGTCTTCCCCTCTGCATTCTGAAATTCGTGTACCAAAAAGCGCCACCTTTCGGTGACGCTCCTGGTTCTTCTTTTGTTCTACTTCTCGTTGTGTTCGGTCCAATCTTTGATAAGCAGCTGTTCAATGTAGTTGCTCAATGACCTTCCCTCTTCATCCGCTCTTTCCTGAGCCTTTGCTTTCAGTGACGGTTTAATCTTCATGTAAATCTTTTCCGTCCGCTTCTCTTCATCGTGTGTTGCCATTAGTCCTGTACCTCCTCTCTTTCCTCTGCATTCCGTTGATTCTTGAATGAAAGATATAAGCTATAGCTTGACAGAATCAGAGATACAATACTCAGTGCAATCGCTAATGTTCTCATGTTCCTGTTTGAGTGATGAGATTTTGCAGGAGTGAGCCTTGCGGCTCACTTGCATTATCCGTTCTTCAGTGCACAATTAAGTTAATCAGAGCAGTGATTAAACTTATTAGAGCAGTGATTCGGTCTACTCGAGCAGCCGGATTGCTGTTCTTTTTCTTTTTGCTTCTCATCACTCTTACCTCCTTTCTGATATTAGTATATCAAATCGGCGGTACTTTGTCAATACTTTGTAAATATCTTTTTAAAATAATTCCCCATTGGAAAAGGCGCTCCCAGATGTTAAGTCCGGGATGCGCCCTCTCTAATATTCCACGCTATCATTATACTCACACCCTATAGGACATTCTAGGACATTGTAGGACAGATTTCACAATTCTCCATGATTTTCCCCACCGATAGCAATGCGGATCCATGAATCCTTGTTGCCTGCCTGTAACTTACATGCAGGTCCTCTGCGATTGTTTCAAAATCCTTGCCCAGTACATAGCGGTCATACAGCAGTCTGCTCTCGTCGTAATCTTTCACCTTATCGATCACGTTTTCAATTTCCACGCAAAGAATCTGGGCGGCTTGCTTTGTAACCTCCCTCTGCAACTTAATGTCACACATCTTGCTCACCAGTTCCGCCGTTCGGTCAGTTCCCGTTCCTCCTCCCGGCATCCCATCGTAGCTCATTCCCTTCACGTCCAGCTGGTCCTCAATCCGCTGAATGGATAAATTCATTTCCCGGATGCGTTCTTGCAATCTCCGGAACTGATTCAGATATTCTTTTGCCGTCATTGATTCTCCTTTCCTGCTACATTATCCTCCGGTCTGTCTTTTCGTCTATCCTAAAGCTGCACATCATTACAATGTGCCCCATGATTCGTAATCACTCATTTCCATCTGCTTCAGTTCCTCTGCCCTCATGTAGGTCTCCTGCTTCTTCACTGCAGTTCCGTTCCGCCACCTCTTCAATCTCGGTACCGGATCAGTGGAAACCATCATGTATTCTAAGTGCGGAATGTGAGTGCACGGATTTTCGAACCTTCGAATCGAATCTTCATCGATGGCATATCCCTTGAAGGCTTTCGGCTCTTCCCACAGCACTTTTGATAACTTCACTTCCTGTGTTACCACAATCGGATGCACCAGGTTCCGGCTTGCCCGATACCGTCTCTTTGTCATGTTATCCGCCTTGCGGAATGTCTTCTGTGTTTCCTTAATCAGATAGCTTGCCAGCTTCTGGTAATTCCGGCTATCGTCCAATGCGGTGCAGCGGAATCTTCCCTTCTCCCACTGCTTCGTGATGATTTGAATATCGATATAATTCATTACCACGTGGTGATGAATTCTGTGATTCTCGTATTCGGTCACCACGACATACTTCATTTCCTTTCCCAGCTTCCGGAATTCTCTCTTCATCCTCCTGAGAAAATTATTCAGGTCCTTCTTTGCCTCTGCCTGTGTCGGGATCTCCCCGCTGTACGTCAATGTGATATGCCAGTCTCCCGGATAGAAATTTGCGTTCAGGGTCCGGGCCAATCTCTTGTATGCAATTCTGTCATTGTTCTTGATCACTGCCTCTCGAGAAGGCTTCGTCTTCGGTGCTCTCACACTGAGTTGTTTTTGTGTTGATTTCAGTGATACGTCTACCACCGCTCCGGCCACACATACTTCCCTAATGAATTTCATCCGGTCCTTCCTTCTCTCCAGTACTTTCTATCTTAATGGTTCTATTGTTAATACTCTTATCAAGGTTTAATGCGGCGCTCTGGCCGCAATCATTTCCCCTTCTCGGAGCATGTTATTGTTCGTTGCCGTGTGTCTCCCGGCGTGTTAGAATTCCTCTAAGGAGGAATTATATTATGCGCAATTTATTCATTCGTAGAAGAATCAACAAGTTTATTTCCTTATTGGATTCTAAGAACGGAACGCTGTCCGGAGACGACTTATCCTTAGTTCAAGGAAAGAAAGACCTGCAGGTGGTATCTATCCTTGAAGCCTCCGGATGTATTAAGGTGGATCGTTCGTGGGGCGGCGATATCAGTCTTATTGTCACCACGCACACCGGATTCTCTATATATCAGCTGGAAAGGCATGATATATGGATGAATCGTTTCTATGGTTTTATTTCCGGCGTTGCCGTCACAGTCATTGCTGATATTATAAGAAATGTCTTACTATAGCTATCAGCAGCATGCCGAAAATAATTCCGGCGATCATTCCCATGAAGTAATCTTTCATCATCTTCTCCTTTTTATTCTGTGTTACCCCTCGGGTAATTTTAGAAATTCACCTTCTGCAGGATTGCCTCTGCAGCTTCCAGTGCTTCTGTGGTGCTCAGGGCAATTCCCTTCTTCGGGTTGCCCTGTGGGTCCCATCTTCTGATATCCACCTTGGCTTCTTTATCGTTCCAAGATACCAAATTGACTTCCAGAGTGTAGCCTCCGGAAGTCTCTGCCAGTGTTGCGATATGCTCCAGCTTTTCGAATTTGATTTCTGACATTTTGTTTTTCTCCTTTGCTCTCTTTTTATATATAAAGGCGGGTATGAATTATTTGTGGTTGTGAAAACAATTTATGAAATTACTGAGGTATACTATTCCTTATTACTTGCACTCTGGCAACCATACCATTCAGTTTGTTGTGGTCGTTTGCGATACATATATATCTGTCTTAAATATTAGTAATAGCTTGTGCCCGCCTTTATAGCATTGTTAATTGTGCCTAATTGCACTCGGTTAATTTCTTCTTAATAGTTCAGTGTGGCGATTTGAACATTGCTTCTGTATTTCTCGCCGTATACTTTCCGGCAGGTGATGGCCACAATCTGGCTGTCGTCGTTGTAGGCGATTCCATTCAGTGCATCTGCCACCGCCTTCCAGAGATTATCCAAGTCCGGCCTTGCGGTCGGATACTTCTTTCGCTGGATTGCTTTTTCTCTCTTCTGCTTTGGCCAGCTCTTCGGCGGTTCGAAGCAGAACTCAATGTTCATCAGTAAAGGTGCGCCCTTCGGAAATTCGAAGTTGCCACACTGGTTTTTGTATGCAATCCGAACCAGTTGTTCGAACTGCTGCGTTGTTCTCGGGGTGTATGCATACCCGGCACGCGTTACTCTTGGTCTCGCTTTCGGGATTGCTCTCCCAGGAATTGTAAACTTTGCTTCCATTCCTATTCCTTTCTCCATCCATGGAACCACACCATGTCTTCCAGAATGTTATGCAACTCTTCTGCAATTGTGGATACATCTTCCATCCGGATACGGACATTCCCGTTCCTTGTAGTGATCATTAGCACATCTCCCTCTTCCGTGTCTACGATGTACCCGGTTCCCGGTGCTTCGGATGAATACGTAACCAAGTTAGGTGCCTTGCGCCCCTTCATTTCTATGTCTCCCAGTAAGGTTTCCACCGGTATATTCTCTGGCTTTTTCAGTTTGTACATTTTGGTTTCCTCCGATGCAGGGCATGGCAGTGATGCCGACGCATGAATACTGTGATTTCAAACGTAGGTTATGGCTTTTAGTGTGTACAATTACATTGTTGAAGTTTTTTAAGTTTATTGTTGTCGGCACCACTGCCATACCCTGCTGATTATTATCGTTGTCTTTTTTTCTTGCACGCCTCGCACCACTTTGTGCCCGGTGCGTAGCTCTGGAAAAACGTGCCGCAATCCTTGCATAAATGAGTGAATACTCTTCTCGTGTGGAACTGCTTGTTCTTTTTCCGCTTCAGTGCCAGCTGCTCTTCTTTCGACAGCTCCCGGCCCGGTCCGCCTTCGGTCGCCTTCTTCTTTTTTTTCTTTTCAATCTTCTTCGTGCATCCGTTCACGTCGCACCCTCTGGGTTTATCTTCCATCTCGAGATAATTGCAGTACCACCGGAAAATGCTTCCCTTGTCCCGGTAGATGCAGTTTCTGCAATTCGGGTTTTCCGCCACAAGGTTCAGATTCGGTGTGCTTGTCGGTTTTGGTTTCTTCATCTTCTCGTATCCTTTGCTTCTACTAGTTCTATCCCATAGTTCCGGATAATCCCTCTGCGGCGAAGATCTGCATATGTGTCCCGGAATATCTCTGCCCACTTCAGGCCCTGCTGCATGTCGTCGAATTCTGTCTCATGGCGGTCCGTCTTTCCGTTTCGCAGTATGCACCACTTCTTCAGGATGTATTTCTTTGTTCCCTTTGCCATTTCATATTCCTTGTTCGTTGTGTTATAATAATCTTGGTTTTAATCTTTTCGTTTGAGGGGCATTCCGGTTCGTCCGGGTGCCCCTCTTGCTTTCCCATTTTCGTGACCTCACGAAAATGGTTTTGCATTGTTGCATCTTTTTGCCGATGCTGGCAAAATGATGTTGATACGCTTCCACTTATACCGGTAAAAGGAGATATACTCATGATTCTGTATTCAGCTGTTGTTACCCTCGCAGTTTTACAAGTAAAACTATCACGGCTACTGACGTAATTATTGGTACAATGAACAGTACCAGCCCCAGAATGATGTTTAATATCAGAACTTTTCTTTCCTCTTTCCTGAATTTCCAGTCCGTACTATGTTTTCTACTATGCTTTCTCATTCTTCATCCTCTGCCAGTTCGCAGTATTTCCAGTATTCTGTACAAGTCTCTGCTGTTTTACTCGTCGCTCCGTCAGCCCATGTCACGAATGGAGTGCGGTGCCCTCTTACGAACCACTTGAAATACCGCAATGCCCATTTGTCGTTTTCGTCGTCCCTTACCTGTACCAGCGTATCGACCGGAACCTTGCTCCAGTCCACTTTGGGCTTTGGTGGTTCAATGTACTCTTCCTCTAACCATAATGCGAACATCTTTGTGCATGTGTGGCAATCCACGCCTCCGCACGTGTTCAGCTCCATATCCTCTTCGGATATGAATCGGGGGATTACATTATCCTTCAAGAAACAGCACATTTTTCCGTTCTCGTCGTTGTCTTCTTTGATTGCTTCCACAATCTCATCTCTGAACTTCTCTCTGTTCTTCATCGCACCCTCCTACAGTCCATACACCTGCAGCACCAGCGCGAACAGTCCGGCGCCCATCAACAATGCCCCGATCACTCCAACGATGGTGATGGGAATGTCGTAACCGATTTCGCCGTTGTACCATTTCTTCCCGCCGGCAGCTTCTTCCTGCTCATTCATCAGCTCCAGCAGCGTACTCAGCCGGATATACTTATACTCATCCTCTGCCTCTTCGTCCACACGGCACTCCAGTGCCTCCTTCATGGTTTCCCACAGCATTTTATAAGACATCTTCCGCTCCTTCCCCGGTGCCGGCCCTCCCGGCACCCATTCCTTTGTCGTTCTCTTCCCTCTCAGCTCTCTGCCGCGCTCTCGTGAATTCGTGATACTCGACCTCCAAATGGTTCTCCTTAATCAGGTTCCAGATGGTATGGAACGCGCCGTCGAAGTACGCATACATCACCTTTGATTCTTCGTCGCCCTTCCGGCAGTAATTTTCCATTGCGCTTGATCGCACGCGCTCGCAGGCGGCCATCTCGGTAAAAATACTTCTCTTTACCGCCCGCAGTCTTTCCAGCTCGGTTTCATCCGGCCGAAGGCGGTTCACTTCGTCACCGGTGTCCGAGAACATCGTTTCCTGCTTAGTCATCGCACTGCTCCTCCAGGTTCTCAAGCTCACCCTTCAGCCATTCCAGAATTCCACACAGGTCATCAGCTTCCAGTACTGTTGCCTTTACAGCGCCTTTTTTCGCCTCGGGCTTTTCCTCTGCCTCTGCCTCTGCCGGTTCATCGAAATCGCCAAAGTACTCGCCGATTAATGTAATCAACTCTACAGTCTTCTCTGCAATCTTAACTGATTCATACAGTTCCTCTACTGTAATGTTTCTTCTTCTAAGCAAACTCTCTGCGGTCCCAGCGAAATCAGTCAAGATTTCTTCTTTAGTTCCACTTGCTGTCGTTTTTCCGTTCATGGTCTTAATCATTTCTGTTTTCTCCTTTTCTATAACTTTTTAAAAATTCATTAACTTCTTTAGTTTTAACTTTTCAGTTTTTAGTTTTAATGCGTTGGAACGCATTAACTAGCCTCTATCCACTTCTGCTTGCATCTCCTCTTCGAGGAATCTGGTATCGATGTCGATGATTTTCTCGTCTTCATCATTCATCTTGTCGATGAGAAGGGCAACCATCGTGTCAAGGATGTCTTCAATGTTTCTGACTGTGCGCTCTCCTCCTCCGCTGGCATAGGTCCACGTCTCCCCTTCTTTCATGGGAGCGGAGGCGTATACATTGAAAAGCGTACGATTCCCATAATTCGTATTAATCTCAATTTTGGCTGTAACCCCTCGGTCAGCACCTTCCCAATGTCTGCTATTAAGATTCACGATTTTCGTGATTTCTTTAATGTTGTTCACATTCAGCAGTACGCCGTTTTCCAATCTCAAGAATTTCATTTGTACCTCCGTTGTTTTGAGTGATAACTTCCGGGGCTATGCCCTTCTCCAGTTTTCCGGCAGTTCGGTTCCCATCGGTCCGGTGGTGGCTTTCTTCTTTTTCGGCAGCTCTCGTCTTGCTGCCAAGAATTCAGCGTACCGTTCCATCTCCCAGATATCCTCTGCCGGGAAATCGCGGATCATGTCCGCCAGCTTCTCCACCGGCCCTTTTGGCCGGGCGGCAGTCATTGCCTGAATGAAGTCTTCTTCCCGGAGCCGGTAGGATCTCTTTCCGATCTGGATGAATGGGATCTCATTCGCGTGAATCATGCGGACGAGACTGCTGTATGAGATTTTCCAGCGCTCCGCCGCTTCCTTCACCGTCAGGATTGTGGTTGTGTTTTCCGGTTTCATGGTTTTCTCCTTTCGTTGTGCGTATAGTTGACTATACGATTATTCTTTAAAAAGAAGGTCCTTTGCTTCTACACCCAGCGCGTCAGCAAGATTGAGCAACGTTCCGGTCATGATGTTAACCTGCTTGCCGATTTCGATATTGGCAATTGTCGCTCTTGATACACCTGATTTATCAGCAAGTTCTTGCTGGGTCATGTGTGCTGCTTCTCTGATTTCTCTCAGTCTGTACTCCATGTTTCCCTCCTTTCGCTCATAGTATAGTCGACTATACATTGTCTGTCAACACTTTTTTGTAAAATCGACTATACATATTGATTGTTCTTCTCTTTGTGTTGTATAATTCATTATACATTTATGGAGGTGGACAGATGTTTTTAGGAGAAATAATCAAATCGTATAGGGATGAGCACGGCCTAAGCATGCAGGATTTTGCAAGCCTGTCGAAGCTTTCAAAACCTTACATATCCCAACTTGAAAAAAACAGAAATCCGAAGACCGGAGACGCTATCGTCCCCTCCCCGGACACATTTCAAAAAGTCGCTACTGCTATGGGAATCACATTTGATGAATTAATCCGTATGGTTGATAAAAACCAACCAATGGCAATTGCTAAAATTAAAAAAGACAAGCTCCCGCCGAACATTATCACCCCGGCGGCCCGTCCGGTACCTGTACTGGGAACGATATGTGCCGGTGATGGCACGGTAGCCGAAGAGAACTTCGTCGGTAATTTTTTTATTGACAATACCGTGCAAGCGGATTATGCACTGCGGGTGAATGGCGATAGCATGGTGGAGGCGGAAATCTACAATGGGGATATGGCTTTCCTTCGGAAGGACTTTGAATTTCGCGCCGGCTGGATCTATGCGGTAGTTCACGGAGTGGACCGAGAAGCCTCCCTGAAAAAGGTTTTCCGGCAGGAAGATAAGTTAATTCTGCAGCCGTGCAATTCGGATTATTCGCCGATTATTGCAGATGTTCAGGATTGCTACATCGTCGGCGAGCTGGTAGGCGTGTATCATTCCTATTCCGGAACGCTTGTATGTAAGTAGTAAGAATGGAGGAAAAAATGGACATTAAAGAAATCAGAGAGCTCACAGGACTCAATCAGACAGACTTTGCAAAGAAGTATAACATCCCGCTGCGCACCTATCAGAACTGGGAATACGGTACCCGGAAGCCACCGGAATATGTTCTGACACTGCTTCAAATGGTGGTGGAAATGGAGTATTCGAAATAAAACCATTTTGCGGATGTACGCAAAATGGTTGACTGGAAAGACTTGAATTAATTGGTTTTATCCATAAAAAACGCTGAAAATTCAAGGCTTTCAAGTTGTGAAAATAGTTGACTCGTAGTTGACTGAGAACGGAGTATTGTATGCAGCAATATAGTACAGTATAAAGCCAACATTGGCTTTATGTTGTTACCTATATATTATAGTTATTTACTTTTGTGTTTTTTTGATGAAAATGATTGCTTTTATGCTATCTATGGTGTTATTATAACTATACTGTTAACAAGCCCTAGATAGTAGGCGACCCAACGATACGGGTGCGGCCGAGGTCTAGGGCTTAACTAGTTTTTGAGCTTGAAAAGTTGAACTATTGCAAGGAGGTGCTGCCATGCATATCAAGGAACTGGAAAAGAATAAATACCGTGTATGGGTAGACCTGGATCCGGACTATACCGGGAAGCGCCGGCGGAAATCAAAGGTAATCCAAGCCAAGACGAAGCGAGAGCTTCAAGCAAAGATTAATTCATGGACGGATTCTATCAACAACATATCCGAATGCAAAACCGTGTCGGATATGTGCAATGAGGTTTGGCCGCAGATAATCGCCAACAAGTCCCCCAATACGGTATACGGCTACAATGCCGCCAAGAAGAGAATTGATAAATCCATCGGATCGCTGGACCTGAACAAGCTGACGCCCCGGGCGCTGCAGAAGTGGGTGAACGACCTATCCGGAACGCTCTCCCCGAAAACGGTGGTCGATACATATTCCATTCTGCGAATGTGCTGCTCCATAGCGACATCCTGGGAGCTGCTTCGAAGCTCTCCGTGCCACGATGTCTTTATGCCCAAGAATCACAAAAAGGAAATTGAAATCCTGTCACAAGATGATTTTGCTCTGTTCTGTGCCAACTTGGATAAGGTGGATATCGATACCAGAGTCTGTTTCGAGCTTGCCTTATTCGGTTCTCTTCGCCGAGGGGAAATAATGGGACTGCATGAGGATGATATTCAAGATGACGGCAGGTTCTACGTGCAGCGGACCCGATACACGAGATTGGGCGAGGATTTCATCAAGGACACGAAGACGGAATCCGGGGAACGTCTATGCATTCTGCCCGATCCGGTCGTGAAAGATATTAAGGCGCTGAAAAGGTATCACATCGAGCGTAAACTTGCTCTCGGTGGTGGTCTCTGGGACGACAATCCGTATCTCATCAAGAATCCGGACGGCACCCCCTACCACACGCACAAGCCGGTGAGAGAATTAAAAAAATACATGGAGTCCATCGGGCTGCAGCCGATTACACTCCATGCATTACGTCACACTTATGCATCCATATGTATTTCTATGGGGATAGACCCCGCCACGGTTTCCAAGAGAATGGGCCACGCCAATGTCTCCACAACGCTGTCCATTTACACCCATCTGTTTGAAAACCAATCAGATAAAGATGAAATATCATTAGCACTGGGAACCATGATGACGAACTGTCGAAAGGCTTAGAATTGACACACCGGCACATTATGGCACACACGTGGCACATCTCAACCCTTCAATTCCCTTGAATCTCAACAATATCAAGGATTTATTGGCGGGAGTACGTGGGAATCGAATCCATTTTGACCGTTATCGGCAGTTATTAGAAGTTATCAAAAACCCTTATTTCTCAATGGTTTGCGGTGGTTCTTCCAACTGCTGATAATTACTAATAAAAGAATTATGGCACATTTATGTCACACATTTGATAGTTTTTTTCACTGCATGAAACAGGGGCGGATTGACTCCTTCCCCTGTTTCAAATTCTCTATTCTTTTTCAATGTCTGCTCGAATCAGCGCTTTGATGTATCCTTGTTTGTTTCCTACGCTTTCCAGCTTTGCCAGAATATCCGCGTCGGTTTTCAGATTCAGCTTCATGCGAATCTGTGTTGTGTTGGCTTTGTCGTACTTTACCTGTGCTTTGCTTTGTGCTTCACTTACCATAGTTTCCTCCATTTGACTTATTTCACTTTTCGAAGTGCCGGTCTGCCGGGGTGGAAGCCCGGCACTTCCGCACTTATTTGCGCTTTCTCAGTTCTTCCAATTCTCTGGTCAGCTTAATAACGCAGTACAGAGTGACAATACTGCAGCACAATGTGCATAGACTAACAATTAAACTAATCATTGCATTGCGGAATGATGGATGGTATTATCATCTCAGAAGGGGCTTTCGCCCCCTCTGAGCCATTCGGCTTATTGGCCGCGTCTGGTGGACTTGAGTACGATTATCGCAGTTGTGAGCGAGATAACCGCTGTTGTCAGGTCTACCAGATTTTTTAATAGATTTCTCCACCCGTTTTGTGTTCATTTATTTCAGCCGAATTCTCACATAGATTTTCCGCTTCTCATAGGACTTCTTTCTTTTCGGTCCGTAGTTCTTCGCCTTTACATCGGAACCGCCCGCCGAATACCACATAGGATATCCGTGTTTGCTTTTACCCGCGTATACCATCGTGTGCGGTTTATTGGCGAAACCGCAGATGTCCCCCTTCTTCAGCTTTGCGTATTTCCACGATTTTCGGGGATATGCGATTTTCGCCTTCTTCCGAATGCTGGAGCTGCCGGATCCGTGAATCTTTGTGTCCAGCCAGATGTATTTTCCTTTCGGCAGCACGCCGATGGATTGAAGGCCGAAGGATACGAAGGTGGCGCAATTCGTCCGCTTGTTCTTCAAGGCACTTGCCAGGCTTTTGCAAGCATGGTTGGCCGAATACCGCACACGTGCCTTAATCATTTTGGCGGCATTGGTTTTCAGTGCCGCCAGCAGCTTGTCCGCCTTTGTGCTTTTCGGTACGGAGACCAGTCGGACATATTTCTGCCCCTTCGAGTCTTTCCAGATGGTCCAACCTTTGAGCGCCGGAACGTAGATGTAGTATCCTTTAATTTTCGTTGCATGAACCTTTGTTCCAACCGAAAGAGTCTTTTTCAGCTTCGACTTATACGAAGGCTTGACCCGCAGGGGGTCCGCCTTGATTACGATATATGTCCGGTTAATCTTCCTACTTTTTGCCATGGTAGATCACCTTACCTTTACTGTTAAAAACGGAATAGCCGTTTTTATCCGCACACTTCTTTGCGTTGGCCAAGTCCTTGAATGCGCCCTTCTGGCTCTTAGTGTCCTTCCACGTTTTGCGGACCCGGTACACCTCTGCCTTTGGTTTCTTTTTGCTCTCCGGGAACGTTACCCCCAGATAGCTGCAGATTCCTTTTGCAATCGCTTTACCGTATGCATCCGGCTTATCCCTCAGCGTCGCCAAATCGCCTTTAATGCTTCCTGTCTCCAGGATGCACGCGGTCATGTCCGTGCCGTTCAACTCCCACAAGTCTGTCCGCTTCTGCACGCCCCGGGATTTCATCTTCATGTCTGCCTTGATGGACTTTTCAAGGCACTTGCCCAGCTTCTTTCCACTTCCGGACACGTACAACGGCATGACTCCCTTCGGGGCGCCGCTGTAATCGCAGTGAATGGAGACATACAAATCGCAGCCTACCCGGTTCGCCCAGCGCACATCTTCAATCATGTTTTTGTTATTGCCGTGATCGGCATCCGAAATAACCTTGATGCCTGCAGCTCTCAGATACTTTACAGCTGCACGTGTGATTTTGAGCATTAGCCCGGCTTCGGTATGTCCCTTATACACACAACCGGAGTCCCAAGAGCCGTCAAGGCTTACCCCGTGTCCACACTGTACGGAAATTGTTTTACTCATCTGCTTCACCTTCTTCTTCGTCCTCTGCCTCGTCTTCTTCCTCTGCCAGTTCGTAATCCTGTACCTCATCATCGGTAAGCTCAATGTTCGGCCGCACGTTGAGACCCAGCGCCTGCTGGAAGGACTGATTCAGTCCCACGGATGCAAGACCGGATACTGCACCGAATACGATGGCATCGAAGTTCATTCCGGATGTCGCCATGCCGCAGATAATTCCGATTACAAAAAGAACCGTCGGGATCCATTTGTTATCCATCGGCAGCCACCGCTTCATGATGTAGCCAACGCATAAGCAAAATGCCACAATCTGTGGCACAAAATACTGAGTAATAGTTGTCATGTCCATTTTCCTTTTTCCTCCAATTTCTGCCCGCTCCGGGCATTCATTCGTTAACGTTCGATTAGGTAATCTGTCAGCTCTGCTTTTGCCTTTCGCATTGCTTCAATGTCGTTGCCGTCGATTCCGTGGGCCAACAGCGCCAGCAGTGCCCGCTGGGTGACGATGTTTCCCTCTTCCAGCTTGTTGAGCCGGTTGAAGTCCTTCACGCTCTTACTCTCCAGTTCGGCGATTCGTGCATCCTGTGTTTTGTTCGGCTTTCGGATTCGCTCGATTGCCTCGCAAACTACTTTTACCGCCGCTGAGATGGTGACGATCGCACCGGCAAGAAGCAGAATGTCTGACATGGATATCATGATAGGCTGTCCCATACGCATCCCTCCTTTCCTAAATTTGGCACGAAAAAACCACCCTTTCGGGTGGCTTTTCGGTTATTCAGTTTTGAAATCCTCTTTGACCGCTCTTTCGAGAAGAAGTAATACGTATTCCGGAGCTTCATTTGTTCCTTGTTCCCAGTTTTGGATTGTTCGTAATGGGATACTGTACAAGTCCCCGAATTTCTTCTGACTCAATCCGGTCAGTGTTCTTAGTTCTTTGCAATTCATTTTTTCCTCCTTTTTCTACTGAAATAGATTGTAAGGAAAAATCCAAGAACTGCCGCTGTTACCGTGTACTTGTCCATTGCAATCTATCAATGAGCCTGTTATAATTTGCCATGAGAGGGGACTTTCGTCCCCTCTGGGTTTGCTATTTGAGTATCACGTGAAGAATGTACTCAACAGCCTTGTAGAGACCGGCGCCTAACGCCGACCCTACCGCTCCTTTGATGATGTCCTTTGCATCGTCATTGGAGCTTTTCTTTTTGGCTTTCTTTCGGCTCATTGTTTCCTCCTTTCTTGCTTGACCTCTTTAACTTACAAGTATATTATAACACCGTTTCGGTGTATTGTCAAGAGAATTAGAGGATTTCTATTTATTTTTTTCTAATAAAAAACCACCCTTTTCGGGTGGCTTTTCGGTTATTAGTATATCCCTATTTCGTCCTTCAGTGCTTTCTGCAGTACGGCGGAAAAGTTTACATCCCGATTTGTCGCGGCCTCGTTCAGCCATTCCGGGATGGACAATGTTTTCTTGACGGCTTTGGTGGACTTGTAGAATTTCCGATAGTTCAATGTATCCGCTTCCACATATGATACAAATCCATCCTCAGGTACTTCCAGTTCCCGAATGTCTGTTGGTGTAGGTATTTCGTCACCGTCTACCTCGTATGAATATAACATCAGTTCCAGCGAATCTTTCGCCATTTTCATGGCATCATCGAAGTTTGTCCCCATCGTGCTGCATGGTAAATCTGGGAAAATTATAGAGTATCCCTTTTCTCCTTCATTAGTAAACTGTGCCGGATAATAATACTTCATTGTAACCTCCTTGTATAATTTAATATCCTTAAATTTGAAAGTTCCCTCCGAGTTGTCAGGGCTTATAGCCCTGACTCTTTTCGGATTTGCTTTTCGGTTCCTGTTGGCAGTTCTTGTGATTGATGCCGTGGGACTTGGAATTTTCTGTCTGTGATTGGGCTGTACCATATTTCATGATTTGCACCATCCCTTATCTTTCGGCATCCGATTTGTTTCAACAGTTTCTTCATTTCTGAAACCTTCAAATTCTTACCTCCTTCATTTGATATATTAATTATACTACGTATTTATACGTATGTCAAGAGGTTTTATGTATTTATACGTATTAATTAATCCGTTTCCATACATACACGGCTAAATACGGCGGCATATTCGCCTGAGATACGTCACTCACACCTTTACTGTCTACGCTGGAAAGCCATTTGTAATTGGCTGTGGAGCCGCCTGTTGCCGCCGCATAATACTTCGCATCTCCCGAAATCTGATTTCCGGGTTCGTTTGAACCTTTTCCTCTCTTAGCGACCCATAAGTCATAACCATTAGAACCAAATGTATGCGTATGAGACGGCAGTGTAGCCTTTGCCGAACCACCAGTATTACCAGCGGCATATGTGTCACCGGCAGACAGAAGGAATCTATCTTTAATCTGCTGCCATGTTCCGCCGAATAACGTCCCGGGGTCTGCAGAATTCACGCTCATATAGATTGAGCCTACCGGATATATCAAGTCTACAACGGATAACATTGTACCGTCCGGGCGTTCGCTATACACATTTCTGGCATACACATCGTTCACTGTGGTTATTGCGCCGGTGTATATCTGCCCGCCTTGGTTTAAGATGTCCTGGTTTACTGCAAGTTCTCCACCAACATAAGTATTCCCATTAAAATCAACATCGAATGCGTTGTCTTTTTGCCAGTTACCTTCTCGGCTCATCCCTTTCCCGACTTTAAGTGCCTTAAAACTGTTTACTGTCGTTCCATCGTTTATGAATGTGTCCTCAGTGGCTCCATCTCCGATTCGAACCGTTGTCGGTGTAAAGTTGATTGTATACTCTACTTTAATAGCACTTAAGTCCGACCAATTGAATCCACCTGATACACCTGACGGATTATCTCTGTAATCAATAACCAATTTGAGTGCTTCGCCTTCAATGGCCTGGTCGGCGGCTGTAAAGTATATGGCAGATGATGGATCTGCAGGGACGTTATATCCGCTGTTTCCTCCACCGAATATAAGTGTAACCTTTGGGACTCCCTGACTCGGGAATGTAAGGTTCAGTATTTCCTCATCATAGTAAGTTGAATCCAATACACTATCGATCTCGGCAGCAGAAAAAACTTTGCTTGTGTCTATGCCCGAATCCGGTGATATCCTGCCTTCGTCTAACCATACATCGGTAAATATTCGACCATCTGTAAGCGTTCTTACTTCAAACTGTTTTTTGTCTCCGTCCTGGATTGCCAACCCGGCATTATCCACTGAAATATGCTGGCTGACAGCTTCTCCCAGCCTGATTGAATCCCCGTACGACGCAATTACCTTCTGCCCGTTCCGAATCTGCACGTCCTTCTCTGTAATCAGCACGTTGTTCTTGGTGGCATTGCTCGGGGTTTCCTTGGTGGCACCCTTGTTCTCGGATACCATAATGCCGGTGGAATCGGCGCTGATGTAATTATCCGCTGTTTTTGCGGCTTCGGTGGCGGTGTTCTGAGCTTTGTCGGCTGAACTTTGTGCCTTATTGGCAGTATTCTGAGCCGTGTCGGCATTCTTATATGCATCTGTTGCTACCTGAATATATGTACGGTCGTGAATCTCTTTAATGACGTCGTCTGTATAAGTGCGAGGTTGTGGGGCGTAGAACTTATAGTTTGGGCTCTCTGCCGTACTGCCAGACCAGCCAACCAGGCCTCCGTCATACCAGATAGAAGGGGCAATATCGGTTTGCGGATTAAGCCAATCAGCAAAAGGTACGTCCATTTGCATGTCACTGTAGAGCGTGTATGTAGCCCCACCTCCACGAAGAAAAATAAAGAACTCCATGCCGGTGTCCCCTAACGTGCACCCGCCAAAGACGTTGCCATATCTTTCTAGCAACTCGTGGATTCGCCAATCGTAGTCCACGCCGCCCCATCCTCCGAAGTTGCATTTAATTTTGCAAGATAATGAGATGCCGTGGGTCTGCCAGTGACCATCCCATTCGGCCGGGCACTTATCATTATAGCTTCGTTTAATGAGAATTTCTCGCATTATGTCCTGCGATGTTGATTTTGGTCCATAAATCATCACCGGATAATATGTATTAGGGTTACCGGCTACTTCAATCTCAGCTTTATACTGATATCCAAAATTATTCTTAGCGTTATCGTTAAATTTCTTAGCTGCATCCGCCGTTCCTTGAGCATTATTAGCCTTATTCCAAGCCTCTTTAGCCGCTTCGTAGGATGTGGATTTGCTAACATCGGACACATGTGTGGTCTTATCGCTGAACACGGTCACGTCACACGTGTACAGGGTTTTTGTGATGTCGCAAGCCGGCTCTGACTTTGACCAGCCTGCCGGGGGCTCATTCGGCTTCACGTTTGCCGGCTTATCCGGTGCCGCCAGGGAAGACGATTGCAGTTTATAATACCGTGTCACGCTTTCGGTATCCCGGTACTGTGAGAGCGTGACGGTTGCACTTCCTTTTACTGCCATGATAGTCTCCTTTCGCTACTGCTCCAGCTGGCAAGTATACGCCATGGAATTGGTCACCTCTCCGGCGGTTACGGTGATGCTTTTAGCCGCTGTTCCCGATGTGGCAGAACCTTTATACCATTTGACGGTGCCAATGCTTCCGCATGTGCCATCGCTTGCAATGGTCTGTTCCTTTCCGCCGACGAACACGTGAGCTGTCAGGACGGTGGAGCCTTCGTTGTTCTTGAACACGGTACCGTTTGAGGATGTGATTGTAAGTGTAATTGCATCGGCTCCATTGTCGCCCTTTACACCCTGTACGCCCTGGATGCCCTGTTCTCCTTTGGCACCCTGTTCACCTCTATCGCCCTTGTCACCTTTCACGCCCTGCACGCCTGCTTTTGCCACGGCGAACGAGAATTTCTTGTTCACGGTGATTCCGTCTACCACAACCGGAATGGTTGCCTCGCAAGCCGTAGAAATAGTCGCCGTGGTCTTGAATGTGATTTTCGGTCTTGCTGTTCCGGAGTTGGTTACCGTGGCGGTGATTCCGGTCGGGCATGTAATATTGGACGAATTCACGTTCACGTTGGAACACTGATTCGTACCGCAATATGCTACCGCTTCAGTCTCGCAGGAAGCACCTGCCGCAACGCCGTCAGTGTTCCCGACAAATGTATACGCTTCCGATGTAAGCAATACGGAATACGCATCTGTAACGTCAACGATTGTAATCTGATCTGCTGATTTGATAGCCATTTTCTTTTTCTCCTTCTCTTAAACAATAAGTTCGCACATAAAAGTAACTTTTGTGTCCACGTCTTCCGGTTTGAGCGTGAACGTGAAACCATCGTTCCCGAATCTCGGGTCTGCTGAGGCAATGATTCCGAATGAGTCATCATCCAGCCGCTGCCATTTCCATTGCAGGTATGCACCGCTTCCGAAGGCTTCGCTCAACTCGGTGGCGTTTGTGATTCGCTTTTTTCCGTGGTAGATCACCACGGAAAGCACCGTCTCCACGTGGTCGTTCTTGAATACCGTTCCCCTGGAGGATTCGATACGAAGCAGCGTTGTGATTTCGTCTCTCAGGTCCTCAATGGCTTCCTGCACGTTGGTTCCTGTGGATCCAAAAATCATATGGTCTGCCATGATTTCCAGTGCATACTTCCCGGTTTTCTCATCTTTGTGATATTTGATATAGTTGTTGGAATCGCCGAAGCTCATCTGTCCGTCTGCTCCGAGGTACATTCCCCTCGTCGTGTTGTCGACGGAACTTTTGACTCCGGAGTATATTGCATTCGAAGCAATGTTGAATCCGCCGATGGTTGCATCAAACGCAATCAAGTCGTCTACCTGTATTTTTTCGGCGGTGATTGTGTTCGCGATTATGTTGTTTCCGTCCAGTCCGTTCTGCAGCATTTCTTTGGTGAGCTCCGGAGTTACCGTTGAGCCGCCTTCGATATTCAGCTTGTAGTACAGCCCATCCTCACCTTTAACCACCAGCTTATCCGCCTTCACGGTATTTCCTTCCAGCAGGTCACCGCTGATGGTCACGCCCACTAAGTGCCCGGTTACGGTAGAATCGCCGATTACCAGGTCTTTGATGATTCCGGACTGTGCATAGAATTCCTGCAGCCATGCCTTATCGATTTTTGAAAAGTCGATGTTTACATAGCGCAGGTCCGCATCCTCTGCAGACAGTTTTTTCGTATCGAGGACCTTTATGTTGCCTTCCGCAGCGTCCAACCTTCCGGTTATCTTTACGTCCTCTGCCTGCAGGTTTCCAATGCTGCCTTCCGCAGCGTCCAGCCGCCCGGTTATCTTTACATCCTCTGCCTGCAGGTTTCCAATGCTGCCTTCCGCTGCGTCCAGCCGTCCGGTTATCTTCACGTCCTCTGCCTGAAGATTCTTGATAAGCGCATTGGTCGCTTTCAGGTCTTCTATTTCCGCTTTCTGGGCAATCAGTTCCTTCGTGCGGATCAGGTCGGCAGTAACGACCCTGAATTTGGCATCACTGGGAGACAGCGGCGCATTTGCCTTCTCGGTTTCCGTCATTAGATGGGACCGAATTTCCACCGTCGTTTCCCCGCCGAAGGTAATCTTCTGGGTGGATACCAGCATGGATTTTCCCACCGCATTGATTTCTTTTTTCAGGTTCAGGATTTCCGCTGCTGTCTTTCCGGCTGAATTTGCCATAGCGTTATTCATGGCCACATAGTTCATATACTCGCTGTCCGTCATGATTCGGACGAACTCGCCCGGCACCAGCGACGGGTCCCACCGCGCCTGCACCACTGCCCCTGTATAGCGAATGCCGCGATACTGACTGAATATGTTATCCAGCAATTCCTGCGTCATAAAAGGATTATACATATACAGCGATTGGCCGCCTTCTCCGGCTTCGATGGTGTCTTGTTTCAAATTCACGGTACACACTATACCGTCCACCATGGTTTCCCCGGCGGAGGTCGTTGTTCGGGACAGCAATTC
>OLRP01001347.1_pt1 | contig 19770 bp, 12 predicted proteins | sample 1672401 | NCBI WGS metagenome assembly OLRP01 (sample SAMEA3136682, study PRJEB25190) | human gut metagenome | reverse complement strand
GTCCCGGTGTGGTCAAAGCCGGAGATGCCGTGTTCGAACTGGATTATAAAGAAGCGCTTTATCTGGGTTCGGGAGACCGGGAAGTGACTTTTGAAAGTAAAGATGTCAAGAACCCTGCCCAATTCTATTTTAACTCTGTTACCGCTCATCGTAACTATCCCGATAAAAAAGTGACCAAGGCAGATGCTATCGTTGCTGAAATGGGTTCATTGGAAGGGTCCAACCATCGTTGCATCAACAAGATGCTGGTCAGTCAGGTATTGCCTACCTGCCAGTTGCAGATGGGAATGACCGAACTGAAACCGGGAAGTGTGTGGAACACCATGCCGGCGCACGTGCACAGCCGCCGTATGGAAGCCTACTTCTATTTCGAACGCCCCGATCAAACGGGACGCTTATCGGAGGCATCTACCCAGCCCCTATACCAGGCATTGCTGCCGGACAACGGGGATCTGAGATCAAATCCGTGTGGCCGGGCACACACTCTCCACCCTCCGCAAACAAGCAGACCTGCCATATGGCAGGTCTGCTTGACACGTCGGGATGCCGCGGTTACCACCGGCACACCGGATTATTTTGCGAACTTCATTTCGTCGAGCAACCACCCGGCATCGGCATACTTGTCGATCACCCACATCACATAGCGGATATCCACGCACACCGTGCGCGCCAGTTCGGGATGGAACCACACGTCGCCGGCCATCGACTCGCGGTTGCCGTCGAACGCAAGCCCGATAAGATGCCCCTTGCCGTCGAGCACGGGGCTGCCCGAATTGCCTCCCGTAATGTCGTTGTCGGTCAGGAAATTGACATAGAGCGTATCGTTCTCGCCCCAGCGTCCCCAGTCCCGTTTGGCGATCAGCCGCCGCATACGGTCGTCGACGCGGTATTCGTATTCGTCGGGGTTGTACTTCTCCATATAGCCCGCGATCGTCGAACGCGAATCGTAATGCACGCCGTCCGAAGGGTTCAGGGGTTGCACGCTACCGTAGGTCAGGCGCATGGTCGAGTTAGCGTTGGGATACTGCGCCAGCCCTTCCGAAGCACGGAAATCGTAAAGCACGTCGGCATAGCGGCTCTCGCTTCGCCCGACACGCGCACGGCCGCGCTTCTCGGCCTTGTCCACACCGCCCGTAAAACGTTGTACTGTGACCGATTCGGTAAGCGCAACCATGGGGTCGCGGCGTATTTCGGCAACCGACCGGTTCTTCGAGAAATAGGCGTCGTAACGCGCAGGATCGCTGCAAAACGAGGCATCGAACGCCGCACGCGCCATGCGGTCGGCATTGCCTCCCGCCTTGTCGTACATCGCCTGCAACTGCGCACCCCACATCTCGCGCGGCACGTTGGCCGTGAAGTTCACTACCATCCGCGCCAACAGGTCGCGGTCGGTCGCGGCATCGTAGTTACGGCTCAGGCGGCCGCTCCCGGCCACGACGCTCCGGGCATCCTTCGAATCCACGATCAGCGAGTCCTGCTTCAGCCGTTCGAGCTTGCCCAGGTACGACGACACGCGGTTGGCCACGAGCAGCGCCTCGCTGGGGCCGAGCCATGCCTCGCGGAAATAATTGAGGTTGCGCTCGGCGCCCTGCCGCGCCTTATAACCGCGCGCGAGCTCTTCGAGCAACGTCCCGTCCTCGGCCTTGCGGGCCGAATCGGCCTCGATCCAGCGCTGCAGGTGTTCCTCCTCGGCCTCACGGATCGCCACGACATCGAAGCGGCGCAGGCATTTGTTCTCCCACTTGGCGTAGTCGGCGTAGTTGCTCAGGCCGAAATAGGCATCCGAATACTCCATGCGCACCCGCGGATCGCGTTCCATATGGCGTTTGAGAATATCCATCCGGTCATGGCGGTTGGCCACGACGATCGGGTTGCGGACACACTGTTTCTCAGCCACCGCGAACGACGACGCATAGCGGTTCGTACGCCCCGGGAATCCGATCACCATTGCGAAGTCGCCGTCATGCACGCCGCCCGTGGCGACCTGCAACACGCGGCGGGGTTTGAGCGGCACATTGTCGGCGGAATAGGCCGCAGGGCGCCCCTCCCGGTCGGCATAAACGCGGTAAAGCGCGAAATCGCCCTTGTGCTGGGGCCAGCCCCAGTTGTCGTAATCGCCGCCGAAGGCACCGATCGACGCAGGCGGCGTACCCACCAGCCGCACATCCTTGTAGATGTCGTAGTAGAACATCAGGTACATTTTGCCGCCCCACATCGAGTAGCACGACACCTCGCACTCCGTTTCCCGGCCGTAGCGCCCTTCCAGTTCGGCATAGAGGCGGCGCGGGGCCATCATGCCCCATTTCCCGGCGGCTTTCATCTCCTCCTTGAGCGCATTGGCCTCGTCGGTCACGTCGACCACCTTGCGCACGAACCACACGGTCTTGCCGGGGACGGGAATCTCCTCATCGCGCGTGCGTGCCCAGAATCCCGTTTCGAGCAGGTTGCACTCGGGCGTCGACAGGGCGCAGATGTCGCTGTAAGCCACATGGTGGTTGGTAATCATCAGCCCCTGGTCGGAGATCATGCTGCCCGTTCCCATGCCGCCGTCGACAGCCACCACGGCATCGGCCAGCGCCGCCGATTTCTCGTTGTAAATCTCCTTATCCTTGATTTTCAGTCCCCGGGCCTTCATCTGCGGATAAATCTCCGCCAGCCGGTGCATCAGCCACATGCCCTCGTCGGCCATCGCAGGCTGCATACAGAGCAGCACAACGGCCAGACAGGCTATCCATCTTCTCATATCTTTCATCCTTATAAAAGGGAGGGCACCGTCGCCGACACCCTCCCGATAAGTTTACGGTTATTCTTCGACGGTCTTGCCCTCGGTTGTGAATTTCAGCCGCGGGTCGGCCTCCTTGAAGGTGCCGTCAGCCATGCGCAGCGTCCATTTTTCGGTCTGGAAAACCTCTTTCCACAGCTTCGCGTCGTCCCACATCGACTTCACATAGTGGATACGCATCACGGGTTTCATATCCCGCAGGACGAAATCCACGGACACGATGCCGTCCGTACACGAAAGGAAGCTCTTGAAATAGGGGAACGCATTGCGGATCGGCATCTTCTCGATGCCGGGGAATACCATCTCGTAGACCGCCTTGGGGAACTGCTCGTCGTCACCCCATTTCTCCAGGTTGGCAACGAACCTGCCCGCGAGTTTCTCCACATCGCGGAACATGACCTGCGCAAACTCTTCGCGCGAAACCTGTCCGGCGACCGCATAGGTTTTGAGCACCGTATGCATCGGGATCACCTTCTCGCCCTCCTTGGCCGGGATGATCAGCTCCTTGGCGTCGATCGCCTCCCCGAACATCTTTTCGGTAATACCGGCGGCCGGATCGACGTAGACCGTCACATCCACCGGACAGGCGAATTCCGACGTGAAGCCGTAGACTCCCTCGATCTTCTGGAGCACCATGCCGAAATAGATCATGTCCATCCGGTCGTGAAGCCCTTCGACGCCGAGCTTCACCACGTCGAGCACCGGCACCTGCTCGCCTGGCATGGCATATTTGCGCAGCGTCGGGGCAAAGATCGCAGCCTGTATCTTCAGCGTATCGGTGGCAGCCGGGTCGTAAAGCACCTCGACGCCATGGCGGCGTACGAAGGTCTTGACGCCGTATACGCCCTGCACGGCCTGCATCTTGGCCGAAAAAGCCTTCGACGAACCGAAGCACTTGATCGTCTGCAAGCCCTCCATCTCGAACGTCTGCAGGTTCTCGACCTTCTCGTAGTCGCCCCATTTTTCGTCGATCGTCGGCAGTTCCATGGTGGAACCCAGCCATATGGCCAGGAAGAAGAGCACCACGGCCAGCAACCCGGGCACCCAGCGCAGCGAACGACGGCCGTTGACCTGCAAGGCATCCTTGGCACACGCACCGATGCAGTTGCCGCACAACGTACAGTCGACATGCTTCACCTTCACATAGTCATGGATCGGAAGCTGGTAAGGACATTTCTTTTCGCACAGTCCGCAATTATTGCAGGTGTTCAAATCCCGCCTGATGTACATCAGGGGGAAGGTGCAGCTGCGCATCTTGGCGATCTCGACGATATAGGCGGCAAGACATGCGCCGCCGATCGTCCAGACCCACGCGTTCGCAACGCCCAGCGCACCGAGCGCCCAGCCGCCGAGGGCGGCGATCACGAACAGCAGCGTGAATTTGAAAATGTTGCTGACAGCTCCCAGCGGACAGATGTATTTGCACCAGAACATCTTTACCACGAAGCCGCCCAAGAGCAGCAGCGTAAGGCTCGTGAGCGACATCCAAAGCACGATTTCGCCCTTGAAACCCGTAGCCACGGCATAGAACGGGTCGAGTTTCTTGCAGAACAGCTCGCTCGACGAGAGCGTGAAATAGAGGATCGTGAAGAGCAGCACGTACTTCACCACGCGCAGCAGCTTGTCGACGACGCTCCCCGAAGGGACATCGACCTGCAGGTGCAGTTTTTTCCCGGCACGCCCCATCCACTCGCCGACGGTGCCCAGCGGACAGAGGTATCCGCAGAAAAGTTTGCTGAAGAGAATCACTCCCACGGCGAGCACGAGGCCCATCATGATCTGGAGCATCGACATCGAACAGGCCAGCGAATTGTTCACCAGATAGGTACCGAAGGCCTGCAACCCGCCGAAAGGACAATATGCCTCGACATCGACGGGTTTGTCGCTGAATTTGGCCCAAAGCACCGTGCCGACAATGGCAGCCAGTACGCCCCATTGCAGCAGGTGCTTCAAATAATTAGGTTTACGTTTCATTTATTGTTGTTTGTGTTGTGTGTGTTTGTGTGCGGGGGTGAGGATCACTCCTTGTTCTTGATACAGCGAACCGGGGCAGCGCCATAACCACCCTGGTAAGCGATTGTCATGCGATTGTAACTCTTGTTGTAAGTTATCATACCGGCATAATACTGGATGTTCTTGATGCCGCTTTCCGGATCGTCGGCCGTATTGTATGTAACCTTGTAACCCGTCGAGCTGGGGAAATATCCCATGCCGAACGCCGAAGCGTCGGCAGCCGAGACCGTGGCCATATAGGCCGGGGTCGCCGTGGCGCTCGCCGCATTGATATAGCCGCAGCCCGCAATATTGAAACCGTCCTTGTTGAGCGCGGCAATCGAACCGCCGCTCTGCGTCTTGTCGAAATAGGGCGACGTCGGGTCGGACAGGCTGCCGCTGCCGACACCCGCCAGCTTGAGCCACTCGTCCCTCGTCGGGATATGCCACCCGTCGGGGCAGATGCCCTGCGCACCCTCGTATTGGTCGAAATTGGTGCCCGTCATCTCGCCGGTCATTCCCAGCATCACGGGATAGCTGTACAGCAGGCCCGCGGTCTCAGTCAACGACGGGTCGGCGGCTTTCGAGAGGTTGCAGGGGTACCACACCCCGTTGCCGTCCTTCGGATCGCTCGATATGGTTTTGCCTTCGGGAACATAGCGCAGGTTCTCGGCCATCCACGTGCGGCCGTCCTTGAGCGTGACGATCTTGTACTTCACGCCGCCCCACTCGACGGTCGGGGTCTCCACTTCGCCGTCGCCGTCCGGCAGCAGGTCATCTCCGTCGACCCAGCCCGCGATCGGGCCGCTGAATTTCACCTGAATGTCAGCCGGCTGCACGTTGCAGTCCATGCGGCGGTTCTCACCCGACTTGAGGTCGGTCGTGCCGAGCGTCTGCGTACGCATCTTACCATCGGCCGTGGTGACCGTAACCTTGAGCTGCACACCGTTCTGCGGCACCAGCAGCGCGTAGTAAACTTTCTCGGCAGTGGCCGTATTGGCGGTCACGTCGGATGCCTCGGCACCCGCCTTGGCCGTAAAATCACCCGTGGCCGGATCGAGCACCCCGGTGCCGACAGCACCCTTGATGACGATGTCCCGGATGTCGAAACCCGATTCGTTCGTCACGCTGATGACGATCCGCGACATTTTGTGCTTGAAGGTCATCTGCGTGGCCGACAGCGTAGGCTTGACCCCCGTCTTCACGGCCACGATCAGGTCGGAGGCCGTGTAATTCGCGCCGCTCTGATCCGCCTTCACCGAGAATTCCGCGGGCGCCGCGGCACCGGCCTGGTAGGGATAATAGGCAAAAAGCGTCGAAGTGGCGTCGACATCTTCGTACCAGAGGAAACCCTCGGTCTTGAAATCCGTTCCGTCGAACGACATCTCCTTGTTCGCCACGAACGCCGAACCGTCCGCCGTCATCGTGATCGTGAGGCCGACCTTATCGTTCAGCTCGAAATCGGTGTCCGTCGCACGCGTACCGGACGACATGCTTGCCGGCGTCAGCGCCGGATTGGCGATCGTCGGGGTGATGCGCACCTGCTTGTCGCCCGTCCGGTGCTTTCCTCCTTCGAGCAGGCGGTGAAAACCATCGCCGCGACTGCCGTCAATGTCAAAATCCTTTTCATAATCCTATCCTTTAAATTAAAAATTATATCCTACACTCAGCGTCGCCGCGACCCGGTTGGGCTGCGCGACGTATTCCAGACCGAAGCCGTGTTCGTAACGCGCGAATACGTCGATATAGAACCGTTTGATATTGCGCCGCAGCCCGAGCGCCGCCCCCAGCCGTTTGGCCGTGAGGTATTCGTTTTCGTAATCGTAATAAGCGGTCAGCTGTCCGGGATACTCGCCCGGCTGCACGCCGGGGGTCTCGAACCGCTTTTCGCGCTCCGTGAAACCGCCCAGGCGATAATCCGCCGCGAGGGTCAGCTCCCAGAGGCCGAACGTGCGGATCAGCGAGGCATATATCTTCGTAAAGTGGAGCTTCTGCCCCTTGACATAGGGGTACATCAGCGTCGATTCGCGGTTGAGCTGCGAATAACCGACCCCGGCACGCAAATCCGTATGCGGAGCCACGAACTCGTATTCGCCTCCCAGGTCGAGTCCCTTGCGCCCAAAAGTCGGCGTCGAACCGTGTATGGTGATGATCTGCACGCCGTTGATGGTCTCGGTGGTGATGATGTTCTCGTCGGTGCCGAGCGTCTGCCAGTCGAGGTTCACACGCACGAAATGCCTGCGCAGTGCCGTCCCCAGCGACAGGGCGGCATTGGCCGTCACCTGGTGCGTTTCGAACAGGTGCCAGATAATCCGGCTCTCGCCCGTCTCGCCCTGCCTGTTGCGGTAGGCGACGTCGGCATAGAACGGCCCGTATTGCAACTGGACGCCCCCCCCCTGCGTATTCTCCCGGACGGGGAATCCCGAAACGCCGTTGGTCGAGAGGTGTATGTCGGTGCTCCCCCACTTCTCCAGCGACCCGTAGAGCAATCCCCGGTCGAAGAATGCCTCGTACAAGTCGGCACCGGGGCCCACCCCTTCGGCAGCAACCTTCTCGCTGTTCGTACCCACGATATAGACCGCCCCTACGGCAAAGCGTCCCGCATGGTACATCACGCCGGGCGAAAATTCGAAATCCAGCCGTGTGTTCTTGTGGCGCAGGTCTTTGCGCTTGGCATAGTTGCGGGCTTCGAACTCTACGCGCAGGCCGCCCGTCCACCGGTTGCCCAGCACGGCCGACATACCGCCCGTGAAGGTATAATCCTCGCGCACCTTGCGCCCCGGCGTAAATTCGAGGATGTCTACCGGATAATACCCCGGCTCGGTGAACATCGAGCCGCACATGTTGCGGCCGTCGAAATAGTCGTAGCCGAACCCGCCCGCGAACGAGACCTTCTTCAGGTGGCGCACCGACTCGGTTTTCGCCCCGGCATTCCAGCTGTCGTCCGAGGCGGAGTGGCCCGTAAGCCCGCCGTTCTCCTTGGTGAAATAGATTTCGGCATAGGAACGGCTCAGGGAGTCCTGCCGGATACCCGCAGCGTTCGGGCCGCCGTTCCAGGGGTTGCGGCGGAAAATATAGTCGAAACGCTCCTGCGCCGTGGCAGCAGAGACGGCGGCCAACATCAGTATCGTTAAAATCCGTCTCATAGGCTAATCTCGCAAAGATTGTGTCTCACGCTCATAAAAATCGTTCGACGAGTTATTGGTATCCACGTACCTTTCGAAGCCGGCAGCCGCCGTGGCCGCTTCATCCAGCTTCCGGTGCAGGGTATGTCCCTGCGCCTTGGCCGAGAAGCCGACGTAACCGGCATCCACATCGGTGTGCAGGCGTTTGTGCTTGGTCGCCTCGGTCATGTTGCATACCTCGACGCCGTCCACGATCCAGTCGTCCCACGGTATCTTCGAATAGGTGATACTGCCGCTCTGAACCGTCGACTGGAGGTCGTCGGCCAGATAGGCATCCAGATCGAACCCTTCGGGAGCCCGGAAAAGGATCACGGCGGGCGAATTCTGCGAAATTACGTAGACGACGGCCGTATTCGTCCCGGTCTTTTTCAGCACCTTCATGTAATGCGCCTGGTCGATCTGGTCGCCCGGGACAGGCGTGGGGTGCAACTTGTTGCCGGGATAGTATACCATGTCGTAGAGCACGAAACAGCCCTTGCGGTTGAGGTTCACCGACTGGGAATAGGTCTGCGTATGGTCGACGCCATGGTAGGCCACCACGGCATCCTCGCCGGGTTGCAGCGGGAAATCCGTCCCCGAGCCCGGGAACATCCAGATACAGTCGGGTACGGCGGCGTAATCGCGGAAAACGATGTTGCCCGAAGGGTCGGTGCTCGTCCAGGGATTGGCGGCCTGCGAGTTGTAGGGGGCGACCATCGCCAGGCACAGCCCGTCGAGGTAATAGGTTTCGAAACCGTTGTTGTGCAGGATGATATATTTGTCGTCGGCATAAGTCCCCGTCGCCGGCGGATCCTGCATGCAGCCGCCCGAATAGATCTCCTTGATGAGGATCGTACCCGGCTTGGAAAATTTCAGCGCCACGTCGACTTCCTTGTCCTCGCCGACAAGGTCGACCTGCTCGATCGTACCGTTGAATACCGCCGAATCGTCGGGCAGGTCGAGCACCGAGAGACGGTAATGCCCGGCAGCGACGCGGAACCCGGCGTGGCCCTGCGCATCGGTCAGGGCGGTATAAACATTGCCCGTATTGCGGTCGGAGAGTTTCACCGCGACGCCTTCGCGCAGATAGCCGGCGTACCCCTCGGGATACACGGCCGTCACACGGAGTTAGCGCAGCGCACCGTCGTAAGGGTTCCTGTCGAACGACGTGCAACCGGCCACCAGCAGACAGGACAATATGCAAAGTATCTTTCTCATCGTTTTCAGAATTTAAGACGTACCGTAAGTCCGTAATAGAAATCGGGTGTGAAGACCGCCTTGACACCCGTGGCGTACGACGCGACGAAGGGCCGCGAATTGGTGAAGTTGTTGGCGTAGAACGAGACGGAGACATGGTCGCCGATCTCCTTCGTGATGCTCAGGTTGGCCGAAAAATAGGGGTCGTAACCGTCGCCGTTGAAAGAGTAGGCATTGCCCGAACGCAACAGCAGGGAGGAGAAGGCCGGGTCGTTCTTCTCGGCATCGGTAAAGGGATGACGATTGCCATCGAGGTCGATGTAGGCCACAGGCCAGATCGCCGTATAGCTGTCGCCGTCGTAGATGCTCCCGCCGGTGGGGTTACGGTCTTCGTCGACGTTGAAGGCATACTCGCGTCCCTTGTACTCCGAAAGGTTCTGCGAGCGCTTCACGAGCGAGGCTTCGAGCCGCAGCGAGATGACCATGCGGATCGAGGGCACGTGCGTCGTGGCCGTGAGATTCATATCCAGCGCATGCAGCTTCCGGCCGTTGTAGGTGACGTTGGAGCTGCCCCCGTTATCGAGATAAACCCCCACATAGGGGTAGAACTCGCCGCCGGTCGAGGTCGAGGGATAGTAACATGCCTCACCCTCGTTGACGTATTTGGTATAGCCGTAAGCCCCATCGAGCCGCAGCTGCGTGCGGATGGGGTTGATCTGCGGGAACTCCACGACGAACTCCAGCCCCATGCGATCCACGGGCGAACCGTTGTTCTGGTAGGTATTCTTGACGAACGTCCGCTTGGTGGAAGTGGTCTGCATGGCGATCCAGCCGGCCGAAGGGTTGTCCTTGTCGCGGACGAAGATTTCGCCTGTCTGGCTGTCGACGCGGAATGCCGGGTTCGCCGGCATCGTGTAGGCCGTCCCGTCGGGCAGCGTGGACGGCACGCCCATCATGTTATAGGAGAACGGCTCGAAGGAGGCGCTCAGCTTGTAGGGATATTTCGTGCGATTGAAATAGCCGACCAGCGAGACCGAGGTGCCCCCGATACGCAGGTCGACGCCGACCTCTGAATTGCGGTTGCGCTGCCACTTCAGGTTGTCGTTGTAGAGTATCTGGTAAGGCTGCGTGTGATAAACATAGGCGCTCTGCCCCGAGCCATAGGTGGTTGCGAACACGGGCGTATCGCGGTATTCGGGCAGCGGATAAAGCACGTTGAACGACGGCAGCTTCTCGGTGATGCCCCAGCCTCCGCGGACAGTCAGATGGTCGTTGATGCGGAATTTCAGATTGAAGCGTGGCGAGAGGCTCGACGTATTCTCGTATTGCGTATTCTTGATAAAGGTCTTTTCGGCACGCAGGCCCGCCATCAGTTGCAGCGTGGTCGCCCCCAGCGGCACAGTCAGCGTCTCCTCCACGTAGGCCGCGAGGTTATGCATATAGGGGATGTCCGTATACGGACGGGGGCGGTAACCGTTAGGCGCGAGGGAGGGAGTCGCATAGTACTCCCCGTCCCCGACATTACCGTTGGCCCGCCACGAAGCGCCGACCTTGGCATTGCTGTGCACGTCGCCCCAGCTGCGCACCCACGTGGCCTTGAGGTTGGCCGCATAGTCGAGCTGCTTGGAATCGACGTATTTGGTCGAATAATAGACCGGAGGGAGCATCTCGGCGATGTAATACCCTTCCTGTTCGGCATGGACGGCCGGAAGGGAGGTCGAATTGAGGTTATAGGTGCGCTTGCGTGCAAGGTTGTCGGTATAGTTGAGCGACGCGTCGAAGTCCAGGCTCGTGATCCACGACCTGTTCAGCAGCCATTTGAGCGAGGTGTTGGCACGCAGCACATTGTCACGCACCTTCTCCCACTCGCCTTTCTGGGCATCGGGGTCGTCCTCGGTATTCATACCGCCGATATTGGCCGTTACGCCGAAATTGAAACGCAGAACCTTGGCGAAGGTATTCTGGTAGTTGAGCGCCAGCCCCGTGCGGGAATAGGAGGTGTAGGGCGACGTGGGGTTCTTCGTGGCCCGCGTATACTCGACGTTGCTGTTCAGCACCCCGTGGTTCCGCCCCAGGTCGAAGCCCTTCGAGGCGGCGATCTGTTTGGTGCGCGGATTGGTGGAGAGCGTCACCGTATAGGGCGTCTTGCCCTTGCGGGTCGAGATTTTCACCACGCCCGACGAGATGTCGCCGTATTCGGCCGAAGGTACGCCGGTCACCACCTCGACCGACTCGATGTTGGTCGCCGACAGGTTACGTGTGCTGGCACCCGTCGGGTCGCCCAGCGAAGCATTGGTGGAAAGGCGTACGCCGTCGACCTCGACGGCCGTACCGAACGCCGCATTGCCGGCCGTGCTCCCGCCGCTGCGCAGCGAAAAGACATTGTCCTTCATCAGGTCGGGATTAACCGTTTTGCCACCCGGCAGCAGTGCCGAGATGTCCGACGCATTGACCATTTGCAGGTGGTCGATGGCATTGCCGCCGATCGTACGCGACGTAGCCATGGCGTTGGGCGCCTCCTTGGCCGTCACCACGACGCTCTCCAGTTTCAGGTTATCCTCGGGGGCATAAAGCCTGACCGGCCCCATCCCCGTACGCACGTCGACCTCGGCTTCGGTGGTAACGAACCCCAGGCAGGAAACGACAAAACGCGTTTCCCCGGCCGGGACTCCCTTCACCGTGAAGTTTCCGTCGGCATCGGCCACGGCCCACAATCCGGACTGCGGCAATTCGACGACTGCTTGTCCGATCGGCTTGCCGGTATCCTTTACAAGCACCCGTCCCGTAACGTCGAGACGCTGCGCCGACACGACAGCCGGGACAATCGTGCATAAAAACAGTAGTAAAAGTTTCCTCATATGCTTGACCTAACGCAACAAATATAACGAAAAAGCATTACCCATAAACCGTTTATGTTATTTTTTTAACATATAACGTAATTTTTGCCTGCAAAAATAGCGATTCGGGCCTCAGGCGGCAATCGCCATTTATGGGGATTTTCACCGGCCACCCTACCGGGATATGCGCATAAAACGGGGTTTTCCCACCTTTATATTATATAGGTCGGAAAGATTAATATATGATTTTCAGTACTCTGTATTGCATAGTATGTATTTTTTGCTTACATTTGCCGATATTATAACCACATTTATTGGTGTTTGGTAATTTTTTATTGATTTTCGATAAAAATAAATTGTTTTTCAAGATTATATTATTACCTTTGTCCCAAGCGCCTCACACACCGCTTACAGATTGTAACCCTCAACATCGCAAACCGCTTTATAACGGCAGACTGAATATGATAAAGCTGGAAAACATCAACAAGACCTATAATAATGGGTCACCCCTGCACGTGCTCAAAGGCATCGACCTCGATGTAGAAAAGGGCGAACTGGTCTCGATCATGGGCGCCTCGGGTTCGGGAAAATCCACCCTGCTGAACATCCTCGGGATTCTCGACGACTACGACAGCGGCAGTTACTACCTGGCCGGACGGCTGATCAAGAACCTCAGCGAAACGCAGGCCGCCGCTGCGCGCAACAACATGATCGGCTATATTTTCCAGTCCTTCAACCTGATCAATTACAAGAACGCCGTCGAAAACGTCGCCCTGCCACTCTATTACCAGGGCGTCTCGCGCCGCAAACGCAACGCCCTGGCACTCGAATACCTCGACATGCTGGGGCTCAGGGAGTGGGCCGACCACATGCCCAACGAAATGTCCGGCGGCCAGAAACAGCGCGTGGCCATCGCCCGGGCGCTTATCAACAAGCCCCAGATCATCCTTGCCGACGAACCCACGGGCGCACTGGACAGCGCCACCTCGCAGGAAGTGATGAACCTGCTGCGCAGCGTGAACGTTGATATGGGCATGACCATCATCTGCGTCACGCACGAACAGTCGATCGCCGACCAGACGGACAAGATCATCCGTCTTACGGACGGCGTCATCAGCAGTATCACCGAAACCGGACTCGGAAAGCGATGAGGGAACTGCTGCTGGAGATCTGGACATCGGTGCGCCGCAACAAGCTGCGCACGTTCCTCACGGGCTTCTCGGTCGCGTGGGGCATTTTCATGCTCGTCATCCTGCTGGGCTCGGGCAACGGGCTCAAGAACGGCGTAACCTCCAATTTCGGCAACTACGCCACCAACTCGATCAACCTCTACGGCGGCCGTACTTCGAAGCCCTACATGGGCTACCAGAAGGGGCGCCGCATCCGCCTGTGGAACAGCGACCTCGAAATCCTCGCCCGGGAATTCCCCGAGGTAGACGAAGTGGCTGCCAACTCGTGGTTCGACAACCATACGGCAACCTACGGGAACGAATACACCAAGGTCTGGCTGCGCGGCTCGCTGCCCAAGATCGAACAGATCGAGGGCGTGGAGATCGTAAAGGGGCGCTTCGTCAACGACGCAGACATCCGCGAATACCGCAAGTCGCTGGTCATCGACCAGGCCATGCAGTCCCTGCTATTCAAGGGCGCCGATCCGCTGGGGGCAAGGATCAAGCTCGACAGCACGGTATTCACCGTGGTCGGCGTCTACAAGGGCGACGCCCAGCGCAGCAGTTCGTCGTGTTACATCCCGCTGACCACCGGACAGCTGCTCTACAACGCCAACAGCCCCGAAGTAAACAATGCCATCATCACCATCAAGGGCGTCCACACCACCGAGGCGATGAAGGAGTTCGAAAAGCGCGTCATCCGGCGCCTTTCCGCCGAACACCACTTCGCCCCCGACGACGAAAGCGCCATCTGGCTCGACAATACGATGGAAACCTACAAGAATTTCATGATGGTTTTCGCAGGCATCAACATCTTCGTCTGGATCATCGGCCTGGGGACGCTGCTGGCCGGCATCGTCGGCGTAAGCAACATCATGCTCGTGACGGTCACGGAGCGCACCTCCGAATTCGGCATACGCAAGGCGCTGGGCGCCAAGCCCGTGTCGATCATCAGGCTGATCCTTACCGAGTCGGTGATGATAACCGCCGTATTCGGTTACCTGGGTATGGTATTCGGCGTGGCGATGATGGAAGGGGTCAACTACATGCTCAACCAGACGCCGCAGACGGGCGGCGGCCATGCGCCGTCGATCTTCCTCAACCCGACGCTCGATCTGGGCGTTGCGGTCAGCGCGACGGTCGTGCTGGTCATCGCCGGCCTGATCGCAGGCTACGTCCCAGCCTACCGGGCCGCACAACTCAAGACAATCGACGCCCTGCGTTATAACAAGTAGAAGCCATGGGATTTTTCGATACAGACCGCTGGAACGAGATATGGCAGACGATCTCCCGCAACCGCAAGCGCAGCATCATGACGGCACTGGGCGTCTTCTGGGGCATCTTCATGCTTACCGTACTGCTGGGTGCCGGCATGGGGCTGGGACGTCTGTTCCGGGCACAGCTGGGCGACATGTCGACCAACACGCTGCTCATACAGCCTTCGCAGACCTCTCTCCCCTACAAGGGCATGCCCAAGAACCGCTGGTGGCGCATGAACAACGACGACGTGGAAAACGTCCGGGGGCTCAAGGAGGTGCAGTACGCCTCGGGCGTCTACTGGGGCGGGGAGATCCATTGCAGCTACAACGAACGCAAGGGCGACTATTCGCTGATGGGCTACATGCCCGACTACCAGCAGATCAACCCACAGAAGATCATCTACGGCCGCTTCATCAACGACGTCGACATGGCGCAGAAGCGCAAGGTCTGCGTCATCGGCACCCAGATACAGAAAGACCTGTTTCCGGGAATGGAAGACCCGACCGGCAAGGTCATCAAAGTCAACAACAGCTATTTCACCATTATCGGCGTCATGCGGCGCCAGAGCACGGCCATGTCGTTCAGCAACGTCGAACGCACGGTCGTAGCCCCGATCTCGCTCGCGCAGCAGATGTACGGCGGGGGCAACTCGATCCACATGCTGGCCATCGCCGGCCGGGAGGACACCCCGAGCAAAGAGGTCGAAACCGCCTGCAAGTCGGTGATCTTCGCCAAGCACCTGATCTCGCCGGACGACGAGAAAGCCGCCTGGTGCATGGCCACGGCCGAAATGTTCGACAAGGTGATGAGCCTCTTCTGGGGCATCGGGTTCCTGACATGGATCGTGGGCCTGGGGACACTGCTGGCCGGCATCGTCGGCGTGAGCAACATCATGCTGGTGCTGGTCAAGGAGCGCACGCAGGAGATCGGCATCCGCCGCGCCCTGGGCGCACCGCCTACGGCCATCATCTCGCAGATACTCTCCGAAAGTTTCATCCTCACCTTCATCGCCGGGGTGGTCGGCCTCACGGCCGCGGTCGGGGTGCTGTCGGTCGCCGACTCGATCTATTATCAGGCGGTGACCGTGGCCCAGGAGGGGGCCGAAATCTCGTGGCAGATCTCGTTCGGGACAGGCATGCTGGCGCTTTTCATCCTCGTCGCGGGCAGCCTGCTGGCGGGCGTCATCCCCGCCTACCGGGCCCTGAGCATCAAGGCTGTAGATGCAATACGTGAAGAATAACTATCAAATTCAATAGATTACGGCTATGAAAAAATTTCTGAAAATCTTTCTGGGTGTGCTCTTTGCGGCGCTGTTGCTCGGAACGTTCGTGTTCCTGTGGCAGAAGACCCGTCCGGTAAAGGTAGTCTACACGATCGTACAACCCAAACTCGACACGCTCAAACAATTCGTGGTCGCCACCGGCAAGGTCGAACCCCGCGACGAGGTGCTGATCAAGCCCCAGATTTCGGGTATCGTTTCCGACGTCTACAAGGAGGCCGGCCAGATGGTGCGCAAGGGCGAGGTGATCGCCACGGTTAAGGTCGTCCCGGAGATGGGACAGCTTTCGAGCGCCGAATCGCGCGTTTCGGTAGCCGAAATATCGCTGGCGCAGACCCGCCGCGAATTCGGCCGCACGGAAACACTGCACGACAAGGGCGTCGTCTCGGACGAGGAGTTCGAACAGGGGCGCACCGACCTCCAGAAAGCCGAGGAGGAACTGCAGAACGCCAAGGAGAACCTGGAGATCGTCAAAAACGGCATCACCAGCCGCTACAAGGAGCTCAGCAACACGCAGATCCGATCGACGATCGACGGTATGATCCTCGACGTGCCGATCAAGGTCGGAAACTCGGTGATCCAGGCCAACACGTTCAACGACGGTACGACCATCGCCTCCGTAGCCGACATGTCGAACATGCTCTTCCGGGGCAACGTCGACGAAACGGACGTCGGCAAGTTGCACGAAGGCATGCCCGTGAAACTGACGATCGGCGCCCTGCAGAACGTCGAACTGGATGCCAACCTGGAGTACGTTTCGCCCAAAGCGACCGAGGATAACGGCGTCATCATGTTCGAAGTGAAGGCTGCCGTGAAGATTCCCGCCGACGTCTTCGTGCGCGCCGGGTACAGTGCCAACGCCAGCATCGTGATCGAAAGCCGCGAAGGCGTGCTCACGCTTCCCGAGAGCACCGTCGAATTCGAGGGTGAGAAAACGTATGTCTACCTGCTCACCAGCGCCGACGGGGCCGAGGAGCAGACCTTCGACAAGCACGAGGTCAAGATCGGGCTGTCGGACGGCATCAACATCGAACTGACCGAGGGCGTGACCGCCGAGAGCAAAGTCCGCGGCGCACGGGAAGAGAAGAAGAAATAACCACAAATGCATCGCAGCATGAAAACCAGCACCCTATTCGCCGCCCTCAGCGCGGCTGCCATGACGCTCTGCACGGCTGCCGCCGCGGCTCAGGCGGTACAGTCCGCGCCGCAGGCCGAAGCGCCGGCGCCCGGCACGCCGTGGTCGCTCGACGACTGCATCGGGTATGCCCTGCACAACAACGTCGGCGTACAGCAGCAGGCCCTGCAGGTGGAGCAGACCGACGTGAAACTGTCAACCTCCAAATACAGCCGGCTGCCCGACCTGAGCGCATCGGTGGGCTACAACGCCACCTTCGGGCGCGGCACCTCCGACGACAACATCCGCAAGACGGGAACCATCCAGAGCGGCTCGTTCGACGTCGGGGCCAGCATGCCCCTCTTCGACGGATTCCGCATCAACCGCGAAATCAAGGGCGGCAAGCTCGACCTCGCCGCCGCCATGCAGGATTTGGAACGCGCACGCGAAGACCTGTCAATCAACGTCATGACGCTGTACCTGCAGGTTCTCTACAACAAGGAGCTGACCCAGATCGCCGAACGCCAGCTCGAACTGAGCACCCAGCAGGCCGTCCGCAGCCGCGAGCTGGTCGCCGCGGGCAAACAGCCCGAATCGGCACGCTACGAAAGCGAAGCCCTGCAGGCCAACGACGAACTGAATCTGACGCAGGCCCGCAACGACCTGCGGCTGGCGCTGCTCAACCTGAGTCAGGCCCTCAACCGCGAAAGCGCGGCGGGATTCGACATCGTGGCGCCGCAGCTCGACAGCGTGGCGCTCGCATCGCTGCACGTGCTCGGCACGGCCGACGACGTCTATGCCTATGCGACGGAAAACCGCCCCCACATCAAGGCGGAACGCCTGCGGCTCGAAAGCGCCGAAAATGCCGTCCGGATCGCCAAGTCCGCGCTCTACCCCTCGCTTTCGCTGCGCGGAGGCTACGGCACGGGCATCTACAGCACGCAGGAGGCCGCCTTCGGCACCCAGTTCCGCAAGAACAGCAGCGAATTCGTCGGCGTGTCGATGAGCGTTCCGATCTTCAACCGCCGCGCCACGCACAACAGCATCCTCTCGGCCCGGATAGCCATGCGCAAACAACAGCTGGCCGTAACCGACGCCGAGCAATCGCTGCGCAAGGAGATCGAGCAGGCGTGGTACAACGCCGACGCCGCCTACGGCAAATACCGTTCGGCGGACGCCGCCCTCGCCTCGGCACGGGTGGCCTTCGCCTACGAACAGCAGAAGGCCGACGCTGGCCGTTCGACGGTCTTCGACTTCAACGACGCCAAAACACGTATGGAAAAGGCCGAGTCGGAACTCGTGCAGGCGAAATACGAATTCGTATTCCGGTCGAAGATCCTCGACTTCTACCGCGGCCGGCCGCTCGAACTATGACAAACAGCCATAAACAAGCTCGCACCGAATAAACAAATTAGGGCGGTCGAAATTCGACCGCCCTATTGCTGTCCGGAATACCAATCCCTCAAGTATTCCGACAGCTGCCGGGAGAGGCTTTCAGGCTCTGACCCGGCGCAGAAGCCCTTTTGCGTCACTAATACCCTCTTCGTCCCCTGTGCGAAGCAGGATGAAACAAAGGTATGAAAATATTCCGAAGCTGTACACCCCGTGAGCGTTTTTGCCATAACTTACGGCTGAAATGATTCACACGAGTGGACGAAAATGTTGCATACAGTCACTTTCAGCCAACAAAACGTTCGGCAAAGAAATGGCTATCTGAAAAATTTGCCCTACTTTTGCAGCTGAATTACAAACGGTAAAGATGGAGTGGCTAAAAAGTTTATTCGTCGAACATTCGGCGCTGCAGGCCGTCGTGGTGATCTCGCTCATCTCGACGATCGGCATCGGACTCGGTAAAATCCGCTTTTTCGGCATATCGCTGGGCGTGGCGTTCATCTTCTTCGCCGGCATTCTGGCCGGGCATTTCGGACTCACGATCGACCCGCAGATGCTGACCTATGCCGAAAGTTTCGGACTCGTCGTCTTCGTCTACGCCCTCGGTCTGCAGGTCGGGCCGGGTTTCTTCAACTCGCTGCGCGCCGACGGACTGCGCCTGTTGTCGCCGGCCGTCGCCGTAGTGCTGATCGGCACCGCGCTCGCCATAGGCATGAGCTTCACGCTGAACGTCTCCATGCCCGACGCGGCCGGCATCCTCTGCGGAGCCACGACCAACACCCCGGCGCTCGGCGCCGCGCAGCAGACGCTGCAGCAAATGGGCATCGACCCCAACGGCGCCGCCCTGAGCTGCGCCGTGACCTATCCGCTGGGCGTGGTGGGCGTCATTCTGGCCATCGTCTTCATCCGCAAGGTCTTCGTCCGGCCTTCGGACATGCCCGAACCGGACGCCGAACACCGCAAGAACGTCTTCATCGCCAGCTACCACCTGACCAACCCCGCCGTCTTCGGCAAAAGCGTCCACGAGATCGCCTCGCAAAGCCACCACCATTTCGTCATTTCGCGTATCTGGCGCAACGGGCGGGTGTCGATCCCCACCTCGGACAAGACGCTGCAGAAGGACGACATCATCCTCGTCATCACCGCCCCTTCGGAAGCCGACGGCCTGCGGCTGATCTTCGGCGAGCAGGAACTGAAAGACTGGAACGCGGAAAACATAGACTGGAACGCCGTGGACAGCCAGCTGATCTCCCAGCGCATTCTGGTCACGCGGCCCGAAATCAACGGCAGGAAACTCTCCTCTCTGCGCCTGCGCAACAACTACGGCATCAACATCAGCCGCGTCTACCGTTCGGGCGTGCAGCTGCTCGCAACGCCCGACCTGCGGCTCCAGATGGGCGACCGCCTTACGGTCGTCGGCGAAGCCGCGGCGATCCAGAACGTCGAGAAGATTCTCGGCAACGCCGTCAAGAACCTCGACGAACCCAATCTCGTGGCGGTCTTCGTCGGACTGATTCTGGGACTGGTGCTGGGAAGCATCCCCGTCAGCATTCCGGGTCTGTAAGCTTAGAAATATAGACATTG
>OLRP01001297.1_pt1 | contig 20235 bp, 9 predicted proteins | sample 1672401 | NCBI WGS metagenome assembly OLRP01 (sample SAMEA3136682, study PRJEB25190) | human gut metagenome | reverse complement strand
TTAAACATATTGAAATCGTTTACATATACCGAACCTGTATAAGCTTTCATAGTCGAGAATACATCGGCTAAAGGTACTCCTGAGAATTTTACTTTGTCACGGTCTACATCAAAATAAAGTTGGGGGATATCCGCTTGTAAAGCCGAAGATAAACCTGATAATTCCTTACGTCTTGATGCATAATACATCAATGTATCCGTAGCTTGTACCAAATTTTCGAAAGTGGCATCTCCACGTGCTTCCAATTGCATTTCGAACCCGCCCGAACTGCCCAATCCCGGAATAACGGGAGGGGTGGAAAGATATACCTTGCATTCGGGGTATTGCGACATGTCTTTTTTTACCTGTGCCATAATATTGTCAATAGTTTGCGAGTCACGTTCCTCCCAAGGTTTTAAGATGACAGTCAGTTCACTTCGTGCCTGACTGGTTCCTATACGCGGACTGCTTCCCGCCACGCTTTGCACATATTCCACTGCCGGATTTCTCATCAGGTATTCCACAGCACGTTCCGTTACGATACGTGTACGTTCCAACGTTGCACCTTCGGGCAGCTCCAACTCTATTTTAAAATACCCTTGGTCTTCGATGGGAAGAAAGCTGGTGGGAATAATGCGATGGATTAACAGGATGGCGATCAATACCATGCCGAATGTGCTCAGTACCCGACGCGGGTGTTTCACAATGTGTTTGATAAGCCCTACATATTTATGATTGCCGATAGCCAGCCACTCATTGATACGGCGGAATACGATATTCTTTTTCTTGTTCGGATCTTCCGGTTTCAGGATAAGCGAACACATGACTGGACTCAATGTCAAAGCTACTACCGTAGATAGCAATACGGATACTACGATGGTTACCGTAAACTGGCGATAAAGTTGTCCGGTAATTCCACCTAGAAAACTTACGGGAACAAATACTGCTGCCAGTACCAAAGAAGTGGCGATAATGGCTCCTGTAAGTCCTTCCATAGCTTTCTTGGTAGCTTGGTAGGGAGATAGTTTCTCCTCTTCCATGATACGTTCCACATTCTCTACTACCACGATAGCATCGCCCACCACAATACCGATGGCAAGTACCAACCCCAACAGGGTCAGGATATTAAGCGAGAATCCGAAAATCAACATGAATCCGAAAGTTCCAATCAGTGAGATAGGTACGGCAATTCTTATTATGTGGAAACGATCGGATCTGTATCTGAAGAAAATATCCGCCGTTATATGGAACATCAGAGCAAGTCGTATTAAGTTAAAGCGGACTGCAAATACCGATCCGCGTTACTGTCTGAGGGGAGGAAGAGGGATGCTGCTGTCACACAGAACATCTGTAAAAATCCGGCCGGAATATTCCAATATCATAGGGCATATGTGTTATGCAGCTTCCAAACTCTGGAATATCTGCAACTATGAACGGCATCATTATAAAGAGCTGGGACTGGAAAAATATCCTGACTGGTATTATCAGAAAAAAACACATAAAGGAAATCTATGGTATAAACAGCTTCCGTCACAGACAGCACAAGAGACCTGCAAGCAGCTGGATAAAGCATGGAAATCTTTTTATGTCCTGAAAAAGACCGGAGGGATCAAAGATCCAAATCCGCCCCGTTTTAAACAGGGCAATATCCCGGTTACATACATGCAGATGGGGATCCGGCATGAGAAAGGTTCAGACCAGCTGCGGCTGTCTCTGCCAAAGGATCTGAAAAGCTACATGGAAGAAACATACGGGATCCATGATAAATTTCTATATCTTGAAAATAAGATTTTCAGGAACATGGATCATATAAAGCAGCTGCGGATCTATCCACCGGAAAACGGAAAATGCGACCTTATTGTTATCTATGAGATGGAAGAGCCGGAACAGCTTTCCCAGAATGGACATTATTTATCTATTGATCCTGGACTTCATAATCTGATGACCTGTTATGATTCCGGAAATGGCCGAGCTTTTATTCTGGGAAGAAAGTATCTTTCCCTGGAAAGATATTTTCATAAAGAAATCGCCAGAGTGCAGTCTGTATGGTATGCACAGCAATCGGAAAGAGGAATAAAATATCCAAAAACATCGGAACATATCCAGCGGCTTTACAGGAAAAAGCAGAATACAGTGAAGGATTACCTTCATAAAGTAACCAGATGGATCGCAGAATACTGCAGAAAAGAAGATATCCGCTGTGTAGTTGTGGGAGACATTCGAAATATCCGTAAAGAAAAAGATATGGGACATAAGACCAACCAGAAGCTTCACAGCCTGCCATATAACAGGCTGTATATCATGCTGGAATATAAACTAAAACGGTATGGAATACAATTGATAAAGCAGGAAGAAAGCTATACCAGCCAGTGCAGCCCGTTATCACCAGAAGTATCAAAAAGATATGCAGAAGCATCAAACCGAAAAGAACGGGGCATGTATGTAACTGACGGAGTAAGATACAATGCAGATGCGGTAGGCGCATTTAATATCCTGCGGAAATATCTTTCCGTATCCGGAAAACAGAAGGAACTGTCCGTAACCGGACTAAAAAAACCAGATATAATAAAAGTAGCTGCATAGCCGAAAGGCAAGCAGTATTGGTGTCATGGACGCACCCTGAAAAAAGACGGTATCCCGCCAGATTTCAGATGCTCTGGTAACTCAGTTACCGAGTAGTTCACATTAAGAATGAAGTATGTAAAGTGTTGCAATAATGCCAGAAATGCAATTATAATAAAGAAAAACGAATATCAAACGTTCATCGATGTGATATTAAGACACACGGAGATTGTTTGCTTTACCGTTTGTCCATATCTGGATCATGTAGATGAATTGAGAGAAGATATTCGATACAAACAGATCATGGGTTCTTATATAGATTCGGAATTTACAGAATCTATACATACAGAAAATTGTAAAGAGAGTCTGGTTTATTTTAAAGCGGACTATTATATCAGAGAATTTCTGAAAGAGAAAAAGGAGCTGTTTGATTTTTTTGATGAGAATGCATCTGTTAATCTTGAAGATGTTGTGTTTATTGGGAAAAAGAGCATCATCTGTGATACGATAACGCATGAAAAGTATTGTGCGGTTTCAGATGAGCTGTTGTACGAGATAAAGAAAAATAGAAAATACTGATTTATTTTAGTCTGAGAAAACGTCCATTTCTATGAAAAGTGGCGAGCAGCAAATTTGTACTGGTGGGGGATCTTCTGCAGATTGCAGAAGTGCACACTATATATTACGCAATATATAGTGTGCACCTCGCAGCAAAATGCCGGAGATATCCTTGAATATCAGATTTCTCAGATTTCCCAGCGTCCGGATGCCCCACAAGGCAGCACAAGTCCATTGCCGGAAACAGGAAGTCCGACTTCCTGGGAGTCTACATGACCGTGAAAAGCAGCAAGTTCGGTTGCCAGCATGTAGGTGAGGACGGCAGGAGCCAGTCCGGTGGTATAGGAATTTACAAGAAAGAAAAGCGGTTTGTCGCTTAAAAGCTTTGCACAGAGCTTGATGAGCGGATGAATCGCTTCTTCTATTTTCCAGATTTCTCCTTTTGGTCCGCGACCGTAAGAAGGCGGGTCCATGATGATGGCGTCGTAATGATTGCCGCGGCGGATTTCACGCTCTACGAATTTTACACAGTCATCGACGATCCAGCGGATCGGTGCATCTCCAAGTCCGGAAGAACGTGCATTTTCTTTTGCCCAGGTAACCATTCCTTTGGAGGCATCTACGTGTGTAACGCTTGCTCCGGCAGCGGCAGCGGCCAGGGTAGCTCCACCGGTGTAGGCAAAGAGGTTCAGAACCTTGATCGGGCGTCCGGCTTTTTTGATCTTTTCAGAGAACCAGTCCCAGTTAGTAGCCTGTTCCGGGAACAGACCGGTATGTTTGAAACTGAAAGGTTTTAACTGAAAGGTCAGCCCCAGTTTCTGATAGTGAATACTCCACTGTTCCGGGAGATCAAAAAATTCCCACTCACCGCCGCCGCGTTTGCTGCGATGATAGTGTGCATTCGGGCGTTTCCAGCCTCTCAGTGTTTTCGGAGTATCCCAGATAACCTGCGGGTCCGGACGAACCAGAGTATAATCTCCCCAGCGTTCCAGTTTTTCTCCTTTGGAAGTGTCAAGCACTTCGTAATCTTTCCAGTTTTCAGCAATCCACATAATAATGTCCTTTCGTGTGTTTGTTTATTTTTTGATTCTTCTTCAGACTTCTTTGGAACGGAACCAGTAAGTATAAAAATCCTCAAATCCCAGTGATGTATACAGATTTTTAGCGGCGGTATTTCCTTCAACAACCTGAAGGTAAGCATGCGTTGCACCCTTTTTCTGAGCTTCGGTCAGAATGGAACTGCAGATCGCACGAGCAAAATGCTTTCTGCGGCAGCTTGCATCGACATAGATCGCATACAGTCCGATATGTCCGCGGTCAAGAATACCAAGACCTGAGGCAACCATGCGGCCTTCGATTTCGATACAGGCAACGATGGTCTCTTTCGGGATCGCTTTGAACATCGATGGCACGATGCGGCGAAGCGTCGGTCTGGTCGTGCCGTTCAGACGAAACAGCGACTCAATCCACTCGTCCGTGATGCGGTCGCGGAGCTGGACAGCGATATGTCCCGGATAAAAAACAGAAGAAGGTAGATTTGAATTCCTTCCATAATATTCATATTCTACGGATTCTGCCGGATAAGGATGAAAATTTGTCATCGGCATCGTCATAACCTCTGTGGTATGGCGGATCTCATAACCTTTTTCTTCCAGAAGCTTATCAAAAGACGAATCCAGAAGCGGATTGATCTTGAAATTAGACGGTGTGTGGTAATTGCGGTACTGAGCCTCGCAGTAAGCAATTTTCTCCTCAATCGGAATCAAGGAGTCACCAACCTGTTCCACACTGTTGGTACGGTAAGTATAATTATGAGAAAACCGGATCAGCCAGCCGTCATAAAGCTCAATCTTGTGGGACGGCCAGGCATTCAGTGAGATTTCCTCGATCAGTTTCATATAAGCAGCGTCTTTTTGCATGAAAATTGCTCCTTTGTAAATTAGGTAACGGGTATCGATAAACCCGGCATTCTTAGTATAGCGACTCAAGATGAGAAAATCAAGCAAGTTCTGCTTTAAGTCGAACACAGGTGAGGCTTGACCATGGTACTTTGATTTGCTAAAGTATATATGTGATGTCAGAAACGTGTGCCAAGTCTCACGTGCGTTCGACTTGAACTAACAAAGTAACTTGTACAACTTGGCATTATCAGAAACAGAAGTTCTGGATTTACAGGAGGCGAAAAGCGATGAAACTTGGATTTATCGGCTGCGGAAATATGGCGAAAGCCATGCTTGGCGGCATTTTAAAAAATGAGATCTGTGCAAAAGAAGATGTGATCGCGACGGCAAAGAGTGAGGCGAGCAGAGAAAATGCCAGAAATACTTATGGAATTCAGGTAACAGCAGATAATATAGAAGCAGCGAAAAGTGCGGATGTGCTGGTGCTGGCAGTAAAACCGATTTTTTATGAAGAAGTGATCCATGAGATTAAAGATGCAGTGGATGAAAAGAAAATTATCATTTCCATTGCACCGGGAAAAACACTGGCATGGCTGGAAGAGCAGTTTGGCAAAAAAGTAAAGCTGGTAAGATGTATGCCGAATACACCGGCCCTGGTCGGGGAAGGCATGACCGGCGTGTGCTGCAACGAAGAAGTGTCAGACGCAGAGATGCAGGATGTGCTGAAAATCCTTGAGAGCTGTGGAAAAGCAGAAATGCTTCCGGAGCGTCTGATCGATGTGGTTGTTTCCGTCAGCGGAAGTTCACCGGCATATGTATTTATGTTTATTGAAGCGATGGCAGATGCGGCCGTTGCGGATGGTATGCCGCGTGCACAGGCATATCGTTTCGCAGCACAGGCAGTCCTTGGCAGTGCAAAGATGGTGCTGGAGACAGGCAAACATCCCGGTGAACTTAAAGACATGGTATGCTCACCGGGCGGCACAACGATTGAGGCAGTGCGTGTTCTGGAAGAAAAGGGTATGCGAAGTGCTGTGATCGAAGCAATGAAAGCCTGCGTCAAAAAAGGACGGGAAATGTAGGAGGTAAAACCAATGAATGAGAAAACAGTCTGGGAATCTTATACGGAAGAAGACAAAAAGAAAGTATATGATTTCTGTGAAGAATACAGAACATTTCTCTCAAAATGCAAGACAGAGAGAGAATGCGTAAAAGAGATTTTAAAAGAAGCAGAAGCAAAAGGTTACAGGAGTCTGAAAGAAGTTCGCAGATCCGGCGAAAAACTGCAGGCCGGCGATAAAGTTTATGTTTCCATCATGGGAAAAACACTGGCACTGTTCCATATCGGAAAAGAACCTATGGAAAAGGGCATGAATATTTTAGGAGCTCACATTGATTCTCCGAGACTGGACCTGAAGCAGAATCCGCTTTATGAGAGCGATGGTCTGGCGATGCTGGAAACACACTACTACGGCGGAATCAAAAAATATCAGTGGGTTGCGATGCCGCTGGCACTGCACGGTGTTGTGGCAAAAAAAGACGGAACAAGCGTGGAGATTGCACTGGGTGAAGATCCATCCGATCCGGTTATCGGCATTTCCGATCTGCTTCCGCATCTTGGCAAAAAACAGATGGAAAAACGTGGCAATGAAGTGGTAGAAGGCGAAGACCTTAATATCTTAGTCGGCAGTATACCGCTTTCCGGCGAAGAAAAAGAGCCGGTCAAAAAGCAGATCCTTCAGCTGTTAAAAGAGAAATATAATATAGAAGAAACCGATTTTATTTCTGCAGAACTGGAAGCTGTTCCGGCCGGAAATGCAAGAAATTATGGACTGGATGAGAGTATGATCATGGGCTATGGCCAGGATGACAGAGTGTGTGCCTACCCATCCTACCGGGCAATGTTTGAGCTTGACAAACCGCAGTACACCTGTGTATGCCTGCTGGTAGATAAAGAAGAGATCGGCAGCGTCGGTGCGACCGGTATGCACTCCAGATTTTTTGAAAATGCAGTGGCAGAGATTATGGATGCAGCCGGAGATTACAGCGAACTGAAAGTACGCAGAGCACTTCAGAGTTCCAGAATGTTATCTTCCGATGTCAGTGCAGCTTACGATCCGAATTATCCGGCCGTCATGGAAAAGAAAAACAGTGCCTTTTTCGGCAAAGGACTGACCTTCAATAAATTTACCGGTTCCAGAGGAAAATCCGGTTCCAACGATGCAAATGCAGAATACATCGCAAGAATCCGCAAGATCCTTGATGAAAATGAGGCGGCTTTCCAGACAGCCGAGCTTGGAAAAGTTGATGAGGGCGGAGGCGGAACGATCGCTTATATCCTGGCAAACTACGGAATGGAAGTCATTGACTGCGGCGTGGCAGTGCAGAACATGCACGCACCGTTCGAAGTGACAAGCAAAGCAGATATCTATGAAGCATTTAAAGGCTATCTGGCATTTCTGGAAGAAATGGGCGAGCGGGAATTTTAAACCGTAATTTTTTAAAAAAAAGAGCAGCAGAGGAGATAAAAACCTCTGCTGTTTTTGATTAATCTGACTCTATATTCTGATACATAATAAAAATTTACAAGAAAAACGTATAATTTTACATGGAAAATCAAAAGAAAATTGTGTAAAATTTATAATCATAGAGCAAAACGTATAAACGGGCAAAAGGAGGAGCAAAGAATGAAAAAACGTAACAGAAAAATCAGAAGTGCCATGGCAGCGGCACTGGCAGTGAGTATGGTCGCAGCACCGTGTTCTTCTGCATTGGCAGCCAGTACAAGTGATGAGATCACACAGCGGGAGATTGACAATGCGGCACTGGCAAGAGAGGCAGCCGGACAGGGTATGGTTCTGCTGGAAAATGAAAACCATACACTTCCTTTGAAGACAAAAAAACTGGCACTGTTCGGAAGCGGTGCGGTTCGTACCATCAAAGGCGGATTTGGTTCCGGTGACCCGTTCAACGGAGGACTTTCCGGAGGTGGTTCCTGGGATGTAGATCTGAATGAACGTTATAATATCCACATTTATAATACCTTTAAAAAAGCTGGCTATGATATCGTAAACTCTGATATGCTCGATGCATACGCAGATGCTTATGATGCACAGCACAAAATTGAAGGAAACAGTACGATGAACTGCTTCAAATTCCCTGAGATGGAGATCAGTGATGAAGAGCTGGCAGATGCTTCCGCAGATTCCGATACGGCAATCTATGTCATCAGCCGAAATGCCGGTGAAGGTACCGACCGTACACTGGCAGGGACGAAGGGAACTTACAACGGAGAATCTTATGATATTGGTGATTATTATCTGACGGATCTCGAACGTGAAAATCTGAAGCGTGTGGCAGCGTCCTTTAAAAAGACCATCGTTGTTCTGAATGTCGGCGGTATTATGGATACAAAATTCTATAACGAGATTAACGGACTGGATGCAATGCTTCTGATGGGACAGGCAGGTCAGGAAGGCGGCAACGCACTTCTGGATGTTCTGACCGGAGCCGTGACCCCATCCGGAAAACTGGCAGATACCTGGGCAGAAAACTACAGTGACTATCCGGCATCAGATACCTTTGCAAATGCAGACAAAAACATCAAGAAAGAAGTTTATAACGAAGGTATTTATGTCGGCTACCGCTATTTTGATACCTTTAATATCACACCGAAATACGAGTTTGGTTATGGACTTTCCTACACAGATTTCAAAATTGAGACACAGTCTGTGACAGCAGATGCCAATAAAGTTACCGTAAAAGTAAAAGTTACCAATACCGGCAGCACTTACAGCGGAAAAGAAATCGTACAGGTTTATTATTCCGCACCGGATTCTGCAGAGGCAGAGAAAGAATATCAGGAACTTGGCGGATTTGCAAAAACGGATGAACTTGCACCGGGCGAATCGCAGATTCTGACGATTTCTTATGATACAAAAGACATGGCATATTATAATGAAGACCAGGCAGCTTATATTCTGGATAAAGGAAAATACTATGTGCGTGTCGGTGATTCTTCCAGAAATACCAGTGTTGAGGCAACCATTGAAGTGGATGACACCGCACGGACTGAACAGCTTTCCAACCAGATGGAAGTTCCGGACGGCGAAGATCTGGTAGAATGGAGCAAACCGGAAGAGGGCTACAGTTATCCAACAGAGGAAGCAGAAAAAGAAGCAGCTCCGGTTATCAAAGTTGATGCTTCTGAAATCAAGACAGAAGACCATGCATCTGCATATGAAAATGAAGAAGTAACCACTTACACAACAGATGCTGCTTATGAAGCAACACAGCCGTACGAAAAAGTAGAAGTGGTAGAAAAGAAAGATTCTACTTTAAAAGATGTCATTGAAGGAAAAGCTACGATGGGCGAATTTGTCGCACAGATGAGTGTAGAAGAACTGGCGGCTCTGAACTGCGGAAGCGGATGGGGCGTTGCCAATGAAAATTCTCCGATCGTTGGAAGCAACTCTTCTACGGTAAAAGGTGCAGCAGGTGAGACAACCGTTTACGATCAGTATGGCATTCCGGGCATCGTTCTTGCAGACGGTCCTGGCGGTGTACGAGTAGCACAGAAATTTGATGCGACCATTGAAGGAAGCGATGAAAAACAGACACTGTACCAGTATTGTACCGCATGGCCGGTAAGTTATGTACAGGCTCAGACCTGGGATACCGACCTTGTAAAACGTATCGGTGTTGCATTTGGTAAAGAAGTTGATGAAATGAACATCACACTTCTGCTCGGACCTTCTCAGAATATTCACCGTGATCCGCTCTGCGGAAGAAACTTTGAGTACTATTCAGAAGATCCGGTTGTATCCGGTGTTATGGCAGCAGCCTGCACACTGGGCGTTCAGGAAACACCGGGCGTTGGTGCATGCCTGAAACATTTCGCAGCAAATAACCAGGAAAGTAACCGTAATGCAGTTGACACGATCGTAAGCGAACGTACTCTGCGTGAAATTTACCTGAAAGGTTTTGAAATTGCAGTAAAAGAATCTCGTCCGATGTCTATTATGACATCCTACAACCTGATCAACGGCGTACCGACTGCAGATTCTTACGATCTGTGTACCAACATCGCCCGCGGTGAATGGGGATTTGACGGTCTGATCATGACTGACTGGAACGGCGGTTCCTCTACTCCGATGAAGTCTATGCATGCAGGAAATGATATGATCATGCCGGGCGGAGCAGAGAGAGCACAGAATATTGTAAACGGTATGCAGGATGCAGAACCGAATTTCGATGAAAGAGGACAGGTGGCAGTCGATGTTCAGCTGATGTACGGATTTGTTAAAGTATATTCTGCAAAATGGAATGAATTTACACCGTCTGCCGCTGGAACAAAGACGGTAACGACATCACTTGGTGAAGGCTATACAGCAACCGTTGCAGATGACGGAAGAATCCTTGTAAACGGTGAAGAAATCTATCTGAACTATCGTCAGGGATGGTTCAATCCTGGAACATTCAGCGTACCGGCAACAACCGATGTTGTAACCGTAAGCAACGATGGCAAGACTCTGACTTACAAAGGTGAATATGTAGACAACAACATCATCTGCCTCGGCGATGTACAGAAGAGTGCGATCAACAACCTGAACATCATCATGAACTCCAACATGATGCAGAGACGTTATGGTGTAGAAGTAAAAGACTACAGCACAGCACTTGGCAACCTGAAAGCATATCAGACCGTAACAAAAGACAGCGTACAGAAAGCTTCTGCAAACGTTGAATCCTTAAACAAAGTGATCGCTATGGTAGAAGAACTGAATGCTTCTGATTATACAAAAGCAAGCTGGGCAGCAGTAGAAGAAGCTCTGAATGCAGCAAAAGCAGTAGCAGCAAAAGCAGATGCAACCGTTATTGAGACAACAAACGCAATGACAGACCTTCTGGCAGCAATGAACAGCCTGGAACAGGGTGTTGAGAAAACACATCTGGAAATCTCCATAAAAGAAGCTGAAAAAGTGCTGGTACGTGCAGACAAATACAGCAGCCTTGGAAATCTGGAAGAAGCAGTAGCAAACGGTAAAGCCGTTCTTGCAAACGAAGATGCAGATCAGGAAACCGTAGATGCAGCAGCAACTGCAATCCTGAACGAGCTGAGCAAAGCAGTGAAAAATGCAGATCTTTCCTCACTGGAAAGCCTGATCAAATCTGCAAAGAAACTTCAGGATGGAAATTACACAAGCAATTCTCTTGCAAAACTGGATGAAGTAATCAAAGCAGCAGAAGCTGTTGTAGCAAACAAAAACAGAACCGCTGAAGAAGTAAACAAAGCTTACAGCGATCTGATCGATGCAGTGATCTCTTTGGAAAAGAAAGGCAACAAAGCGGCCCTGAAAGCAATGCTTGAAAAAGCAGCAGCTGTTCTGGAAGATAGCGATGCTTATGTAGCAGCAACCATCGAAGGACTTGCAGATGTAAAAGCAGATGCACAGGCAGTTTATGATAACGATGATGCAGTTCAGAATGAAGTAAACGCAGCAGTTCGTACACTGACACTGAAACTTGCAGAAGCAAGACTGTTAGGTGACGTAGACAACGATGGTGCAGTGACAACAGCCGACAGTACCGCACTTCTGGCAGCAAGTGCAGAACTGACAGAACTGGATGCAGATGCAGCGGCAGCAGCAGATGTAAACGGTGACGGTGTTGCAGACACAGGCGATGCAGCTCTGATCCTTGAGTATGCAGCAGAGAAAGTTGCAGGATTCTAAAAAATTCTGTATACAAGAAGAATAAAGAATAAAGGCGGCAGAGGAAGTAATTCCTCTGTCGTTTTTTGCTGTCAGGGAGTCCTGAAATATACAAAAAATCAATACAGGATGATTCATCGGAAGCCTGTTTGTGTAAAAAACCAGGCATTTCAGTAGAAAATGTGGATATCATAAAAAAATGCAAGCAAAACGTATAATATTACATGGAAACCCACAAAAAACTTGTATAAAATATATAATTACAAGGGCATGTTAACAGAAAGGCAGATTTGACACTGTCTGAAGCACAGCATAACAGAAGGAAGGAGGATCACGTTATCCTGTGTATGTCAAAAGTCCCCAACTATGATGCCTACGGATTGTTCCGTGCGTTGCACTCCCACAATCCTCCCCAGTATTCGCATATCGTGGGATTATCATCCCACTTTTATGCTCATATCGGGGCGGGTCCCAAGGTCTTTCATCCACCTATGAGCAAGCTCATGTGGATTTAGACCTTTTGACCCTGGCATCATGAAATAAGTGAATATAAAAAGGAGGCACGGCATATATGAAGAGAACTTCAAAACGCGTGATGGCAGTCGCAGTGTCGCTTGCAATGGTACTTACCGGCAGCACAAGTGCACTGGCAGCAACAACGAACCCGGAAATCAGTGACCGAGAGATCGAACATAAAACAGCGGCGAAAAACATTGCAGCACAGGGTATGGTCCTTCTGGAAAACAAGAACAATTCCCTGCCGATCTCCAAAGAAAAAGGAACCAAGATCGCACTTTTTGGTCAGGGCGTATACAATACCATCAAAGGCGGTACCGGTTCCGGTGCAGTAAACCAGCGTGATAACGTTACCGTACAGCAGGGCTTTGAAAATGCAGGCTATGATATCGTTGATATTGACTTTGTAAATCAGATGCATGAAAGATGGACGGCAAATGGCGGCGGAACAAGCCAGGGCTGGAGCTACAAATGGGTAAATGAACCGATTTATGAGCAGACCGAAGGTGCCGTAGATCAGATCAAAGCAGCAGCAGAAAAAACAGACACCGCTATTTACGTGATCGCACGTAACTCCGGTGAAGGTTCTGACCGTTCCGCAGGAAAAGGTGATTACCTCTTATCCGACGATGAAGAGGCGAACTTAAAGCTGCTGGGACAGAACTTTGAAAATGTTGTTGTTGTCCTGAACGTAGGCGGAATCATTGATACAAAGTTTTTTGATAAGATTGATGGTCTGGATTCCATGCTTCTGATGTCTCAGGCCGGTATGACAGGCGGAGATGCGTTGGTAGAAGTATTGAACGGAACCGTAAATCCATCCGGTAAACTGACCGACACCTGGCCGGTGAATTTCGATGACAACCCATCGAGTGAAGGATTTGCAAACCAGGACGGCAACACCGCTCAGGAATTATATAACGATGATATTTTCGTAGGATATCGTTATTATGATACGTTTGGTGTGGATGTCTCTTATCCGTTTGGTTACGGTGGATCTTACACAAGTTTTGCGATGTCAACAAAATCGGTAAAAGCAGACAAAGATAAAGTAACCGTACAGGTTAAGGTAAAAAATACTGGTACCGTATCCGGTAAAGAAGTAGCAGAAGTTTATTTCTCAGCTCCGGACGGTGAACTGGACAAGCCATATCAGGAACTGGCCGGCTACGCCAAGACAGACGAACTGGCACCGGGCGAGTCTCAGATCCTTACGATCAGTTTTGATACGAAAGAAATGGGATCTTACGATACCGACAAAGCAGCTTACGTGATGGAAGATGGCGATTACATTATCCGTGTCGGTAATTCTTCCAGAAATACACACGTAGCAGCGAAACTCAATGTCGCAGAAGACACGATCACCGAGCAGTACAGCAACCTGATGGTTCCGGTAACAGAAAACGACAACATCGAAAACAGTGATAAATATCCGACCCTGGAGCCGATGACAACCGAAGGTGCAACATCGATCACATACGATGGCGAAGCAAATGAGATCGCGGCAGCAAAGACGATTGAAGTGGATTTTACAGGCTACAAAGCACCGGAGATCATCAAAGAGAACGAAGACGTAACGGTTTACACTTCCGATACAACCGAAGAAAAATATCTGTTTGCCAAGAATGAAGACGGAGCAACAGGAACTGTTTCCCGTGTAGAAAAAGCAAACGCAAACAACACCGACTACAGCGTAACTTATCAGGAGCACGTTAAGAAATTTGACGGTGACTACAGCAAGAATACACTGAAAGATGTTTACGACGGTAAGATCAGTCTTGAGCAGTTCGTATCCGGTTTAAGCCTCTATGAGTTGGCAAACCTGGTAAACGGACATTCCAGTGACAAGACCGTACAGGGCGTTGCAGGAGCAACCTGGAAAAACGATGAAAAAGGGTTTGTACCTGTAAACCTGTCTGACGGACCTGCAGGTCTTCGTATTACACAGCACTATAAACAGGATGATACCGACTATTATCAGTATGCAACTGCATGGCCGATCGGTACACTGCTGGCACAGACCTGGGATACCGGGCAGATCTACGCTTACGGCGAAGGCGTTGGCGAAGAAATGGAAGAATTTGGTATCGGTTCCTGGCTGGCACCTGGTATGAATATCCACAGAAACGCACTCTGCGGACGTAACTTTGAATATTATTCTGAAGATCCGGTAGTCGTAGGTGTGACCGGCACAGCAGCAACACTCGGCGTACAGAAGAGCAAAGGTGTTGGCGTTACCATCAAACACTACGCACTGAATTCTCAGGAAACAAGCAGAAACAAAGAGAATAATACCGTTTCTGAAAGAGCAATCCGTGAGATCTACCTCAAAGGTTTCGAAATGGTTGTAAAACAGGCACAGCCGATGGCGATTATGACCTCCTACAACCAGAATAACGGAAGACCGGCAGCGGATGACTATGATCTTTGTACCGCATTTGCAAGAGACGAATGGGGATTCAAAGGCATGATCATGACAGACTGGGGCGGCGGACAGTCTGTACCGATGTACGAAATGCACGCAGGCAACGACCTTGTTTGCCCGGGCAAAGGCTACTCTCAGATCATGAAAGGCTTTATCAATGAGCCGGCATGGAGAAGCGATGGTTATGTAGAACTGGAAGAGAGAAGCATTCAGGATGTTGATGCAAGCGGAAATCCGATCACAGTTTCTAAGATGGTTCCGAACTTTGGCGGATACAAACTGGATCTGAACGGCAATCTGAAAATCTCCACAACCGTAGCAAAAGGCGTAGAACTGAACGAAAAAGTTGCAGAACTGAAAGAACAGGGTTATATCACATCTGTTACAACAAACAGCCGTGGTGTGACAACTGTTACTTATAAAGTGAGCATGGATGACGGCGTAGAATCTACACAGGTTATCTCTCTTGGTGACCTTCAGAAAGCAGCCATCAACATCTGTAACTTTATTATGAATTCCATCGAATTTGCAAACGCAAACGACCTGGAAGCAAAATCACTGAACGAACTGTATGCAGACGCACTGCAGACGATCACTTCCTATGAAAAAGATGACGTTGTTCCGTCCACAACATACTCCACGATCACCGAAGGTTATGACTGGGGTCCGGCAATCTCCAAGGTTGTTGTAAATGCCGGAAAAGCAATGAGCGGAAATATTGACGCATCTGCATTTGAAGTAAACGTAACAAGAAAAGCACTCAGCGGATTCCTTCTTGGACCATCCAGAGGAACACGTAACGTAACCGCAGCTTATGTATCCGATGCAAACGGAAACAAAGCAGCAACGGGCAATTACATTACTCTGGAACTGGAAGTAGGACCGGATCTGTCCATCGGATCTCCGTTCAACTACAACTTCTTCGGAAGCGGCCACAATGAGTATGTAGACACTGCATATGAAGTAACCTTAAATAAAGAACTCAAAGCAGCAGACGGCAGCAGCGTAAATTTTGCAGCAAATAAATTTGCAGCAGACACCACACGGATCTGTGATGACTTTGATCTTGACGGTAAATTCAGCTACAACGATGAAAAATTTGGTCAGATCGCTCTGACATACGCTTCCTATACACCGGAAGCAGCTAAGAATGACGGCAAGAAAAATGCTCTGATCATCTGGCTGCATGGTGCAGGCGAAGGCGGAACAGATCCACGTGTAGCACTGGTAGGAAACAAAGTAGTCAACCTGGCAACCGATACTGTACAGCAGTACTTTGACGGCGGAGCATATGTTCTAGCAGCACAGTGCCCGACGATGTGGATGGATAATGGTTCCGGACAGTATACAAGCGATGGAACCTCCAAATACACAGCAGCTCTGATGGAACTGATCAAAGCTTATGTAAACAGCAACTCTGATATCGATGCAAGCCGCGTATACATCGGCGGATGCTCAAACGGCGGATTTATGACCATGAACATGATCGTACATTATCCGAAATACTTTGCAGCAGCATATCCGGTATGCGAAGCTTACACAAACGATGCACTGACAGACGAAATGGTAGAATCTATCAAAGATATGCCGATTTGGTTCACACATGCAAAGAATGACCCGACTGTAAAAATCGGTACCATTGATGAAGACGGCAATTTCGTATCCAACGGTAACTACTCACCGAAGGCTTACGAGAGACTGACAGAAGCAGGCGGAAGCGATATCCACTTCTCACTGTTTGACGATGTACACGACACCACAGGTCTCTACAAGAGAGCAGACGGTACACCGTATCAGTACAACGGACACTGGTCATGGCTCTACACTCTGAACAACGAGTGCAAAGAAAACATCGACGGCAAAGAAGTAACCATCTGGCAGTGGATCTCCACAAAATCAAAAACAAACAGAGGACTTGAAAAAGTCATCGCAAAAGTAAACGCACTGAACGCAGAAGACTACACAGCAGACAGCTGGGCAGCAGTACAGAGTGCACTGGCAGCAGCCAAAGCAGTAGCAGCAGATCAGAATGCAACACGCACACAGATCAACGCAGCAATGGAAGAGCTGGTAGCAGCATACTCCAAATTAGAGTATGGCGTACAGAAACTTCATCTGGAAGTTGCAGTAGAAGAAGCAGAAAAGATTCTGGCACATCCGGAAAATTATGAAGACATTGCAGCTCTGAAAGCAGCACTGGAAAGCGGAAAAGCAGTTCTGGAAGATAAAGATGCAGATCAGACAGCAGTAGATGCAGCAGCAGAAGCAATCCTTGCAGAACTGAACAAAGTAGCAGACAAAGCAGATGTGAAATCTCTGGTTAATCTGATTGAATCCGCAAAGAAACTTCTGGACGGCAATTACACAAGCGATTCCCTGAAAGACCTCAAAGCAGCGATCAAGAAAGCAGAAGATGTTATAGCAAATCCGAACAGAACAGAAGCAGAGATCGGAACCGCATATGCAGATCTGATCAATGCAATCCTGAATCTGCAGATGAAAGCTAACAAAGCAGCTCTGAAAGCAATCCTTAACAAAGCAAATGAAGTACTTGGAAACGCAGACGCTTATGTAGCAGCAACCATCGACGGACTGGATGCAGCGGCAGCAGAAGCACAGACAGTATACGACAACACAGACGCTCTTCAGGATGATGTAGACGCAGCAGTTCGTGCACTGACACGCAAAGTGGCAGATGCAAGACTTCTGGGCGACGTAGACAACGATGGTGAAGTAACAACAGCCGACAGTGTAGCACTTCTGGCAGCAAGTGCAGAAATTACAAGCCTCGATGCAGATGCAGCAGCAGCCGCAGATGTAAACGGAGACGACGTGGCGGATACAAACGACGCAGTTCTGATCCTTCAGTATGCAGCAGAAAAAGTTGCATCCTTCTAAGCGGATGAAGAACCTGCAAAAATGAATTACAAAAAGAGATGCCACAGATCACAGATTCTGACATTTCGGTAAAAACGGAGCGGTGTAGCATTAAGTTACACCGCTCCGATTGCGTTTCATGACTTTGATCAAATGTAAAATAGCTGAAATTTCATCTTCCGTCAGTCCGGAGAAATCAACTATAATGGTATCGTAATTTAAGACACTTCAATAGACATTTCTTAATGAATCTGATATACTGTAAACACTACAGAAAGAAGGATTATAGTGTGAAAGAAAGCAGAGGACAGCCCTAAATGGGCGCACTTGAGATGAGTATCAGAAAAAAAGTAAAATGAATACATCAAGTGTTTCTGAAAAAAATGGGAACCGTGAAAAATAAGCAATAACAAGGAAAAAGGAGAGCGAAAGAAATGAAGAAAATCAAAAAAATCATGATGACGTTAACAATGGTGGCATTTATGTTTGGATTGGCAAATATTGGATCAGTGAAAGTACAAGCTGCCAGTCCGTCTATAGACAAGAGTGTAACTTATAATTTATATAAAGGTCAAGTGGGGTTTGGTAGTGTCTTGATTCATAATCCTGTTACAAATGCAAAAATAACAGGTTTAAAGAATTCGAATTCAAAAGTAATAGAAGTTACAGCAAGTGAAGACGACATGTATCCACATTTAGAAATAAAACTGGTCGGAGAAGGAACAACAAAAATTTCATTTCAGTATGCCGGAAAAACTCTGACGCAGAAAATTACGGTAAGGAAATACAAAAATCCGTGTAAGTTATTGAAAATTGGAAAGACGAATTACGCTAAATGTTTTAATAAATCAGGACATTACAACCATAATAAGCGAACAAAAAACGTTACCGGAAAGATAACCATAAAACCGAAAAAGGGATGGAAATTAAAGAAAATAGAAGTATTCAATATATTCGATGGTGTAAAAAAGGTGAAGAATAATTCAAAAGTAACGTCTGCCGATTCCACCACTCCGGCATATGGAGCGAGTGACGGGGATCGAACCCGCATCCCCGGCTTGGAAGGCCGGTGCCCTGGCCGTTGTGCTACACCCGCATATGGTGTCCAGTGACGGGATCGAACCGCCGACCCTTTGCTTGTAGGGCAAATGCTCTCCCAGCTGAGCTAACCGGACAGATCGGCTTACTCACACCGTAAGCCATGGTGCCGGCTCGTACTTCGCCTGCCGGATTGCGCCGGTTTTACTCCCAAAACCTTGTAAAAGTCATCACTGCCAGATGTGAAGGTTTCTATTTCCCATTCGGTTTACAGTCTCCGCTCTGTTCGTGGGACGGGCATGGTTACGGGGGCAGGACTCGAACCTGCGACCACCAGCTTATGAGGCTGGTAAGCTACCACTGCTACACCCCGCAATATGGCTGACCCGGCAGGACTCGAACCTGCGACCATCTGATTAACAGTCAGACGCTCTACCATCTGAGCTACGGGCCAATATAGATCTACGAGACGCATTCTTAACGACACCACATTTGTTCGGCATATGCTTAGTTAAAGGCGATGATTTTTCTATTTCAAGTAGAATTGTTTTCAAAATTGCTGTTAGCGTCTCAAAATACGGAACACGGTTGTTCTTTTTCCCATAAAAAGTTTTTGAAAGTTGCTGTACGTGCCCCAAAAATGGTAGAAGATGCCGGACTCGAACCGTTCTTCCTGCTCCCTGGGCAGGCGTGCTACCGTTATCACTACATCCTCTATATATGGTGGAGCCGAGGGGAATTGAACCCCTGTCCGAAATCCCTACATGAATAAAACAGTCTTACGCAATAGACAACACTTTATCAATTCGCCTCAAACTGAGACGGGCGGATCAGCAGTTGTCACTCCGCGCCCAGGGCGCACCGGTTAGATGCACCTCCACCACCTTGTTTCTTTTCACAGTGACAAGGAAAACTGCAATACTCTGACCGAATCTTCGACCTCAGATGTTTACCCGGTCAGTGGGTACATCGTTTTGGAATCCAGCCGTCATCAGGCGGCAATTCCCTTTGCTGCAAGAGCAGCGGAAAAAGCGGGATGGATCATTACAACAGTCGTATCGTTGTCATTTCATTTTTGTTTAAGCCTTGAGGCGGTCTTCTACCTGCGAGTCTTACTCTCTCAGAACCCCGTCGAACCCATTACGGCCCCATATGAAATTGTCAAGGTGTACCGGTTCGGGCGTAGGCGCTGCCCGACCACGTTCCCCAATCCCTGCATATTCCAGGCGGCGAATCTTATCGGCGCGTGGAAGGGGAAGTCTTGCAGTTCATAGAGAAAGATATGTGCCACAGCCGTATCTCCCGCCTTGTCATCGGCATTCGGTCAAAATTCCATTCCTGTGGCGAATGGGACTGGTCGGGACAAAAAGGATCGAACTTTTGACCTCACGATTATCAATCGTGTGCTCTACCAACTGAGCTATATCCCGATATTACGGCAGATGCGTCTGCCGTAATAGCTGTACGTCCGAAAAACCTCGTCTGCAGCCGATAGGCTTTTGGCTGAGATAGCAGTAAAAGTAATGAGCTGAACCGCACAAACGCCAACTTAGCCAATACAGCATAGTGGTGGAACCAGGGAGGATCGAACTCCCGACCTCTGCATTGCGAACGCAGCGCTCTCCCAGCTGAGCTACCCCCCCGCCAGAGGAGTGGAATTATGCCT